>OIGG01000584.1_pt1 | contig 7315 bp, 7 predicted proteins | sample 1582231 | NCBI WGS metagenome assembly OIGG01 (sample SAMN02674607, study PRJEB24791) | human gut metagenome, SKBSTL069 | isolation source: stool | host: Homo sapiens | place: USA | reverse complement strand
CGATCTGAAGGGCTTACAGCGGCGGCAGAGCTGCGCCGCCGGGGCCGCCGCGCGCCGCTGGCCTTTGTGGCGCGCACCCCGGCCCACGCATACAGCGCCTACCGGGTGGACGCCATGCAGTATCTGCTGCAGCCGGTGCACCAGACGGAGGTCTCTGCCCTGCTCAAGCGGGCGGTGGAGCCGGAATACGGCCCCACCCTTACCGTGACCACCGCAGACGGCGTGCGGGCGCTGGCCTATGCCGAGCTTGAATACCTGGAGTGCACCCACCATATCGTGCACTTCCACCTGACCACCGGGGAGGATGTGGCTTCCCTCTCGCTGCGGGTGCCCTTTTCCGCCGTGGCGCAGCCGCTGTTGGCAGACGGACGCTTTGTGCAGCCGCACCGCTCCTATGTGGTCAATCTGGAAGCAGTGCAGCTGCTCTCCCCCGGCGAGGTACGGATGCGCAGCGGGGCACGCATTCCCATCCCCCGCGGACGGGAAACCGCCGTCCGGGAAGCCTTCTGCGCCCGGTTGGGATAAAAGCAAAAGCCGCTGCACATTCGTGCAGCGGCTTTTTGCTTAATGATTTATTCTTCCTTATCCCGGGGCTTTTTGCGGCGGGCGTGCTTTTTGGGCTTTCGCCGGGGCTTTTTGCGGGAGGGCTCGGGCTGGACAGAGGCATCATTCAGGCGGGACACGGCATCCAGCAAAGCGCCCTGCAGGCTGTCCGAGGGCACACCGCTTTCCGAAAAGGCGAACAGGAATTTGTAGATCTGGGGCTGCAGCTCCTCGTACAGTCCAAGGCGGGTGTACACCTCCTTGAACAGCTGAAAGACCTGCGTTTTGTTCTCCACGATCCCGCGCAGGTCGATCTGGGTGTGGCAGATGCTTTTGGGGTTCTGGATATAGTGATACCCGGCATCGGGGATGGAAACGAACACCTCCGCGTGTTCGAGATACCCCATGTTGAAGAGCAGATCCTCCGCCCAATGGACATCGGGCGCAAAGCCAAGCTGGTTTTCCGCGATGATCTCCCGGCGGTAGAGTTTGTTCCACAGCACGCCGTAGTAAAAGGAGGCGGGCTGCTGCATCAGGCGGCGGGCGTAGTCCTCCCGGCTGTAAACGCCCTGCGGCAGAAAGCCGTACTTGTGCACCTCGGTCTTGGGCGCTTCCGGCTCGATGCCCAGCGATTCCTGCAATGTTTCCAGCGCGTGCCCGGTCTTGCTGGAGTTGGAGGGGATCACCATCCAGTACGGGGCGATCACTAGATCCGCGCTGTGCTGCAAGGCGGCCTGCACAAGGTTCTGGGTGTAATCGGGGTCCAGAACATCATCGCTGTCCGCAAACTGGATATAGTCGCCCTGCGCAAGGGCAAGCCCGGCGTTCCGCGTGCGGGAAACGCCCTCGTTCTCCTTATCCACCACCACGAGACGGGGATCCTTTGCCCGGAACTGCTCGCAGATGGCAAGGCTGTCGTCCGTAGAGCCATCATTCAGCACGATGATCTCCAGCTCCTGATAGGTCTGGCTGCAGATGCTTTCCAGACAGCGGGAAAGCCCCTTCTGGGCGTTGTACACGGGCACGATGATGCTGACGAGCGGATTCGTCATGACAGGGCCTCCTTTTTCACGACAGGATTTGAGTATTATTATTATCATACTCCTGCGCCGCCCGGATTACAAGAGCGCTGCGCTGGGAAATATTACACCTGCGCCCAGTCCAGCGCGGTCCAGTCCGGCAGGAACTGGTCGCATACCCGGCGCAGAGCAGGGGCATCGGCGGCGCTGGAGACGTCCTGAATGCCTACCAGATAGAAGCCGGCATCGTGGGCAGTCTGGGCGGCGTAAATGGCGTCCTCGCACACGGCGCACCCGGCAGGGCTTGTGCCGCCAAGGCGGTGCAGCGCCTCCATAAAGGGGGCGGGGCTGCTTTTGCTCATCGCGCCCCGTGCTTCGATGTAAAAATCAAAGTATTCGTCGATGCCAAGGCGGGTCAGCACGGCGCGGCACTGGCTGCTCCATGTGTTGGAGCACACGCACATCCGCGCGCCCTCGGCCCGCAGCCGGGCAAGGGTGTCCCGCACGCCGGGCTTCAGCTCCACCTTTTCGTACAGCTGGGCGATCACCTCGCGCATCACGTCCAGATAGCCGTTCCTGTCCAGCGGCAGCGCATACTCCCGGATGAGGTACTGTGCGCCGTCCTCCATGCCCATGGTCAGCAGGGTCTCGTGCAGGTCTGCCTTCGGGGTGCGGCCAAAGCGCGCCAGCAGCGCCTCCGGGGCACCCTCCCATACCACCACCATGCTGTCGGTCAGGGTGCCGTCCATATCAAAGATCCATTGTTTGCAGTGCATACTTTCCTCCTGTTGTGCGCCCCTCCGGGCCGCAGTGATACACGTCTCTGGCTAGTATAGCACGAAACTTTCACAGGAAAAAGGCATCATCCCCGAAAAAACGGGAGAATTTTATCCCAAAGTATGGTATAATTATAACAATTTTAGAAAATACCGGGAACGTGCACGGGAGGGCTTGATATGGAACGCAGAGATCCCACGCAAAAGGCGCTGGTGCTGGCAGGCGGCGGCGCGCGCGGCAGCTATCAGGTGGGCGTCTGGCGGGCTTTGATGGAGCTGGACTGGCATCCGCAGATCATCACCGGCACCAGCGTGGGCGGGCTGAACGGTGCCATGTTCGTGCTGGACCGTTACGAGACTGCCCGGGATATGTGGCTGACCATCCGCAGCCGGGATGTGATGGAACTGCCGGAGGAAAACGCAGACCTTTCCGCCCTGCACCAGTTTCTGCGCCGGGTGGTAAAGGAAGGCGGCATGGACGTGACCCCGCTGGAAGAGATCGTGGAGCGGGTGCTGGACGAGGACGCGCTGCGGGCAGCGCCTATCCGGTTCGGCATCGTGACGGTGGAGCAGCGCGGGCTGCGCCCCCGGGAACTGACGCTGGAGGATATCCCCGCCGGGCAGGTGCGGGACTACCTGATGGCTACGGCGGCCTTCTTCCCCGCCCTGCAGGCGCGGCAGATCGACGGGGTAAAGTTTCTGGACGGCGGGTACAGCGATAATATGCCCACCGGCCTTGCCAAGACCATGGGGGCAGAGGAGCTGGTCTGTGTGGACCTTGAGGGCGTGGGCATCACCCGCCCCAACCTGACCGGTCTGCCCACCACCATGATCCGCAGCTACTGGGAACTGGGCGATATCCTCCACTTCGACCCTGACACCGCAAAGCGCAACATCGAACTGGGTTACTACGACACCCTGCGCGCCTTTGGCCGCATCCGGGGCTGTGCCTACGCGGTGGACAGCGGTGCGGACAGCAGCGCCGATGCCGAAGCCTTCCGCGCAGCCTTTGACGCGGTGCAGAAGGAGGTGCGGGAGAAGTACCCCGTCACCCTGACCGCAGATGCCGCTTTGCTGCTGGCGCGGATGAAGGACGACCAGCTTGCCCCGCTGGAAGCCGCCGCCGAGGACGCCGGGGTAGACCCCACCCACTTCTACACCACCCGGACGCTGGCTAAGGCGTTTCTGGCGGCGTGTGATAAAGACCGCATGGAAAGCTTTGCCCCGCTGTTTACGGGCAGCAGCACCGCCGGGCAGGCAGCGCTGGCCGCGTTGCTGCCCAATACATTCTTACAGGCGCTGGTGTGGCGCACTTTGACCGCATCGGCTTTGCCGGAGGTGACAGAAGATGAAGGTTTATAAAGGCGTATCCGCTTCCCCGGGGCTGGTGCTGGGTCAGGTGAGCCGACTGGAACATCATGTGGAGACCTTCAGCCACGGGCCTTTCAACCCGGAGCGGGAGCTGCGGCTGCTGGCAAACGCCGTGCACACGGCGCAGAACGAGCTGGACTCCATGGCGGAACGCGCCGCGCCCACCGAGCAGGCCATCTTTTTGTTCCAGAGCATGATGCTGGACGACGAGGGCATGATGAACGAGGTGCGTTTTTGCATCAATGCGGGCATCAGCGCTTCGGCGGCGATGCATCAGGTGGGGCAGCGCTACGCCGACCAGCTTGCCAACATGAAGGATAACCCCTATATGCAGCTGCGCAGCGTGGATATTCTGGACGCCACCCGCCGGGTGATCAACATCCTGACCAACCGCCCCCGGGTGTGGCTGGCGCTGGATCATCCGGTGATCCTTGCCGCCGACCGGCTGATGCCCACCGACCTGTTCAGCGTGCCCTCCGGCATGATCTTGGGCGTCATCACCGCAGAGGGCAGCGGCCAGAGCCATGCCGCCATCATTGCCCGGGCAATGAACATCCCGGGCATCGTGCAGGTGGGCAAGGATTTTCTGGACGACTGCGACGGACGCACCGTCATTCTGGACGCAACCAACGGCAACTGCATCCTTGACCCGGACGCCGTCGCCCGCCAGCAGGCAGAGGCCAGCATCTGTCAGCTCCAGCGCGAGGACGCGGAGATGAAGCAGCTGCACAGCCTGCCGGATGAAACGCGGGACGGCGAACCCTTTGAGCTGCTGGCCAACTGCTTCGGCCCGGAGGATATCGACACCGCCATGCAGTCCGGTGCAAAGGGCGTTGGGCTGCTGCGCAGCGGCTACATGATGCTGCCCGGGCGCATTCTGGACGAACAGGAGCAGTATTTCTTCTATTGCTCCTGTCTGGCAGCGGCAAACGGCTGCCCGGTGACCGTGCGCACCTTCGACTTTGGCTCCGACCGCACCGTGGCCGATGCCAATCAGGGGCCGCAGTCCTCTAAACTCGGCCTGCGCGGCATCCGCAACAGCCTGCGCCAGCCCCAGCAGTTCCAGACCCAGATCTGCGCTTTGCTGCGCGCAGCCGCCCGGGGCCCGCTGCGGGTGATGTTCCCCATGGTGACCGAGGTGGAGGACTGGGACGCCGCCATGAGCATTGTGGAGCACTGCCGCCAGAGCCTGCGGGAGCGGGGCGTGCCCTTTAACGAAAACACCCAGTTCGGCGTGATGCTGAGCATCCCCGCCGCCTGCCTGACCGTGGAGGACTTTATAGCCCACGGCTGCGATTTTCTGGTCATCGGCACCAACGACCTGACCCAGTACACCCACGCCGCCGACCGGGAGCTTGCCAGCGCAGAGCACTACTACCGCCCCGCCAGCCCGGCCATGAAAAAGCTGATCACCATGGTGATGGATGCCGCGGGTGCGCACCACGTCCCGGTGACCATCTGCGGCCTTGCCGTGGGCAACCCCGCCAACACGGCGCAGTACCTGCACCTTGGTCTGCGCAGCTTCTCGGTAAGCCCCCAGAACCTGCTCAAGGTAAAGCGAGCCCTGCTGGACACCGATGCCCACCCGGACGCAGGGGAAAAGGACTGAGGGCGCTTTACAAAACGTAATATAATGCAAAATAATAAGAGGCTGTTGCACAAAACCCTGTGCAGCAGCCTTTTTCGCCATACAAACATTTTTGTTGTAACGAACAAAAAAGTATGCTACAATAAAAATACCGCCTGAAAAGGCGGTAGACTAGGTGTTGCCTGCATTGCAGGTGGTCATGCTTCCGTACCCGGCTCGCAAAACTCGTTCTTCGGAATGAATCAGGCGCAACGCCGGGAAAGGAACTTTTTTGAGAATTTGTGATCTTCCCGGAGCCTGACGGCAAAGGGGGGATGCCCTATGACGCTGCTGGAAACCTTGGCCTTGGCAACGCTTATCGTTACCGTGGTCTACGAAACGGTTGACGTTACGTTAAAAGTTTTACAGTACATCGAGAGCAAGCAAAACAAAAAAGATTGACCGCCACAGTTTTCCCGACTCAAACGGCCAATCTTTTCTGATTGTCTAGGGTATGGAAGCTGACCGTTGCCGGGCAGCACCTTTTCTGTTCTCAGTATAATCATTCCGGGCGTATTTGTCAAGCAGATACGTCCTTTTTTATGTTTACTCCAGATTCCCGGTCAGGGTCATGACGGCGGAGAGCACCGCCAGCGGGGCGGTCTCGCACCGGAGGATGCGGGGGCCAAGGCCTACCGTTTTTGCCCCGGCTTTGGCGGCCATTTCGGCTTCCTCGGCGGCAAAGCCGCCCTCTGCGCCGGTAACAATGGCAAGGCGCAGCTTCTGCCCGTCGGCGGGCTTTGCTTCGGCCAGCAGCTGGCGCAGGGGTGCGCCGCCGCACTCGTAGCAGAACAGCACCAGATCGTACTGGTCAAAGCTGCGGCACACCGCCCCGAAGTTCGGCAGCGGCAGGGCTACGTCCGGCAGAACGCCCCGGCCGCACTGCTTGGCGGCTTCCAGCGCAATGCGGTTGTAGCGCTCGTTCTTCTGCTCCTCTTTTTTGGGGGCGGCCACGCAGTAGCGGCTGAAAAAGGGCACGATGTGGGCAGCGCCCAGCTCTACCCCGTGTTTGATGATCTGTTCCAGTTTGTCCTGCTTGGGGTAGCCCGCCAGCAACGTCACCTCCACGGTGGGCTCGGCTGCGCTGGGGTAGCCCGGCTCTACGGCAAAATCCACCCTGTCCTCCCCAAAGCCGGTGATGGTGGCGGTGTACTCCACGGCGCTGCCGTCGCAGAGGATGACGGTATCCCCCGGCTTTGCCCGCATCACCCGGGCAAGGTGATGGGCATCCGCCCCCCGCAGGGTGGCGGTGCCGTCAGAGATCTCGGTGGTAAAGTAGCGGTGCGGCATACTGTGCGCTCCTTCTCATAATGTATGGATATCAGGCCTTTTTGCAGACGATGCACTCCCAGCCGCGCTTTTCCTTGACTTCCACGACGGACAGACCGGCTTTTTCCAGCCCGGCGATTACCTCGTCCTTGCGGCTGTCGATGATGCCGCTGGCAATAAAGGTAGCACCCTCGGCCATCAGGCCGGGCACGGCGGGTGCAAGGCTGAGGATAGCGTTGGCCACGATGTTGGCGGTGATGATGTCATAAGTGCCGCTGGCTTTATCGGACAGGTCGCCCACCAGCACGGTGAGCTTATCCTGCACGCCGTTCAGGGCTGCGTTCTCCCCGGCGGTGCGCACCGCCACAGGGTCGATGTCCACGCCCTCGGCGCTGGCGGCGCCCAGCTTGAGGGCGGCAATGTCGTGGGTGTAGAGATCCTCCAGCCCGGTGATGATCTTTTGCAGCACCTGCGGCGTGGGGATCAGGAACATGGCATCGTCCATGTACCGCGCAAAGGCGGTGTTGCCCTCGTCCGGGCGGGTGGGGTCGTCTGCAATCTCCACCAGCTCGCCGTTTGCGTCAAAGTCCGGCAGACGGCCATATTTCATCTTTTTGATGGCAGGGAACACCCGCTGCTGCATGGTCAGGAAAATTTCGCGGGAATCTTTATCCTTGAAGCGGCTCCACCGCATAGACTGTCCTGCCGCG
>OIGG01000561.1_pt1 | contig 7549 bp, 3 predicted proteins | sample 1582231 | NCBI WGS metagenome assembly OIGG01 (sample SAMN02674607, study PRJEB24791) | human gut metagenome, SKBSTL069 | isolation source: stool | host: Homo sapiens | place: USA | reverse complement strand
AAGTATTGGCAAGAGGATATTGGATTTCTAATTGCTGATTACGGAGAATCATACCTTTAGTACCTAACGAGGTTAATTCATCAATAATAAATGAATCAACATTATCACGTTTGGGTAAAACCGGTCCTACATTGTCCACTACCCAATGATAAGCTTCAGTGGCACTGGTTTTGCTAGAAATTTCCGGATGCAATGCATCCGGCTGACTTAAAAAGTTCATTGCACCACTGCAATAGGTACTCCAATTACCTTGCGTGAGTTCAATCCCGTTTAATGTACCATCTTTATCTTCATCATAAAAATTACCGATGCAATAAGAAGAAAATGTTCCGGTACCTGTTCCACCCGTAAATGGTTTGGTGGGATTCACTTGTTGATAGGTATCTACTAAGTAATCTCCACTACTACTTATTTGGTTAAAATGATATTTTGTTTCATCCTCAAACAGAGTCCTATCTGTTGTTGACGGATACGCTGTATTTACCCAAGTATAAGCCGGCCCTTTAATAAAATAATTATTTTCAATAACAGTATTGGAATCTCCAGAAGAATCACCTCCCGCATTATAAGCAGCCCCGTTTCCCCAATTATAGACTACATTGTTGATGTATTGATTTAATCCTTTGACTTTGAAGTTACGGGTTTTATTGTCTGCCAACAAATTGCGGAAACAGGTAATTCCACAGTCTATAGAAGTTTGCATTAACCCACCACAGGAGTGATTTTGGCATCCTTGAGCAATGATTGAATTTTGTATGGTACAATTATAAAGAGATTTGGATTGCTTCTCATTGTTGAAAGAGAAATTTTCATCTGTTGCCCATGTAAAAGAACAATGGTCATAAATTTGGTCATGACCGTGAGCTGCTCCTCCTGCATCTATTTCATCAGCACCATCAACTTGTCTGCCAGCACGCATACGTAGATAACGGATAATCACGTTATTAGCTCCACTAGAAGAAACTCTGCCATTATAAAGTACGATGCCAGGAGCAGGAGCTGTTTGACAGAGAACCGTCTGATTACTTAAGAACACAAGTACCTGCTTGTTTAAATCAATTTTACCTGCTACATTGAATACGATAATTCTACCTGGCTGACTGACGGCATCTCTCAACGAACCTGTACCGCTGTTGTTCGTATTAGTTACAACATAAACTTCTCGAGCATTACTAGCACGAGCTCCTTCAGAATTTCTACCATATCCTACTGCGCCCGGAAATGCCCGTGCATTGTCAGCAAAGACAGGAAATGCTGGACCAGAATTTGTATTTCCACCACTTTCTTCCTCCTCTAGATATGAACTGTAAGGATTGATAGCAGGATCTGCATCCTCCTCATCTACAGGTTCTTTATCCACGCAAGCCGCTAACGACGAGAGTGAAAACAAAAAGAAATATAAAATGCTTGTTAAGCATCTCACGGCAATTGGATATGCCTTTCTTTGAAAAGTTGCTGTGTTTCTCATTTTATATAAAATAATTAATAAATACTCATTTGATTAATAAATTAAATTCAAACCTAAAAAATTGTATATCCGTTGTCAAGTATACTTAATTATTTTGCTATTTACGTAATCAGTAGTTGAATATCTATTTTAATATTGATCCTCATCTTTATACGTAAAAATCAAGACTTTTTAGTTATTAAGGTACAATGCCCCATTGTGATGCATAAGCATCCTGAATTTCTTTGGTATTGAAACATACAATCTCAATATTAGGATAATAATCAATAGTAGCATCTATCCTAACTGAAGATTCGTCTAATTCATCCATAGGATACCATTCTGAATATTCTCCGTCATCCCATTCTACTCTATAATAAGCTGAATACCACGAAACTTCTGTTTCGCCAATCATAGTATCAATATTTGACTGTAATTTAGCCCATATACCTGTTATTAAATATAATTTATAGCCAATATCATCACCATTTGGTAATCTTACCATTTTATGCCAACTTACATTATTAACAGCCATTCCATTCCTATCTATAGAAAAGTCTTGTTCACAATACCCTTTATAACAATATTCTTTTTGAGTAGAATTATATACAATTCCAAGAACAAAGTCAATATCAGTTGGCCTAGCTGGTTCAAAAATGGATCTCCATTGATAATAAGTATTAACACTAACATTTCCGTTTACATAAGGACCTGAAGAACCATCGTCGTATGTTTCATCATAAAATCCTAATGTAATATCTAATGTGTAATCATTGTTTTCAGTATAAGGAAAATCTACATCAAATTCAACAGTAAAGGCTGAATTTGTGAAAGAAGAATCCGCTCTTTTAAGAATAATTCTATCGTAGAGCACCGTACTTGCTTCACCGTTCTTTAAGGTTACCAAAGCATTGCATAGTTCAATCGGATATGTATATGATTTACCATCATCAATTTCTATATTCAATTTAATTCGATGTTTTCCGAAAGGTATCAAGAAATTACCTTTTACATTCTTTCCACTTTGTGGATAAAGGCATCTAGTAAAATCTTCCTGATTATCAATATATACAAAACACTCATCTACATGATCACCCGTATTATACTGATAATCAAAATAAGGTTTTGTGAATAAATTCAGATTAACCATACATGTATTATCACTTGTCCCATCATTTAACAGTCCTTGCTGCACATCTCCTTGCATCAATGCAGTCTCTTCATATTCCATAAGGCCATTACCATCACATGAGATAGCAAACAAAGGAATAATTAAAAATAACATCGATTTGATAATTTGTTCTTTTTTCATGGTATTACATTTTATTTGTTCATTAATTGAAACTGTAGTCGAAAATTTCCTATCATTTCTATTTCTATATTATTTGTTCAGTTCAATACATCCCATAATGAAAGGTCCTGTTGCTTTAGCATCATTATCTCTCATTTTCTCTCCTATATAATACTCGAAACTACCGTCACGGTAAGGCTTACCACCTAATCCACCCACTTGGCAACATTTTGTCAATGTCAATGTTCCGTCCGAATTTGAGATTAGTAGTTTATCACACAGACCTTTAAAGGCCTTTTCTGCAATGGCACGATACTGACTATCAATATATCCTTTATTCACAGCTTTCATATAGGCATACATACATTGTGTCGTAACAGAAGCTTCCGGGAAATTACCGGTACGTGAAGGTTGATCAATCACCTGATACCATAAGCCATTTTTATCTTGGTATTTTGAAAGAGTCTCCGCTAATTCCTTCGTCCATTTAATCATATCAGCATAGCCTGAATGATCTTGGGGAATATATTCCAAAGCATCTACCAAAGCCATAAACCACCAACCAATACTACGTCCCCAGAAATTAGGAGAATGGCCAGTTTCCGGATCAGCCCAGCGCTGGCTCCGGTCCTCATTCCATGCATGATAATAAAGTCCCGTCTTGGTATCGTATGTATGCTGATGGCAGAGAGTGAACTGTTTAACAGCCTCATCAATCCATTCCGGACGATTAAATTCAGCTCCATATCTAGCCATAAAAGGAGAAGCCATATACAATCCATCCAACCACATCTGATTAGGGTATATTTTCTTATGCCAGAAACCTCCATCTGTTGTACGAGGTTGCTTTTTTAGCTGATCTATCAAATTCTCGATAGCCAATTTATATTTCTCCTTTTTGGTTTCCTTGTACAAATCAAACAGAACTTTTCCGGAATTTATATAATCCAGATTATAGGTTTCTTTCTTATATAAATGAATCTCTCCTTTGTCGTCTACCAAAGAATCAGCCCATGCCTCTACATAATCAAAGTACCTACGGTCTCCTGTTTTCTTCCAAACTTGTAACATCGCACAACAACCTACTCCTTGCGCATAACCAAAATACAGGCGTTTTCCATGATCCAGTTGCCACGCTTCCGGAAAACGACGAATTTCCGAATCGGCAAACAGACGATAATAAGTGTCGGAAGAAAAAGTATCCGTACGGAAAGGAACTGCCGGAAGTCCGGCTTTATTAAACAGATTCACTCTAAAGAAAGTCCCATAACCGTAGCGTACAGCTACAGGTGCAGAGACATAAGTTGAAGAAAGTGTTATCGAATTTCCATTAATCACAGCATCAGCCGGATAAAACCGCGCATCATTGCCGGCAATAAAAAATCCTTTTACCGGTTCATTGCCGGGTGTCTGCAGGCCACCTTCCGCAAATTCAAAATCTAATGTAATTTCTCTCCCATTCACTTTCATTGATTTGTAGAGAGGTCCTGAATAAACAATCTTTTTACCATATTGCTTTGCTAATGCCCAAGCTGCCAGCCGTTCGCCCGGTGCAACTTTATTTCGTGGATGTATGTCGGTAGAATCGGCTGCATCCGTCACTACTGCCATACCAATATTTTCAAGTCCACTTAACCATGTTTTTAATTGTGCTTCACGAATACCTGCCGGTTGCTTGTAATGTGGTGCAATCTGTACGAAATAGAAAGGCATATCCGGCTGATTCCATTCTTTCCGCCAACTATTAATCAGGTTAGTAAATACTTCCTGATATTTCTCATAACGAACAGAGTTGGATTCTCCCTGATACCAGATATCTCCTTTTACAGTGTACCCTACCATAGGAGCAATCATGCCATTCCACAAAGTAGCCGGAACCTTACACTTATCTTTTTCCCTACTCACCCTTTCTTTTGAATATTGTTTTAAGACATCAGCATACAGCGGATTGTTTTCCATCACTTTCATACTTGTCCAAGATTCAGCATGTGTTCCTCCCCAAGTAGACTGAATTAATCCAACCGGTGTACTCAATTCTTTATACAATTTACGTCCAAAGACAAATCCTACAGCAGAAAAGTCTTTCAGATTCTCCGGATTACAAACCACCCACTTTCCAACGCAATCTTCTTTCTCACCATCAGGTGCCAGTTGATGCTCTACATGAAACAGGCGGATTTCCGGAAAATCAGCATCTTTCATTTCTTCCGCTTCATTCAACATTCCTGTTTTCCATTTCACTTGCGGATTACGGGCTACGGGAAATTCCATATTTGACTGTCCCGTACAAAGCCAAACTTCACCTATTAATATATTATTGATCCGGATCTTATTATCACCTTTCAACATTACAGATTGTCCGGAAGTAGCAGCCGGTGTTTGTATCATCAGTTCCCAATGACCGTTTGCTAAAGCAGTCACCTTGTATTTCTTATGATCCCATGAAGTCTTTACCAAAATCTTTTCTCCGGGACGTGCTTTTCCCCAAAAACGTACTTTCGCATTTTGCTGAAGTACCATATTATCTGATAATATAGAAGGAAGTTGTATATCTGCATGAATACCTATTGGAAAGAAACAGACCAATAACCACAGACAAAAAATAATTCTACAGAATTTCATTGTATTTTATAGTTTTAGATTCAATATTTTACTGAATAAGCACATGTCAAAGATACCGCATTACATGGTAGAGTTAAAGAAAAGGAATATGGAGAATTCGACTTTCTTATGTAAATTCATATGTATAAAGCCCATCACACGCCTATTTTGTACGATTTTACAGGCTATGTACGATTTTCCAGTCTTTCTACCATTCTTTTTTAATTCACTTTATTTATCTCAACCTTTCTCATAACCAATGCATCAATAATATCTTCATCTATCTTCACATCTTTTTTAGCCGTAATAGTCAAATTGTCAAAACAGAAATTGGATAATTTATATTGTTTTGATTTCTCTACAGCAAAAAAGGAATCACAATCCAGATGAATATTACGCATTGTAATATAGCTGGAATACGAGACTGGCATATCCTTGCGATCTTTCAAATCATAAAACTGTGTCCAAGGAGCAATAAAGATACAATTGCGGACATTTCCTTTTATGTCTTCAACGAGGATGTACTTATATTGTTGGGGAGTATCCGGACGCATTTTCAACCACAACAGGCGTTTAGCCTGATCCAAATTACAGCGTCGAAGAATTATATTATGATTATATATCGATTCGCTACCGCAAGTCAGCACTCCGTGACAGAATCCAAAAGTACAGTCTTCAATAATAATATCACAATTGCCACCATTATCGGGATTTTGATCAGCCCATGGTCCTTTGCCGCCTTTTAATGCAATTGCGTCATCATTAACCGACATATAGCATCCCTTGACAAGTACATTTTTACATGCATCAATATCGATTGCATCCGTACTTGGAGCCTTTACGGGAGAAGAAGGTGAAAAGATATGCAAATCCAAAAGTTTTACACTATCACACTTATAAATGTGAGTTGTCCAAAACGGAGAATTAACAAGTCGCACATCTGAAACTTGTACATTATTGCTATGAGATATATGAAGTAGACGAGGACGCAATTCATCCATATTAGTACATTTAGGAATAACACGCCTCCGCAACCAGAATGACTTCCAATATCGTTCACCGTTTCCATCAACTTTTCCTTTTCCGGAAAGGGTGAAACCATCTACCTTATCAACATTAATCAAAGCTGAAAAGTACTTTAGGTTCTGTCCCTCCATCCGTGTTTCTATTACAGGAAAGTTGCTAATATCGTCACTACCTTTTAATATAGCTTTCTCTTCCAAATGCAAGTGTGTTCCCGGCTTAAAGAACAGCGCACCACTAAGATAAGTACCTTCAGGTATAACAATGACTCCGCCTCCATTATTAGACGCCAAATCTATAACAGCCTGAATTTTCTCTGTCTGTAACAGTGTACTATCATTCACTACTCCATAGTCGGTAATCAAGAAACTCTTTCCTAATCCATTTATATCAGTTTTTTCATTTTTGTAAAACCAATCCGGTATAATTTTACCATCGGGAAATTTTTCCTGACTAAACAGTTGCAGACTGCAACATGTCGCTACTATTAAAAATGCTGACTTTATCATTTTCTATATCTCGTTACTTTTTTTTGCAAAAGTACCGCATGTTTCCATTTGCCCCAAAGCAAAGGATATGGAGATATTGATTTTCTTATGGAGTTCTATGCAAAAGATTCAAATACTACTTGTCTATATACAATATTCCATATTCAGACTTATTTTTGTACATACATCAAATTAAAATACGCTCTTCACAGTATCCCCCAAAAAGCGCATCCTCTTTATAAAAGAAGACACGCTACGAATAGAGTTAAGTTTTTCTTATATCATTTATTCCGGGATGAACAATCCGGTAGACTATTATTTTGTAAACACAATCTCTCCTTTACGTCCGCCACCACGAAGAAAGATTTCATAAGTACTATTTCCTGATTCTTTTATTTCCAGCAGATCCAAATCCGTATTCTTTGTTTGTTCCCCGCGTATAACCGTTTTTAATACCCCTCCTGTTTTCCGCCCAGTTGAAAGTCCTCCTTTCCAAGTGAGTATATATTGTTTTCCTTCTGTTAGATTGGTTATTGCTACTTTTTCTGTAGCCAAAGTCATGCACCAGTTATTGGGCTGTTCAAGTTCGATCGCAATATCCCAGGTGAAATGAGGAGTTCCGGTTATACCAGTTTCTTCCGTAATAGCATCTTCCTTGCTACATGATGCGATAAGAACACAAAGTAGTAGGAAAAGCAT
>OIGG01000547.1_pt1 | contig 7758 bp, 8 predicted proteins | sample 1582231 | NCBI WGS metagenome assembly OIGG01 (sample SAMN02674607, study PRJEB24791) | human gut metagenome, SKBSTL069 | isolation source: stool | host: Homo sapiens | place: USA | reverse complement strand
CGCATATGGAACATTGTATGGCTACCGGAATCGAGCGGTCTGGTGTAAAGCGGATACGACTTCATGATCTCCGCCACCCGTATGTCAAGCACACGACAAAAATTTTTAGCTTGCGCTTGATGGATTTTCAAGCGCAGGCTTATCCTGATGCTCGGCGAAAAACTCGCGGAGCTTGTCAGCTTCATCGGGGAGGACAAAGCCAAAGCCCTGTCCGTCCACTCTGCAATAGAAAGCAATTTTCATGACTGCCACCTCAATCAAAAATGTCCTGGATTTTGTATGCGATCTCAATGCGCTTGTCGGGGTACACCAGCACCCTGTCGATCAGCAGCTCGGCCAGCTCGGTGGTCAGCGTGTCCGCATCGAAAATTGCCTTGGACGCTTCCATGCGGCTGTCCTGCCGTGCCTGTTCGTCCCGTTTCTGCTTCGCCTGTGCCAATACTGCGGCATAGGCGTTTTTCGTTTTCAAAAGCAGCTCGTCACACGCAGTCTTTTCCGCCTTGTAGGTGTTCAGGTCAATCTCGCCCATGAGATAGCGTTCATACAAGGCGCGCTTACCGTCTTGCAGTGCCTCGATCTGCTGCTCATATTCGGTGCGTTCCGGTACGGAAGCATCCACCCGGAGCGTACCGTCAGGGGCAAGTGGCGCGGCGGCTTCCATCTGCTTTTTCAGCGTCAGGAATACCGCCTGCTCCAGCTCTGCGGCGTTCAGGCGCATCTTGTGGCAGCGGCTTTCTTCGTCTGCTTCGGAATGGCGGCAGTAATAATACGAGGTTTTCTGCATGGTGCGGGACAGTGCATGGCCGCAGCAGCCGCAGAAGGCTTTGCCCTTCAGCGGGTAGTCCCGCTTCTTTTTGTTGGGCTGTGAAAAGCGGAGCTGACTGGCCTGCGCGGTATCAAACACGGCTTTCTCAATGATGGCCGGGTGATGGTCGGGGATGATGTACCATGATTCTCTGTCCTTCAGGCGGCTTCTGTTGCCGCCTACTTCGAGAACTGCCCGCTTGCCAATCACATACACGCCGGTGTAGCGTTCGTCCTCCAAAATGCGGAGAATGGTGGATGTACTCCAAATCCCGTGACAGCGGGAAATATCGTGTGTGTGATTGCCTCGCGCCGCTTTGTACTGGCCGGGGGTAGGGATGCTTCTGCGGAACAGCTCCCGTGTGATGGCGGTGGCGTTGATGCCCTCGGCGGCAAGCTGGAAGATGAGCTGCACAACGGCAGCGGCCTCCGGGTCAGGCTCCATTCTGCCATCGGCGCTTTTGCGGTAGCCATAGGGACAGATTTTGCTCTGATACTCGCCGCGCTGCATCTTGGCGTACTTGGCGCTCTTGGTCTTGATGGACATATCGCGGCTGTAATATTCGCTGATGAGATACTTGAATGCTACGTCCATGCCGCCGGTGTCACCCTTGAATTTGCTGCTGTCAAAATCGTCGCTGATGGAAATGAAGCGGGTATGGAACAGCGGGAACACGCGCTCGATAAAGTAGCCGGTTTCAATGCTGTTTCGCCCGAAGCGGGAAAAATCCTTGACGATGATGCAGTCGATTTGATTGGCCCGCACCAGCTCAATGAGCTTCTGTACCTGCGGACGCTCAAAATTCGTGCCGCTGTACCCGTTGTCGATGAACTCCATGATCTCCGCGTTCAGGGCTTCCGGCATGGAGGCCGCATATTCGTGGAGGACAAGACTCTGGTTTTCGATACTCAGACTGTCATACTTGTAGTCCTCAATGGAGAGGCGGATATAGAGAGCAATCACATATTTCTGCATTGTTCCAGCACCTCCGCATAGGTTTCAAACTCGCTCTGGAAACGATAGCGCACCGTGATTTGCTTATCATGGGACACCTCGATGCGGTCGATCAGCCGCTCGATGAGTGCGCCGGTCAGCGCCCGGTCGGTCTTGATTTGTGCGGCATCCTGTTCCAGCGCCCGGTGCTGCTCTGCTTGAGCATCCATCGTTCGCAGGCCGTCCTCCAACTGTTCCATTTCCACGGCGAGGTCGGCAATGCGGCTTTCGTACTTCTCCTTGTAGTCAAAGTATTCATCCTTGGTGAGAACGCCTTGGACGAGGTTTTCATATAAACTCCGCACGATACTGCGAAGCCGCTGGATTTCCTGTTTGCGGCTGGTGATCTTCTCCCGCAGCTCAGCGCGGTCAGCGGCCTGCCGGGGCAGCTCCGCAAGAGAGAGGGTGTATTGCCCCAGCGCCGTATCAAGCGAGTCCTGAAGCATATCTGCCAACATATCCAGCAACGCATCCTCGCGGATGGTCACGCCGGGGCAGGCATCCTTGCTGATTCGGCTCTGGCTCAGACAATGGTAGAAGTACACATCGTCGGACTTCTTGCGGATGTTTCTCTGCCGGTGCAGGCTGCCGCCGCAATGGGCGCAGAACACCTTGCCTTTGAGAAGATTCGGCGTGTAGGCTTTGACCTCCCGTGCCTTGGCGCGGCTGGCGGTCTGATTGAGTATTTCCTGCACCGCCGCGAACTGTTCCCGGCTGATGATGGCCTCGTGGGTGTCCCGTACCACCGTCCATTCCTCGGCATCGGCCTTGACCTGCCGGTGATCCACGGTTTTGGTCTGCCCCTGAACGAGATCTCCGGTGTAGACCTCGGAGCGGAGAATAACGCCGACTGTTCGGGTTTGCCACTTGCCGCTGCCGAGCAAATTTTCGTGGGTGATCTTGCCCTGCATCTTCTTATAGTGGCTGGGAGTGAGAACGCCCGCTTCATTCAGCCGCACGGCGATGGTATTGAGGCCAGCGCCCTCGGAAGCCCAGCGGAACATCCGCTGCACCACAACGGCGGCAACAGGGTCGATGATAAGCTGGTGGCAATCGTCCTCGGCTTTCAGATAGCCGTAGGGAGTACGCGCCCCGATGAACTTGCCGTCCTTCATGGCCTGCCGCTGCTGCGCTCTGATCTTTCGCCCAATGTCCAAAGCGTAGGCTTCGTTTATCATGTTCCGCAGCGGAATGATGATACCGGAATGGGCGTCCTCCGGGGCGACGGTATCGAAGTTTTCATTGACCGCAATAAAGCGGATGTTGCGGATGCGGAAATACTGCTCAATGTAGTAGCCGGTGTCGATGGTGTTCCGCCCCAAACGGGAGAGGTCTTTCACAATGACGCAGTTGACGTGACCAGCCTCAATATCTGAGAGCATCTGCTGAAAGCCCGGACGGTGGAAGTTTGTCCCGGTCGCGCCGTTGTCAATGTAGGTATCGTACACGCTGATCTCCGGGTACTGCTCCAGATAGCGGGCAATAATCATCTGCTGGGTTTCAATGGATACGCTGTGCGTGTGGGTATCCTCCACCGAAAGGCGGACATAGATCGCGGCGCGGCAAGCGGCGTCAGCCTCCTGCACGGCCACCGCAGCCGTTTCTTTTCTGCTTTTCCTTGCCATGCTCAGCCCACCTTTCTCTGTTCGTAATCTTTCTGCTGCGCTGCCAGCGCCAGAAGCTGCAACGCCTTTTTGTATTCGTCCTCATGGGTAAAGGTAATATCCAGCTCCTTCTTCCCACGGACGCGGATGCTCTGTACCATGTGAATGAGCGCCCTGCGGTCTAAGGTTTCCAGCGTGGAGAACTGCGTAAACTGTGAAATCCAGCGGTTGCGCTCACTCCGGTTTTCCAGCACCTCCGTGAGTTTTTCCTTGAGAACGCGGACGCTTTCTCGGATGTCCTCGGCCTGCTTGGTGTACTTTGCCTTATAGGAAGCGTATTCTTCCTTGGTAAGCATACCTCCCACAAGGCTCTCATAAAGCCGTGCCTTGAACTCCAGCACCTGCTCCAACCGGCGCTCGTTGTCGGTGATGTGGTCGCTGTATTCCTTGGCAAGCGCCTGATTGATGCTGGTCTGGTCAATGCCGGTCAGCAGCGCCTCCAGAGAAGCAATATTGCCGATATAGGCTTTCAGGCTGTCCCGCACACAGTCGATCAGGCTGCTTTCTTTCAGCATGACCGGATGGGCGCAGCCCTTTTTCTTGCCGGTTGGACAATAATAGTAGTGGTACTCCTTGCCGTTCGCACGGTTGGTCTTGCGGGTCATGCGGCTTCCGCAGCACCCGCAGATCAGAATACCGGAGAACAGGTAAACCGTATCCTCGTTGGGAGAAGTCCGGGTATCCAGTCCCTTAATGCGCTGCACCAGCTCAAAATCCTGACGGGCAATCAGCGCTTTATGGGCATCCGGGACGCGCACCCACTCGGAGGCGGGGCGCTGCTCCATCTGCTTGATCTTGTAATGCGGCGTACCCTGTTTGCCCTGCACCAGCGTTCCGGTATAGGTTTCGTCCTGCAAGATGCGGATGATGGTGGTTGCTGACCACTTGCAGTCGGCTTTGTCCGCGTAGCCCTTTTTCGCGTAGGGCAGACCGTTGTTCTTCTTGTACGCCAGCGGGGAGAGAATACCCAGCCGGTTCAGCTCAGATGCGATCTTGGAGGCGCTTGCGCCCTCCAGCCGCATACGGAAAATGTCGCAGACAACGCGGGCAGCGTAGGGGTCAGGGACGAGCAAATTCTTGTTGTCCTCGGCTTTCATGTAGCCGTACACCGGGAACGCGCCGACGAAATCGCCGTTGCGCCGCTTCACGTCCAGAGAGGAACGGGTCTTGATGGAAATGTCCCGGCAGTAGGCTTCATTCATAATGTTCTTGACCGATACGGTCAGATCATCGCCGCTGTCGTGGGCGGTGTCGATGCTGTCGGTGATAGCGATGAAACGCACCCCGTAGGCCGGGAATACCCGGCGCAGATACCGGCCTGTTTCGATGTACTCGCGCCCTAAGCGGGAGAGGTCTTTTACAATGACGCAGTTGATGTTGCCATCGGTGACATCCTGCATCATTTCCTTGAACGCGGGGCGGTCAAAGATGATGCCGCTGTATCCATCGTCGATCTTTTCGGAAACGACCTCAATATCCGGGTTACGCTCTACAAAGTTTTCAATGAGCTTGCGCTGATTGGAAACGCTGTCGCTTTCGCTGGAATGATCGTCGGTGTAGGACAGGCGGATGTAAGCGGTAGCTTTGTATTTAGGCATGAAAAAGCACTCCTTTCTCCCGGACTGCTCCCGCATGAAAAGAGTGGTTATCTGGCTATTAGGTTTTCATCCTTTTCCACACCGATCATAGCACTCTCTGCGGAAAAAAGCGAGGATGTCGCTCAGCGCAAAATGCCTTGCAGACATTCCTCCAACGTAACACCGTTCCCGGCAAAGCAGGCGTTTACCACGAAATCGCCGCAGCGGAAGCGGTAAGGATTTTTGATCTGGCGGATAAAGGCGGCAATACGTTCTTCCTTGGGAAGATTTTTGTCAACAGATACTTCCCGGATGTCCACCAGCTCATCCGTGTGGATTCGGGATTCGTTTGGCGTTGGCTGCATCATGGCGATCTCCTTTCTCGGTTTGGTGGGTTTCCTCAAGGTCACATGAATGCGCTGACGGGAAAGGCCGTCAGCGCATGGTATCTGACTTTGAGAGGCGGCTGCGCGGGCAGAATTGGAGCCACATAACATAATGGCGAATACCGGCGCAGCCGCTCTGCTTGTCCATTTGAGAAGATCCATCCTATTTGCCACGCGCCCCGGATAGTGGGCATGATGCAGGCCGCCCTTGGCAGGGCTGTCATAACTCCACGATACCGCTGCCTCAAAGAGCTGGCGCATACCGCAGGGTTCCCCCTCAAGTCTGTGGGAGGGCGTGAGCAAGTTTCATTATCCGCCGCGCTGTCATCGCGCCCGATTTGCCGAATCGGGTCTAAGGCTGCGTAGATCGCTCGGATGGCTTGTCCGGAATCACCTCCTTGAAGCCATCGTCGTGGCGGCGCACCTTATGCCGCTATCACGCGGGTTTTGTGCCTGCATCATGGTCTATTCAGTTTTCAACGTTCAACGAAAGGCTTCGTGGAGAATGTCCCTTCACCTATCGCCGATTTTGGGCCACTTTTGCAAGGTGTTTTTGAAAAACCTCAGAAATATTTTTTGATTTTTCTGATTGCTGCTGTAATGTTGAGAGAAATAGCCTGATGCGACACGCCTTCGACTTTTCCAATCTCGTCAATCGTCATTCCATCCACGAAATACATCCACATCCTGCGGAACTGAGTGTCCGTCAGGTGCTTCCTGATTTGCGTAACCTTTTGGGTGCTACGGCGGATTTCCGCCACCCGGTCATGCGCCTGCTCCATGCAGATATCCGCAGCGGGAATAGATGCTGCTTCCTCGGAAAGCTCGTCCAGTGCAAGGGTATGATTAGCGTAGACATGATCCTCTTTCTCGGAAGCATGATAGTCTGCATCCGACAGGGACTTCCATTTCAGAAATTCTTCCTCGCTGGCAAAGTCCTCGCGGGTCAGGCGGATGATGGCTTCGTTGGCATCCATGTAAACGATAGCGTTGGGGTCTTTCTTGTTCAGCGCATAGCTGCTCTTTCTGTTAAACATAATATGTCCTCCGTTTCGGTGTTGGGTGGGTGGTGAACCAGACCAACACCGGCGGAGAACGACAGCCGACAGGAAAACGTAAAAAGGCGCTCGAACAGGCATGATGACCTGAACGAGCGCCTTGCGTGCGAGTGAAAACATGAGTAACGAATACTGTACCGGGAGGGGCTAAATCACGGATGAACCAAACCGCATAAAAAGAGAGCTGCAACTCGCTTTCGTGAGTGCAGCTCGTCTGGGGGATAGCCGCGTGCTTTTTGAAGTGGACGGCTAATCGGTGCTTATGCTTTTTTACATGACCGCGAGCGGCCTTAGCAGTATCTCCTGTTCATCCGTGACATCATAAAATTACCTCCAACTCGCTGAATGTGATTTGCGGCTCATTCAATGTGAGCTTCATGTGTATTTAAGTGAATTGAGGCTCACTCTACAATGTAGTAGAGGTGATTTACAATGAACTTTCTTGACCTGTTCGCCCAAAAGCTTCGCGAAAAGCGGGAGCAGAAAAAGATCACGCAGCGCGAATTAGCGGAACGGCTTAATATGTGTACCCGAACTGTCATTGAGATTGAAAAGTGCAAGAGCAATCCGAAATTTGAAACGGTTGCGCTGATCTCAGAAGAAATGGACATCAGTCTGGATGGAATCGTGTTCCACGATAGAGCGCCGCAGACCGTTGCCAAGTGCGTTCTTGATTACTTTGCAGGAAAGGGTGAAGAAGAGTCGCAACGGTACATAGACCTGTGCATGAGCGCAGATAAGCTGAAGTGATGTACAGGGGAAAACAAAAGGGCCGATGATTGTCTTTCATGTAGAGCAGCCAGTGGGCTTATATTTTCCCCACTGGCTGCTCTTGTCCGCACAGTTGGAACGACGGGCATTAGTATCCTATTTTTCCTGTTTGTGTGCATCCCGGATCTTTTCAAAGGTGTCCTGACTGATGGCGTGTTCAATCCGGCAAGCATCTCGCTCTGCAATTTCAGGGTCAACGCCAGCTGCGATAAATTGCTCTGTAAAGAACTGATGCCGCTCATAAATTTTTTCGGCAACATTCCGGCCTGTTTCGGTCAAATGCAAAACGTAATCACTATCTACCGTTAAAAAGCCCCCTTCACGCAAAGCCGACACCGCATAGCTTACACTGGCTTTTGAAACTCCAACACGCCGTGCAACATCAATAGAGCGGACAGCACCGTGATTCTTTTGAAGAACCAGCACAGCCTCCAGATAATCCTCTCCGGACGCATGAATCATCACTATTGTCTCCTTTATGCAAGGCTCCAGCCGGAAGCCTTT
>OIGG01000524.1_pt1 | contig 8034 bp, 9 predicted proteins | sample 1582231 | NCBI WGS metagenome assembly OIGG01 (sample SAMN02674607, study PRJEB24791) | human gut metagenome, SKBSTL069 | isolation source: stool | host: Homo sapiens | place: USA | reverse complement strand
AGAAGGCGGGCGGCAGCGGCTATCTGTTCCGCGCCGCTACCGTGCAGGACTTCTCCGCCGTCACGGGTGCCTGCCTGCTGGTCAGGGCCAGCGTGTGGGACGAGGTGAAGGGGCTGGACGAGAAGTTTGCCGTGGCCTTCAACGATGTGGACTTCTGCCTCCGGGTGCGGGACAAGGGCTATCGCATCGTGTGGACGCCCTACGCCCAGCTGACCCATTACGAGAGCAAGAGCCGCGGCGGCGACGAGAAAGACCCCGTCAAGGCGGCGCGCTTTGCCGCCGAGCAGCAGCGGCTCTACGACGTTCACGGAAAGGCGGATATTCTGGATGACCCCTATTATAACCCCAGCCTGACTCACGACCGGGAGGATTTCTCGGAGAGCGGCGATTTGCGGAACCTCAAAGAGGGAAAAGTGACAGTGAGGTGGCGAAACGCATGAACATCAAAGGCCATTTTGAGACCATCACCCGGCACAAGCTGCTGGTGATGAAATACTGCTTTGCCTGCGGGCTCTACGAGCAGGGCCTTGCCCACGATCTGAGCAAGTACAGCCCCACCGAGTTCATCCCGGGCTGCATCTACTATCAGGGCGACCACAGCCCCAATGAGGCGGAGCGGGAAGCCAGGGGCTACACCTCGGCATGGCTCCACCACAAGGGCCGCAACAAGCATCACCTCGAATACTGGATCGACTACAGCACCACGAAAGCCGGCCTCACCGGCATGAAGATCCCCCTGCGGTACGTCTGCGAGATGGTCTGCGACCGTGTGGCCGCCAGCCAGATCTATCTGGGCAGCAGGTACACCGACGCCTCCCCCTGGGAGTATTACGAGCACAGCAAAGACCACTATCTGCTCCACCCCGAGACGAGAGCGCTGCTGGAAAAGCTGCTTCAGATGGTGCGGGACATCGGGCAGGAGCGGACCTTCGCGTACATGAAGTTCCTGCTGGGCTGCGAAAAGGATTATTGATGGAATGAAAAATGCCGCCGATGAAAAATCGGCGGAATTTTTGTCGGATCTGAGCATTGACAGCTGACTTTTGGCGGTGATAGACTACACACAAGGCTCGGCGCAGAGCCGGGCAGAAAATTTGTTCGTGGAGGGACGGAACATGAAACTGACGAAAAAATTCCTTTCGGCGCTGCTGGTCTGTGCGGCGGCAGTCACGCTGCTGTGCGCTGCGGCCGGCGCAACGGCTGCACCTGTCACTGCGGAGACGCCTGCCCAGAAGCAGGCTGTGCTGGACACCATCAATGCGGTACGCCAGCAGAACGGCCTTGCCCCTGTGGCCGAAACGGCGGACGCGGACGCGCAGGCCGACCGGATGGCGGCGCTTTATTTCAGCACCGATGACGGTGACGCTTACGACGCCCAGTGGTTGGCCATCCTCGACACCGAGGTGGAGGGCAAAGTCAGCATCGGCGACTGCTACTCCTACAAGCTGCAAAATGGCGGCTGGGATATAACGGACTGGAACAGCATGGACCTGCTGCCCACTCCGGCCTTCAAGCTGCTGAAGAGCGCCGACGTGACGATGGTGGGCATCTCCTTCACCAACGAGGGCGGCGTGGTGCTCCTGCCGTACTAAGATAAGATAAAACGAGAAAGCCCCCGGATGCGGTGCCGCATCCGGGGGCTTCTGTCGTCGGAGAAAAATCAGTCTTCGCTGTTGTCGATCTGGATATAGCGGGGGCCGTGCTTGTCCACAAAGAGCAGCACGCCGGTCAGCGTGACAGCCAGACAGGTCAAAACAGCGAGCATTACTTTCAGAAATTTCATGGTAGACCCTCCTTGACGGCTCAGACCGCACGGCGCGGGATGCGCCTGCGTGTTCGTTTGGTTGTAGTATAACATATTCTTCCCGGAAAGGCAAACGACCGGACTTTGGGAAAAGTTGTGCGATACGAACGAAAAAATGGGTGGTTAGCCACAGCTAATCGTTAAAAACAGCCAAGAAATTTAAGGAATTTCCATCATTTTGGCCTTGTTGTCGTTGACTTCCCACCGCAAAATGATACAATAAACATGTTAAGCAGCAACTGTCCCTGTACCAGTGCGCCTGCATGGGCGTGGGGACAGCAATTCAAGCAGAATGGGGGATTTAATTCCATGTTGAACAAGCTGAAACGTGCGGCGCTTGGCGCGCATACGCCGCATGACAAGGCAACTGCTGCAAGCAAACCGATCCCGATGCCTCTGCCCGCGCAGGTACGCATCCTGATGAGTCAGCATATCGGCGCTCCCGCCAAGGCTTTGGTGAAGAAGGGCGACGAGGTGTTCGTCGGTACCAAGATCGGTGAAGCTGGCGGCTTTGTGTCTGCAAATATCCACTCCAGCGTCTCGGGTACTGTGGCGGCTGTGGAGCCGTTCCGTCTGTCCAATGGCCGGATGTGTGACTCTGTGGTCATCAAGACCGATGGCAAGCAGACCGTAGACCCCGCCGTGAAGGCACCCGAAGTGACCGATAAGGCCAGCTTCCTCGCCGCCGTGCGTGAGAGCGGTCTGGTGGGTCTGGGCGGCGCAGGCTTCCCGACTGACGTCAAGCTGCAGCCCAAGGACCCCGTGGACACCCTGCTCATCAACGCCTCCGAGTGTGAAGTCTGGCTGACCAGCGACACGCAGGAGATGCTGAACTGCGCAGACGACATCGTCCGCGGCATCGAGGCTGTGCTGAAGTACACCGGCATCCCGAAGTGTGTCATCGGCATCGAGAACAATAAGCCCGAGTGCATCGACCTGCTGTGCCAGAAGACGAAGGACAAGCCCGCCATTGAGGTGAAGCCCCTGCCCAGCGTCTACGGCACCGGCGCAGAGCTCATCCTCATTGAGAAGTGCCTGGGCCGCGAGGTCCCGCACGGCGGTCTGCCCGCCGCTGCCGGCGCCATCGTCATGAACGTGACCAGCGTGTCCAGCCTCGGCAAGTATCTGGCTACCGGTATGCCGGTGGTCAGCCGCGTCATCACCGTGGACGGCGATGCCTGCGAGAAGCCCCAGAACCTCATCGTCCCCGTGGGTACTTCCTACGAGGATGTCCTGAACACTGCCGGCCTCAAGGGCGGCGTCACTCTGGGCAAGGTCGTGGCCGGCGGCGCTATGATGGGTCCCGCTGTGCGTGACCTGAGCTACCCCACCACCAAGACCACTTCCGGCCTTATCATGCTGAGCGAAGCAACTGCACAGCCCCCCCAGGTCAACCCCTGCATCCGCTGCGGCCGCTGCGTCGAATACTGCCCCATGGGTCTGGAGCCCGTGGAGGTCAACCAGGCTTACGCTGCCCGCGACGTCCAGGAGCTGGGCAAGCTGCACGTTGACTACTGCTTCAACTGCGGCTCCTGCACCTTCGTCTGCCCGGCCAAGCGTCCCTGCACCCAGATGATGGGTCTGGCCAAGGCATTCTATCTCGGTGAAATCAAAAAAGGAGGCAATAAGTAATGGATACGAAGCTTATTGTTTCGGCCTCCCCGCACCTGCGCTCTGAGGAGACGACCACCGGCCTGATGGCCAACGTGATCGTGGCCCTGACCCCGTGCGTCGTGGCCTCTGCCATTATCTTTGGTCTGCGTGCTCTGCTGGTCACCGCAGTGTCCGTCGTGGCCTGCGTGGCTTTCGAGTGGCTGTACTGCAAGCTGCTGAAGAAGGCAAACCCCATCAGCGATCTGTCCGCCGTCGTCACCGGCATCATCCTCGCCATGAACGTGCCTGTGGGCATGCCCATCGGTGAGCTGCTCATCGGCGACTTCGTGGCCATCATCGTGGTCAAGCAGCTGTTCGGCGGCATCGGCATGAACTTTGCGAACCCCGCTCTGGTGGGCCGTATCGTGCTGTTCGTCAGCTTTGCCGGCGCGATGAACAACTGGGTGTTCCCGGATGCAGCGGTCGATCAGCTGTCCTCCGCTACTCCTCTGGCTGTGGCTGACCCCAACAAACTGAGCCTGCTGGACCTCTTCATGGGCGTCCACGGCGGCGTTCTGGGCGAGACCTGCGCTCTGGCCATCGTGCTGGGCCTGATCTACCTCGTGGTCACCAAGACCATCAGCATCGCCATCCCTGCCGCTTACGTTGGCAGCATGTTCGTGTTCTACCTCATCGCCACCCACAGCGTCCACGCTGCACTGGTGGCTGTGCTGAGCGGCGGCCTGCTGTTCGGCGCTGTGTTCATGGCCACCGACTACGTCACCAGCCCCTTCACCCTGAAGGGCAAGCTGATCTACGGCGTGGCTCTGGGCATCGTCACCTTTGCTATCCGTTACTGGGGCAGCTACACCGAGGGCGTGTCCTTCGCACTGCTGTTCATGAACCTGTGGGTCCCGTACATCAATGACTTGACCCGCCAGACGCCGTATGGCTATGTCAAACCTGCTAAGAAGGAGGCTGCTGGCAAATGAATAAGTCTACTTGGGAAAGCACGGTAAAGCCGGTAGTCGTGCTGAGCGTCATCGCACTGGTGGTCAGCTTCCTGCTGGCCCTGGTCAACTCCTTTACTGCGCCTATCATCGAAGAAAACCAGAAGGCCGCCACTCTGGCAGCTTATGTGGACGTCATGCCCACCGTTTCTGACGCCAAGACGCTGGAAGAAGTGACCGGTTTCACCACCGAGAACGTCACCGGCGTCGTCAAGGCCGAGGATGGCAGCATCGCCATCAAGGCTGAGGAGAAGGGCTTCGACGGCGGCATCCTCACCGTCATCATGGGCTACGACACCAACGGCACCGTCACCGGCATCTGGGTGGACGCTTCCACTCAGACCAAGGGCATCGGCTCCAATGTCGCAACCGACACCTTCCTTGCCCAGTTCAACGGCATGGACGGCACCCAGAATATCGCCATCGGTCAGGGCGGTTTTGACGCATACAGCGGCGCGACCATTTCCTCTAAGGCACTGTTCGCCGCCATCAACGACTGCGTCAACTGCTACAACGAGCTGGCATAAAGGAGGTTGGTAAGAAATGGCATCTGAAAACAAGTCCAAGGTAAGCATCCTTACCAACGGCATCATCAAAGAGAACCCCGTTCTGCGTCTGGTCCTGGGCACCTGCTCCTGCCTGGCAGTTACCACGGCAGTCTCCAGCGCACTGGGTATGGGCGCAGCCTTCACCTTCGTGCTGGTCTGCTCCAACATCCTGATCTCGCTGCTGCGCAACGTGATCCCCGCAAAGGTCCATCTGCCCTGCTACATCGTCATCATCGCAGGCTTCGTCACCATCGTCCAGATGGTCATGCACGCCTACATGGACAGCCTGTACACCGCATTGGGCGTCTTCCTGCCCCTGATCGTCGTCAACTGTATCATCCTTGGCCGTGCCGAGATGTTCGCCTGCAAGAACAACGTGGTCGATTCTGCACTGGACGGCGTCGGCATGGGCATCGGCTACACCCTCACCGTCGTGCTGATGGCTACCATCCGCGAGGTGCTGGGCAGCGGCACTTGGCTGGGCTTCCAGGTCCTGCCCGACAGCATCGCCCGCATCAGCATCATGACTCAGGCTCCCGGCGCATTCTTCTGCTACGGCGTCCTGATGGCCGGCTGTGTCTGGCTGGAAGGCAAGCTGGATGCGCGCATCGAGCGCAAGAGCTGCTGCGACATCGACAATCTGAAGAAGGAGGGCTAATAAGATGCTCGTCAAACTCGCTGCTATCTTCTTCAGCATGATCCTTGTCAACAACTACGTGCTGGTGAAGTTCTATGGCATCTGCCCGTTCCTGGGCGTTTCCAAGAAGCTTGACTCCGCTGTGGGTATGTCCGGCGCTGTCATCTTCGTCATGTTCATGGCTACGGCTGTGACCTTCCCGCTGCAGATCTTTGTTCTGAACCCCGCCGGTCTGAGCTATCTGCAGACCATCGTGTTCATTCTGGTCATTGCAGTTCTGGTGCAGTTCATCGAGATCTTCCTGAAGAAGTATGTCGTTGCGCTGTACAACTCTCTGGGCGTCTACCTGCCCCTGATCACCACCAACTGCTGCGTTCTGGCTGTCACCATTCTGGTCGTCGATGACTACGGCGCAGACGTCGAGGCTCTGGGCTTCGGCGCGGCCTACATCGAGGCTCTGATCTGTGCCATCGGCGCAGGCGTCGGCTTCATGCTGGCTATGGTCATGTTCAGCGGCGTGCGCAAGCGCGTGGAGGCCTGTGATCCCCCGGCTCCCTTCAAGGGCCTGCCCATCACTCTGCTGGCCGCAGCGATCACCAGCCTGTCCTTCATGGGCTTTGGCGGCATCGTTGAGAATCTGTTTAACGTGACGCTGTAAAGGAGGAACAGGATTATGAATATCGCATCTGCTGTTATCCTCTGCACCATCGTCGGTGCTGTCGGCGCAATCATTCTGGTCGCCGCTGCCAAGTTCATGGCAGTTGAGGAAGACCCCCGTATCGAAGAAGTTGCCGGCTGTCTGGCCGGCGCAAACTGCGGCGGCTGCGGCTACGCAGGCTGTGCCGACTACGCAAAGGCTGTCGTCATGGACGGCGTGCCTTGCGACAAGTGCGCTCCCGGCGGCCCCAAGGCTGCTGCTGCCATCGCCAAGATCATGGGCGGTGAGGCAAGCGCTGTGGAGAAGAAGGCCGTGGTCCAGTGCCAGGGCAGCTCCGAGCACTGCAAGCCCGCTTACGACTACAAGGGCATCCAGACCTGCGCCGCTGCTGCTACCCTGTACGGCGGCCCCAAGACCTGCTCCTTTGCCTGCGTTGGTCTGGGCGACTGCACCAAGGTGTGTAAGTTCGATGCCATCCACATTGTGGACGGTGTTGCCAAGGTGGACAAGGACAAGTGCACCGGCTGCGGTGCCTGCGCAAACATCTGCCCCAAGCAGGTCATTATGATCGACGTGGGCGGCCCGCGCAAGCCGGTGGTCATGTGCTCCAACAAGGACAAGGGTCCTGTGGCCATGAAGGCCTGCACCACCTCCTGCATTGCCTGCGGTATGTGCGAGCGCACCTGTAAGTTCGACGCCATCCACGTCATCAACAACGTGGCCGTCATCGACTACGACAAGTGCAGAAACTGCACCATGTGCGCCAAGGCCTGCCCGCGTAACGCCATCGAGCCCACCCCGACCCCCGAGGAGAAGGAGAAGTTCAAGGCCGCGCAGAAGGCTGCCGCCGAGCGCAAGGCCGCTGCCGCCAAGGCAGCCGCCGAAGCCAAGGCTGCTGAAGCCGCGACAGCCGCCGAAGCGCCCAAGGCCGAATAAAGGTTCTTAAAAAAAGAGGAACGCGAAAGGGCGACTCCTCATAAGGACATCTTGAAAACACCAGATTAAACCGATTGAGAGAATCTCTTGGTGTCGACCAAACGGGAATAGCCATCAACCATTTCATCGTGGTTGGTGGCTATTCCTGTTTAAAGGTATATTCATGTTGAAATCCGAACCGGAATCTTTGTAAAATTCCCTACCGCTCTTTAACCAGAAACAATGGGTAACCGCATGCCTAACCGGGAGAGCAGTTCGTTGGTAATCGTCCCACAGCATGCAGCCAGTTCCTCTGCCCGAATCACCTGACCGCCATCCCGGCCGATAATAGTCACTGTATCGTCAGGAGCGACCTCCGAAAGATCGCTGACGTCCACCAGCAACTGGTCCATGCACATCCGCCCCACCATAGGGCAACGCCGGCCCTGAATCAGCACCTGGCCGCCCCGCTGAGGCAGATCCCGGGGCAGACCGTCCGCGTAGCCGATGGTGACCACCGCCAGTTTGGTTTCTTGCTCTGGCTGAAAGACCCGCCCGTACCCGGCGCTCTCTCCGGCTTGCACAGTGCGGATACTGGCCACTCTGGCCCGGAGAGACAGAACCGGCCGCAGGTCAAGGCTTCGCTGAACAGGCGCATCATCGCTTCGAACTCCATAGAGTGCGATTCCAGCCCGGACATAGTCACAGGGCTGAGCTGGGAGGTTCCAAAGTCCATAGCTGGACTGGATATGAACTTTGCCGGGATCATATCCGGCAGTTCGGAGCCAGGCCACCGTATCATAGAACAAGGTCAGCTGCTCCTGGGTGGGGTTCAGGACGATCTCGCCGTCCACCAGACCCACCTGCAC
>OIGG01000476.1_pt1 | contig 8605 bp, 10 predicted proteins | sample 1582231 | NCBI WGS metagenome assembly OIGG01 (sample SAMN02674607, study PRJEB24791) | human gut metagenome, SKBSTL069 | isolation source: stool | host: Homo sapiens | place: USA | reverse complement strand
CTACTTGTATCTAAATAGGAAAAGTATTCTGTTTCGCTATACTCTATGTACTGAATATTTAATTGTTGTAAATTATCATGATTTAAAACATGGCTCAAGGAGTCATAGGCTAATTGCTTGTTTTTAGCAAAATATCTATTCTTTGGAATGAAAATAATCAAATCAGAAGATTCATTCTCTACTGCATTTATCTGCTTCGTAAAACCTTGTAACATATCTTTTGCATGATTATTTACATATATCACATCATTTTTATCATTTAAAATATTCAAGCATATTACAGGCTTTAATGTGTTATATTCATTCTTGTATAGTTTATTCCAAAAAGCTTCTTCTTTTTCAGCATTAAAATCAGTAGTCTTTACGGTAAAATAATTTGCATCATAATATTCTTCTAACAAATGTTCATTTGTAAATAGGTTATTATGAATACTACTAATATTAGTGGTAATTGTAAAAACAGCGGCTACCCCTGCTATAAATTTTAACGAATAAATTAAAAAATCCACTCCTCTTTTGTGTGTTGCATTTGCGAATGCCTTTCTAATATCAAAAAAGCAAAAAGAACAATATGGAATAGTGGAAAGAATAATTCCAATGGAATATAAAATTGTGACGAGTCTATTCTCATATGCTCCCGATATATAATTTGACAGCAATATTTTTGCAACAATAAATAATGCAATGTCAAAAGTTACATCGAATAAAGCAGCCTTAAATGCTATGAAACCAGCACTTTCTCCTAAGGAAACTCGTACAACAACCTCTTTTTTTCGCCTAACCACTTCAATTACATTTAGAACAATCATCAATGCAATAATCATACCCCATATAATAAAAATCATGTCCTTTTCCGTAGAATTCCAATATTCTGGATAAGTTAAGCTATATTTTTCTGATAATTTCTGATATGCAGAGATAATATTGTCCTCATTTCCTATGTATGAGATAAAGTTTTCATAACCCACAGAGGTACTTTGCAATTCTGAGAGATTATGAAATTTTACTTTCGTAATTCCGGAAACTAAAGCGGTATATTCTGATTCTTCTATGTTTGCAGTATTTTTTAATGTTTGTCTGATTACTTTATCATCGCCATAAATATGAAGTGTTGAAAGGTATTTATTATTGATTTCATTGTACTGAGAAAAAATATGTACATCATTCTCCGTTGCAGTTTCTGATACATCTTTCAGAAACTGCGACATATCTTCACTAGCAACTTCATAGCGTGATGACGTAAAATATGCTGTAGAAAAGTTCCAAAGCTGATCTTGAAATATTTCAGATTGCATAAGTATTCCAAAAATCAGGAAACAAAACAAACATAAGTTTTTAATTGCTTTCATTTATTTCAACCCCAGATTCCATACTTTATTTGCTTTTTCAAATATCGTAGTCAATATTGTGCTATTTTCATCAACAATCCATTGATCTTCTTGATCTTCAGCTTTTTTGCTACTTGACAACATAATTTGAGTATTCAAATCCTTATAGTCATTAAATAGCACGCCTTGACTTATTCCTTGGTGAAATGGTTTTATCCAAATAATTAGTGCATATCGAACATCTGACTCAGCTATCGCAAGATTTCCATTCCAAAGCAAATAATCAGGGACAGACACACTATACTGGAATCCATCTTTATCTGTGTAAATTTTTACTCCAGATTCTTCTATTTCAGGGAAGTCTTTCTGAAATTCGTTATATGGTTTATAACTCCCGAAGTACCAAAATAAATTATAGCAACAGAACAAAATAACCAAAACAATTCCTATATATTTTATTTTTTTCTTCATTTATATACACTCCACAAAAAAGAGTGGTTGGAATTCCAACCACTCAGCCATTATCCCGAACCTTTGTTTAGTAGCTATTACCGTAGGTAATACTATTTCCTTTATGAGCAACCTCAATTTTAGACCAATTACCTTTACCAACATTTGAACCCGAAAAAGAACCATTTCCATTCTTGACATATGCGTAATGATCTTTAGTTGAATGATATGCGTGTGCATAATCTTCATTAATAGCAAGAGTATTATAACCATAAGTCAAAACACCTTTTCCGCCATCAGATGTAGTGCTCAATTCCCACTTTTTATCAAATGTCTTATTCCCGTTTGTAACAGAAAATGCCATTACTGGAATTGATGAAGAAATTAACATTGCACTAATAGCTACCCCTACAATCACTTTCTTTGCTCTCATAAGTTTTACCTCCTTTGATCTGCTGTATTTCTATTTATATTTTATCAAATATTTTGTATCTAGTCAATCAGTATCTTGACTTATATAGCGTCGAATTGTAAGATATATTCCTTGTAAAATTAACCAAAAGAACAACAGATTTATTGATAATGCTTTTTTAATTACTTCTCCAAAATAAATGATGACAGCCGCACTTGTCAGTATCATCAGTAGGGTAATAACATCCCAACAGTTTTTCTTATATAATTCTATAACCTTTATTTCTATCAGTATCGCCAGCATCCCTGTTCCTGCCATACATATTCCTACAATCAATATTAGCAATAACCAATATACCATTCCGGCTATAAAAGCATTTGGAATTTTTGTACTAATCTGTGCCGCAGAATGCCCGGCATCAATCGTCCATCCGACAAAGGTTTGTATGAATGATGCTAAATCATTGAAGAATGATTTACAATCGGAAAGAAACACATCTAACTGTATTGCCTGAAAAAGAGTGGATATCAGCGAATACCATGCAAGAAGGAACAAGGTTGTTTGGAACATTACCGTTTTTGCTTTATACTGTCCTGCAAGTCGCTCTTTTTGTGTTTCGTATTTCGTTTTTGCATTCTGATAGGCTGTCCGGTCACAGGCTTCACATTTTTCATAGAGTACCGGCTTTTCTACCGGTATCTCTACGATTTTCTGATGTGTCCGGGCATAATCCCGTTGTTGTGTTAAGCATCGTATTTTATCTTGACATTCCTCTATCGTGACGTTTGCGCTTCGCAGCTTCTCTTTCTCGCTCCGCAATGCTCTGTCTGCCAGCTTCAAGTCGTTCTTTAATGCTTGAATATTCCCGGCTCTGTTCTCTTTGTTTAATTTCTCGTTCAAGGTCAGAGATTCGTTGAGCTGCGTCTTCAGTTCCACGATAAGCTGGTCTTTCTGTTCCAACTCTTCTTGTATCTCCTCGGTCAAGAGCAGAAGTTCTTCCAACTGTTCGGCGTTCTTTGATTCTCTGGATTCGTTCATCTATATCACGTCCTTTCTCTACCTGCTGTTCCAGTTCAGCAATTCGGTGTTCTGTTTCAGTAATAAACTGTTTTCGCTGTTCAGCTTCTGTGCCAATTTCTGCCATTGCTGATTTTCGTTTTCCAAAAGTTCTATCTTCGTTTTCTGTTCTTCCATCTTGGAAAGCAGTTCCTCGGTATTTGGCAAAATGTTGAGCAGCTCGGATAACTCGCTGTTTAATTTTTGCAATTTCTGATTCTGTTCCTGCATAAGAGAGAGTTGGGTGTCCCGGTTCTGCATTTCCAGAAGCATTTCTGCCATTAAGGTCTGCTGTTCTTCGATTTGCCCAATCATGGACTCCATTAAGGGTATAATTTCCCGGCTTTCTTCTAATGTCATTTAATCGCTCCTTCCATAATGATAATGCACCCGATACTTTCCCAAAGGTGTCCAGTATCTTTTGCAATAACGTGTTTTGTTGTTTTATGATTTGATTTTCCGCTACTTTCCACGAACCTTTTATTTCCTGCCCGGCAAGAAACTTTTGTTCAATCTTTCTTGCGTCAGCACCTTCATGGATGGTAGGAATCTGGAGTTTTCCCTGCTTTTCATAAGAACGGTGATCGACCTGATTATGCAAAGGCAGATGTTCATTACACACCTTTGCCCACTCGCTCCGCCACAGTTCACAGTTTTTTGGATTGTTCCATCCCGTAGCATCGGTCAGTACCCGTTTCCATTGCAGGCGGTTTCTTGCACCAATCTTCTGGATTCCGTTTTCATCTAATACAGGGATACGGATTCCATGACGGTCAGGGTTTTTCTTATCCTGCCACCAGTTCGGATGGGATTCATCAATCACGATATTTCCGCTTTTATCTCTGACAAAATCCCAATCTTTGACTTCTTTCTTCCCCCAAGAATGATCCGGGTTAAAAGGGCGCATTGTCAGAAGCAGATGGACATGAGGATTGCCATCCCCTTTGTCGTGGATACTCCAATCAGCACACATTCCCTTATCCACAAATGTTTTTTTGATATAGTCGGCTGTATATTGAATCTGTTCCTGTCTGCTCCATTCTTTTGGGAGGGCAAATTCAAATGACCTGCCAAGTTGGGCATCTGCACTTTTTTCAATCTTCAATACCTCATTCCATAACCGTTGTTTCTGAAATGTGATTTTAAATTTTTCTAAAGCAGCTTCTTTATCTTCTGACCTTTTGTATCGGACAGATTTTTGAAAGCGTTTTATATTTTCTTCTGGTACTATCTGCCATTCAGGAGGTGCGTTTTCGCACATCATCAGACTGGTGTAGACCACTTCTTTTTTAGAAGTGTAATAACTGATTCTCCCGGTTTCCTCGTTTTTCATCACATCCCCATTGAGATATGCGGAAGCGGAGATAACAGATTTCCCTTTACTTCGTCCGACTATTTTGACTGTGTAATGAAAAATCGCCATGTCTGGATTCCTCCTTTCTGCACATCCGGCATAGATTTCCGGCAACATTGCTTTCAGTTTTAGAAAAAGCAGTATTGCCGGAACGCCCTCTGCGTAAGAGTGCCCTGCGCATAGCAGCCTGCATGGAATGCGCCTCTCTGGCGAAGAGTGCCTCCTGCGGCATGAGCAGGTCTGGCTGAAAGCCCCGCCGACGGAACGAGCCCGGCAAGCGTGAACGCAGACCGGTTGCCACTTGTGGCAAACTTATTGGGACGACCTCTGGTTGTCCATAAGTGCGCCCTTCATGAAAAAGCAATGAAGGGAATGAAAAACTCATCCCCTCCGCCATTACACTTCCTCCATATCGGTATTTGTTTCTTTCTGCATTGCCTTTGAGAAAAATTTCCCATTGGCTTCCTGCTTTTTCAGAAAACCAATCAGCTTTGGGATGTCCTCTTCCTCGATAGGCGCACCGAGAACGGATTCCACCGCACCGCCAACCTGACAGAGCCTATGGGTTCGTTTTTTACTTTCTTCGGCTTTCTTTCGTTTCAGAAGTTCTTTCTTCTGTGCTGCATATCGTTTTGCTTTTTCAAGGCTTTCCTGTTCCTTCTTTTCCATTTCAAGCATTCGTTCTTCATAACTTTTTGTTGATTTTGCCATGATTACATTCCCCTTTCTTTTACAAACATAAGTTCTCGGTTGCGTATCAGAAGAAGCACATGGTATAATCTTCTTGCGTGTAGGTATATCATGGCTTCGGTCTGATAGAACCTTTGGCGGTTTCTTTGGAAGCCGCCTTTTTAATTTGCCGCAGTTCTTGTTACGGCTTTTACATTTCCTCTATCCCTCAAATCACGACCTTCATTCGCTTCCATAAACATTTCCAGAATATCGGTTTTAATCAGGACTTTGCGACCAACCTTTAATACTGGAAGTTTCTTCCATTCTACAAGCTGTCTTAAGGTGTTTCTGCCGATTCCCGTATAGTCAGCAGCTTCTTCGATGGATAATGCAATTTTTCTTTGCGTCATATAATCACCTCCTTATAAATTGCATTATGCAATTCTTGTGATGTAAGTATATCCTTTTCACATCTTTTTGTCAAGCGTTACGAAATATTAAAAACAAATATTATATTGCATATTGCAATTATAGAAAAACAATGCTATAATTCATACATACCGAAAAAGGAGGCAGTCAGCATGAAAGATAAAGAACTACGCAAGCTGATAGGCAGCAGAGTAAAACAGCGCCGTCTGGAATTGAATCTGACACAGCCTTATGTCGCAGAAAAGATGGGTGTTACCGCTTCTACAATCCTGCGTTATGAGAATGGTTCGATTGACAATACGAAAAAAATGGTGCTGGAAGGTCTTTCGGAAGCACTCCATGTATCTGTGGAATGGCTCAAAGGGGAAACAGATGAATATGAAACCGACATTACGGATAAGAGAGAATTACAGATTCGTGATGCGATGGGAGATATTCTGGAACAGTTACCGCTTGCCCTTACCAAAGAAGAAGATGCTTTTTCAAAAGATTTATTACTGCTGATGTTAAAACAATATGGTCTGTTTTTGGATTCCTTCCAGTTCGCCTGCAAAAACTTCAAGGGGAATGCTGGTCAGACGGATATTGCCAAAACAATAGGGTTTGAATCGAATGATGAATATAATGAGATTATGTTCTTAAGGGAAATCACTCACACCATCAATGCTTTTAATGAGATGGCAGACGTTGTAAGGCTCTATTCCAAGAAACCAAAAACAGCAGAACAAAGGCTTGCAAATCTTTTATCAGAAGTCTTATACGAAGATTCCGAATCGGTATAGTAAGACAACCGGAGTTATGATATACTTACACGCACGAAGCATTTCATCAGTTCCGATTGTCTAATATCGAAAGGAGACATACGATTATGGCAAAAGGATCTGTAAGAAAAAAAGGAAAGAAATGGTACTACCGCTTCTATGTAGAGGACGCAAGCGGCAATCTTGTTCAGAAAGAATGCGTTGGAACAGAAAGCAAAAGTGAAACTGAAAAGCTGCTCCGTCAGGCAATGGATGATTATGAGAAAAAGAAATTTGTTGCCAAAGCGGAAAATCTCACAGTCGGACAGCTTTTGGATGTGTGGGCAGAGGAGGAATTAAAAACAGGTACGCTCAGCAATGGTACGGTGGAGAATTACCTCGGAACAATCCGAAATATCAAGAAACACCCATTGGCAGAACGGAAACTGAAAAATGTAACCTCTGAACATTTGCAATCCTTCTTCGATTTGCTTTCCTTCGGGGGAGTTCATCCCGACGGAAAAGAGAGAAAGGGTTACAGCAAAGATTATATCCATTCTTTTTCCGCAGTCATGCAGCAGTCCTTCCGTTTTGCAGTATTTCCAAAGCAGTATATTACGTTCAATCCCATGCAGTATATTAAACTGCGGTATCAGACGGATGAAGTGGATTTGTTTTCCGATGAGGATATGGACGGAAATGTCCAACCAATTTCACGAGAAGATTATGAAAGATTGCTTGCTTATCTGCAAAAAAAGAACCCAGCCGCAATACTTCCAATCCAGATAGCCTATTATGCCGGGCTTCGTATTGGAGAAGCCTGCGGTTTGGCATGGCAGGACGTAAATCTGGAAGAACAATGCCTTACCATAAGACGCAGCATCCGATATGATGGCTCAAAGCGCAAATATATCATCGGACCAACCAAGCGGAAAAAAGTAAGGGTTGTTGATTTTGGAGATACACTGGTAGAGATTTTCCGTAATGCCCGGAAAGAGCAGTTAAAAAATCGAATGCAGTACGGAGAACTTTATCACACGAACTACTACAAAGAGGTCAAAGAGAAAAACAGAGTGTACTACGAATATTATTGTTTAGACAGAACAGAGGAAGTCCCGACAGATTATAAAGAAATTTCTTTCGTCTGTTTAAGACCGGATGGTTGTTTGGAACTTCCAACTACTTTGGGGACTGTTTGCAGAAAGGTGGCAAAAACATTAGAGGGATTTGAAGGCTTTCATTTCCACCAGTTACGTCACACCTATACAAGCAACCTTTTAGCAAATGGAGCTGCCCCAAAAGATGTGCAGGAATTGTTGGGACACTCAGATGTCAGTACCACAATGAACGTCTATGCTCACTCCACAAGAGATGCGAAACGAAAATCAGTTCGGCTTCTTGATAAAGTGGTGGGCAATGACTAAAAAATTTCCCTTATTTCCCTTGTGATTATCTCATAAGGGCAAAAATAAGGGAAACTACATATCATTTCACTAATGGACAGGCGGGAAAGCCTATAAAATGGGGAAAGTTAGAGGAATAATTATATAAATTCCAGTTTGTATAACTGGCAACCCAACCACAATTAAATCTTCACAGCTTTACTAAGCAGGAAATCTGAAAAGGTCTCCTGCTTTTTTGCACCCCAAATTGAATATGGAACTCTAAAGCACTTGCTGTTTTCACTTTGAAAATGATAGGTGCTTTTGCTTTGAGAGGTAAGAAAAAATCTTCCATTCTTTAGGTTGATGAAGTATAATGATAGTAAGAAATTTTTTGCGTTAGAAGCTATTTCTGCATTTCCGGATTTTGTTACGAATACATTAATTCCTATTACTAAATCAAGGCTAAAAGATAAAGAGAAACCATTAGAAAAAACAGAAATCTCTTATGTTACAGAATATTTACAAAAGCTTTCGGAGTTACTAAGAGAGGAAAAATTAAATGAAATGATAGAGTGTCCGATAATGTAGAAGGAGGAATTCTAATGGAAATAATTTTACTTTGCTTGTATGGAAAAGTTACAGTTATAGTTATCTTTTTAATAATATACCTATATTGGATATGGAAGAAGGTTAGACTTATAAAATGGGAGCAGGCACCTGGTGACACCAGAGATTGGATACGAAATCACGAAAAAAATATTAATAAAATTATTAAAATT
>OIGG01000462.1_pt1 | contig 8759 bp, 6 predicted proteins | sample 1582231 | NCBI WGS metagenome assembly OIGG01 (sample SAMN02674607, study PRJEB24791) | human gut metagenome, SKBSTL069 | isolation source: stool | host: Homo sapiens | place: USA | reverse complement strand
GAACATCAGATAAAACGGGAGTTAAAATGAAAACGGTTTCGTATTGATTCATACTTCGTTTAATTAAATAAATAAATTATTTGATTTTAAATGCGGGTGCAAAGTTAGACATTTTATTTTGAACTACAAATATTTAATCTTTTTTTGTATCCGAAGATAGGATTTATCCGGGAAGTGACTTACCTTTGCAAAGTTGTTTAAACAATAATTTCATGATAGAGCAATTTAATTTCGATATCCGGCTTATATTCGCCATATTAAATGGCAAAGTTTCCGCGGCAATCAACCGTAAGCTGTACCGTAACTTCCGTCAGAACGGGCTGGAAATCAGTCCGGAACAATGGACGGTACTCATTTTTTTGTGGGAAAAAGACGGTGTTACACAACAAGAGTTGTGTAATGCAACTTTTAAAGACAAACCCAGCATGACCCGCTTGATAGACAATATGGAACGGCAGCATCTCGTTGTGCGCATTTCCGATAAAAAAGACCGCCGTACCAATTTGATCCACCTGACTAAAGACGGAAAAGAACTGGAAGAAAAAGCGCGCGTCATTGCCGGCCAGACTCTGAAAGAGGCTCTTCATGGCATCACCCTCGACGAATTGAGCATTGGGCAGGAGGTACTGAAAAAGGTATTCTATAATACGAAAGATTAAGCAGAAGAACAGATCTTAAAATCATAAAATCCACTAAATCGTGCATTTATAATGGAATTTTTATCCAAATAATTTCGCCCGTTAAAGAATTATGCTTTAATTTGTGACTGGAATATTATAATCTATTAAAATACACACGCATGAAAGGCTTATTAAAGAACTTAGGATTGATATTAATCTTGGCCGGAGTAGTCATCCTGTTGGGTTGTTCATTTACAGGTAATGTAAATAACAACGCCATTCTGGGTACTTCTGTAGTACTTGTAGTACTGGGACTCATTTCTTATATTGTTATTAATAAGAAGATCGCTGATTAATTTCGCAAAATCAATAAAAAATCCCGGAAACGAATGTTCCCGGGATTTTTTATTTAGAGTTATCTCAAACGCAATCATTAAGATTCAACTTCCGGAGTAATCAGCTTATAGCCTTTTCCGTGAATATTGATAATTTCGATTGAATCGTCTTCTTTCAGATGCTTACGCAATTTCGTGATATACACGTCCATACTACGGGCATTGAAATAGTTATCGTCAATCCAGATTGTTTTCAGAGCGAAGTCACGTTGCAAAATCTCATTGGCATGTGCACAAAGCAATCCGAGCAGTTCAGACTCTTTGGTAGTCAGCTTAGTTTGTTTGCCTTCTGACGACAGAATTTGTTTCTGTGTATCGAAAGTAAACTTACCAATCTTATAGATATTGCTTTCTTTGTTCTTCTTTCCACGAACACGTCTCAAGATTGCTTCAATTCTGAACGTCAATTCTTCCATACTAAACGGTTTGGTGATATAATCATCCGCACCGATTTTAAATCCTTCCAGGATATCTTCTTTCAGCGTTTTAGCAGTCAGGAAGATAATAGGAATTTCAGCATTTGCTGCACGGACATCCTGTGCCAGTGTGAAGCCGTCTTTTTTAGGCATCATTACGTCAAACACGCACAAGTCATATTTATTCTTCAAGAAAGCCTTATAACCGGCTTCTCCATCAGGATATAACTCAGCAGAATAACCTTTTGCCTGTAAATATTCTCTTAAAAGCATGCCAAGATTTTCGTCATCCTCGCATAATAAAATACGCAGTTTCTCGTCCATATCAATTATTTTTTAATAAAGGTAATGCAATAATAAATTTAGTTCCTACATTCAGGTCACTTTCAGCTCGGATGGTTCCTTTATGATCGACAATAATTTTCTTCACATAAGCCAATCCCAGTCCAAAGCCCTTCACATCGTGCAGATTACCCGTATGTACACGATAGAACTTTTCAAATATCTTTTTCAGGTTCTCTTTTTTGATACCGATACCATTATCCTGTATCGAAATCATCAGTTTACCCGACTCATTCCACGTTCTCACTTTCAGTTCCAGATCCTCTTCCGGTTTCTTATATTTCACCGCGTTATCCATCAGATTAAAGATTACATTCGTGATATGCATCTCATCTGCAAATATAACAGGATCGGTGGCCTCAAGGTTCGATGTTATCTTACCATTATACCGTTCCACTTTCAGCGCAAAGGTATTGACAACTCCTGAAATTAATTCATTCGCATCAATCTCCTTCATCTTCAAAGTTGCCTTCTGACGTTCGAACATCGACATCTGGAGCACCTTTTCCACCTGGAAGCGCAAGCGCTTGGTTTCATCATTAATCACTCCCGATATATGCTGGAACATCTGCGGAGATTTTCCTACCGCCGGATCTTTCAACATCTGGGCTGCTAATGAAATGGTAGATATCGGTGTTTTAAATTCGTGCGTCATATTATTGATAAAGTCATTCTTCATTTCCGTCAGTTTCTTTTGCCGGAATACGATATAAATCGTAAAGATGAATGTCACTAACAATACCAGCGTAAATATCAACGACGGAATCATGAAACTAATTGAGTCAAAGATATAATCTTTCTTACCAGGAAAGTGCACTTTCAATATGCTCATTTTTGCAGGCGGATCATTCTTGAACAATGCCTGCTGATAAGCGTCCTCACTTCCCTTTGCCTCATAATCCGCACAACGATAGACTTCCCTACCGTCTTTGTCAATCACCGTAAAGTGATAAGGCAAGTCTATACTATTATTATATAAGCTCGATTTCAGATAGTCATCCAGTTCTTTGAACCGTACTCTGTCTCCAATCGATTTGTCACTTCCCCGATAAATCATCTGCCAGGCCACTTCATCGAGTAACGCCCGTTGATACATATACCGATTCTTGATGGCTTCCACTAATGAACGCGAAGTTTCCGGAATAGTCTTTGTTCCCCTGTAAGGAGAAATCATAGCCTTTGGAAGCTCGGAGGGCTTGGTGGTCATCACTTTCAGCTCAAAATCCGAATATACTTTTCCATCCTTAGACTTCACTGTAAACCGCTGCGTTTGCTGAATCAAGTTGTCTTGTTGTATGGAAGCATTATTCGCAATCAGCGCCTTTCTTTCTGCTTCTGAAATATCTTCGATCAACCAACGTCTGGTCTCTGCATATTCCACATCCTTGGAAACCTGATCCAGGCTATTGCGTACAGCCGAATCAAACTGTTCCTTACGGGTTTTCATCATTTCCTCGATATAACTAACCTGCAAATACAGCAGGCTAAGGAAGGAAAGCCCCATTACAATACCTAATATCCAAATTGTTGACTTCTTCATAGCAACAAAATTAACACTCCCTAATTAACACTCCTAATGCATTAACTTGATTTAACCGGAACTTCCCGGAAATTAACCGTAAGGAGCTATTTAGGTTGTATTCTGATTACTACAACAACAAAACCCCTCCTTTGGTTTGCAAATTTAATAAAAAATTAAATCTTCTCCTTGTGTTTTTCCATCTTTATTAATCATAGTTAAACAAAAACCGTCGTCTTTTACTTAAAAAAGACGACGGTTTTAACAGTATCAAGAGAATTACTAGTTATTCTTCTGTCTGTTTAGCTTCAAAATCCTTAATCAACTTATCCTGAACATCTGCCGGAACAAGCTCATAACTAGAGAACTTCATAATAAACGAAGCACGTCCGCCGGTGAGTGAGCTAAGAGCTGTAGAGTAGGACGACATTTCTTTCAAAGGAACTTTAGCAACCAGTTTCTCAAAACCTTTTTCGCTACTCATACCCATAATCATGGCACGACGTCCCTGAAGATCTCCCATCACATCTCCCATCCTATCAGACGGAACAAACACTTCCACATCATAAATCGGTTCCAGAATTTTCGGACCGGCGTTCTTGAAGGCTTCACTAAAGGCGTTACGTCCGGCAAGCATAAAGGAGATTTCATTAGAATCTACCGGGTGCATCTTACCATCGTAAACAATGACACGCACGTCACGAGCATACGAACCCGTCAACGGACCTTGCTCCATACGAGACATAATACCTTTCATAATAGCAGGCAAGAAGCGGGCATCGATAGAACCACCGACGATACTGTTAACAAACACCAGTTTACCACCCCATTCCAATGGTATCTCTTCCGTACCTCTCACGGTAATCTTAAATTCCTGTCCGTTGAACTTATACGTTTCAGGTATAGGCATACCTTCTTTATAAGGTTCTACGATCAGGTGAACTTCACCAAACTGGCCGGCACCACCGGACTGTTTCTTATGACGATAGTCGGCACGGGCAGCCTTTGTAATCGTTTCACGATACGGAATCTTCGGTTCTTCGTACTTCACCGGCAGTTTTTCGTTATTTTCCAAACGCCATTTCAATGTACGAAGATGGAATTCTCCCTGTCCGTGTACCAAAGTCTGTTTCAACTCCTTTGACTGTTCGATCACCCAGGTAGGATCTTCCTCACGCATACGGTTCAGAATACTCATCATCTTTTCCACATCCGCTTCATTCACTGGCTTGATAGCACGGGTATATTTAGAATTCGGATATTTGATAAAGTTGAATTTATAGTCGCAATCCTTACCGTTCAGCGTATTACCGGTTTTCACGTCTTTCAGTTTCACGGCAGCACCGATATCACCGGCCTGCAATTCTTCCACCTTGACACGGTTACCACCGGCTACCACATAAATCTGCGCAATACGTTCTTTCGAACCACGGTCGGCATTCAGCAAATCGTCTCCTTCATGAACTTTACCGCTCATCACTTTGAAATAGGAAACTTCACCGATATGCGGTTCCACACTTGTCTTGAAGAAATAAAGAGATTCCGGTCCATTGGAGTCCGGAGCCACTTCTTTACCTTCCGTATTCTGTACCTTCGGCATTTCAGATACAAAAGGAACAACGTTACCCAAGAATTCCATCAAGCGACGAACGCCCATATCTTTACCTCCACAGACGCAAAATACAGGGAACATACCTCTGGCGATCAATCCCTTACGGATGCCTTCACGCATTTCGTCTTCTGACAGGGAATCTTGCTCGAAGAATTTCTCCATCAGATTTTCATCATTCTCGGCAGCAGCTTCGACCAATGCTTTGTGCATTTCCATAGCCTTATCCATTTCTTCTGCCGGAATATCTTCGATTGTCGGAGCCCCTCCTTCGGGTTTCCATGAGTATTTCTTCATCAACAATACGTCGATCAGCGCATTAAAGCCCGGACCGGTAGCTATCGGATATTGGATAGGAACAACCTTAGAGCCGTATGCCTCTTTCAGCTGTTCGAGGATATTATCATAATCGCATTTTTCATTATCAAGCTGGTTGACTAGAAAAATAACAGGTTTATTCAGCTTTTCTGTATAACGGAAGTGATTTTGTGTACCGACTTCGACGCCGTATTGGCCATTGAGAAGGATAATTGCTGTGTCGGTCACATTTAGTGCAGTCACTGTGCTGCCTACGAAGTCGTCCGATCCCGGACAGTCAATAATATTAAGTTTTTTGTTATTCCATTCTACATGGAGAACGGTGGAGAAAACGGAGTAACCATACTCTTGTTCAACAGGGAAATAATCGCTAACTGTGTTTTTTGCGGCAACAGATCCGCGACGTTTTATAACACCACTCTCGAAAAGCATCGCTTCCACGAGAGTGGTTTTCCCAGAGCCAGAACTTCCCAACAAGGCAATGTTCTTGATTTCATTAGTCTGATATACTTTCATAATATATAAGATTTTAGTAATTACTCAGTATGTTTCTCACATACCATTAATTTTGTGATGCGCAAATTAGGGATTAATTGGGGGAAAAGCAACACTTATGGCAGTGTTACTAAACAATGTTATGTAACACATCTTTAACATGAACATTTTCGAAACGGGTTAAAAATTATTTTCGCATGGCTATAAACTAATTTCATAGTTGCAACGAGTAATCCGGCACGATGTTATTTTTAGTTGTTTTCCTTTCATACAATAGTTTCCCCGTTGCCTAATCAGTTTTCGTTTGACTTAAGTCGAACGATAGTTTAACTAAAGTCAAGCTTTCGTTCAACAACTGTCAAACGAAAACTCCTTAGGCAATTGAAAAAATAATATAAGCAAGAGAAAGAAATAAAAACTGCATATTGACGAGTTATTGTCAGCAATAGTATCTTGGGATCATTCCGTACAGCAACAATCTTCGAAAAAGAATGGGTAAGATAACGTCCGTTCGATAAAAATCAGCAGATTTGTCAGCAATCAAACCTAATATGTCAGCAATCTGACCATCGTTTCAGCCGGATATTAGCATCTTTGCACCAAGCTTTACAAGTATAAAGCACATATTACGTTTAACCTTTAAAATGCTAAAACGATGAAAAAAGTAGCACTATTCCTATTTTTATCCGTTTGCTTCGCGCAACAATCCTGTTCGTCGGATTCTGTTGGAACGGAACCGGAAGAAAATCCACAAGACATTCTTTTTAAAGACGATTTCAACTTTTTCGACGAAAAAGTATGGACGAAAGAAACTCATGAACCCGGTTGGACCAACCAAGAGCTACAGGCATACGATGCCGCTCATGTATCGGTTGGAAAGGACGGGGATAAATCGGTTCTGATTCTTACCGCCGAACGCAAAGGGAATAAAATCTATTCAGGCAGGATCAATTCAAAAGGAAAAAAGAGTTTCAAGTATCGCAAGATAGAAGCAAGCATCAAGCTTCCCAAGACTAACGGCGGACTATGGCCTGCTTTCTGGATGATGGGAGACAACGACAAACAGTGGCCGGCATGCGGGGAGATTGATATTATGGAAATGGGAGAACAGAGCGGAATGGCTGCGGGCGATTCGGAAAAACAAGTGAACACCGCCATTCACTATGGCCCTAGCGCAGCGGCTCACGAACAGCAATACTACAAAGCCAATGTTGCCAACAGCCTGCAAGACGGCAATTATCACACCTACTCTCTGGATTGGGATGAAAACAACCTGACAATATCCATCGACAACGTCAAGTTTCATACGTTCGACATTAGCTCGAACACATACTTTCATGACAACTTCTACATCCTGTTCAACCTCGCCGTGGGAGGTGCGTTTACAGGAATTACCGATATTAATAAACTGACGGGCCTGAAAGACGGTCAGAAAGTGAATATGTACATCGACTGGGTGAAAATATTATAGGAATCTTAAATATACATGCTATGAATATGGAAAAATGTAAGTATCTACTGTTTTGCGGAACACTCGCCCTTTGGATGGCGGGAAGTTTCCAGCAAGTGTATGCAGCAACGGAACCAAGTTCCCAGGCTATTCAACAACAAAGCAACAAGGTAACCGGAAAAGTGAGCGATGCCACAGGTCCCATCATTGGGGCTTCCGTAGTGGAGAAAGGAACTGCCAACGGAACGATTACCGATCTGGATGGAAATTTCAGTTTGAATGTAAAAGCGGGAGCTACGCTCGTTGTCAGCTACGTGGGTTATAAATCCGAAGAAGTAAAAGCGGGAAGAGGTCCTTTGAACATCACCTTGAAAGAGGATGCCAAAGCATTGGATGAAGTGGTAGTCACCGCCCTTGGCATCAAGAGAGAGCGCAAAGCGTTGGGCTACGGCATTGATGAAGTGAAAGGTGAAGCCTTGACCAAAGCGAAAGAGACGAATCTCATCAACTCCATGGCAGGACGTGTGCCAGGCTTGGTAGTCAGCCAGACCGCCGGTGGTCCTTCCGGTTCTACGCGCGTTATTCTGCGAGGCAGTACCGAAATGACCGGCAATAACCAGCCTCTTTATGTAGTGGACGGTGTACCTTTGGACAACACTAATTTCGGCAGTGCCGGCACAAACGGAGGCTTCGACTTGGGCGACGGTATTTCGAGCATCAATGCCGATGACGTAGAAAACATGTCGGTATTGAAAGGCCCTGCGGCATCTGCACTTTATGGTAGCCGTGCCAGCCACGGTGTTATCTTGATTACAACCAAGCGAGCCAACAAGGATAAAATCAGCGTGGAATATAACGGAACGCTGACTTTCGACACCCAACTTGCCAAATGGGATGAAGTGCAACAGATATATGGTATGGGAAGCAACGGTACTTATAGCTATGATGCCATATCCAACACAAACAAAAGTTGGGGCCCCAAAGCGGACGGTTCAAACATGTTGAAGTATTTCGACGGCGTAGAACGCCCTTTCCTCATTGTCCCCGACAATACGTCCAACTTCTTCCGCACAGGTATCACCGCCACCAACTCCGCCATCATAGGTGTGAACAGCGGAAAAACCGGAATTCGCTTTACCTATACGGATATGCGCAATAAAGACATTGTTCCCCAGACGCACATGAGCCGTGACATTTTCAACCTGCGCGCCAATACGTCTGCAGGAAAGGTAGACTTGGATTTCAGTGTCAACTATACACGGGAAGACGTGAAGAACCGTCCGGCTCTGGGCGACAGCAAGTCCAATATCGGTAAAAACCTGATGACCCTTGCCACCACCTACGACCAGGAATGGTTGCAAACCTATCAGACTGCCGACGGCGAATATTCCAACTGGAACGGCATGGATCCCTACAACGTGAATCCGTACTGGGATATCTATAAGAACTTCAACAAATCCAAGAAAGACTTGTTCCGCATGAACGGCAAGGCCGTATGGAACATCGACCCACATCTGAAACTTCAGGCAACGCTGGGTGCCGAACTCAACTGGTTCACGTTCGATGATTACAAAGCACCTACCACTCCAGATCGG
>OIGG01000429.1_pt1 | contig 9310 bp, 8 predicted proteins | sample 1582231 | NCBI WGS metagenome assembly OIGG01 (sample SAMN02674607, study PRJEB24791) | human gut metagenome, SKBSTL069 | isolation source: stool | host: Homo sapiens | place: USA | reverse complement strand
ATTGTAAATTTTTTATTTCGCAGAAAATTCTGTCTGCCTCGCGGAAACAAAAAAGAGGTCCGGCCTTCGCCGAACCTCTTTTCATCATATTTTGTAATTTGGAAATTACTTGTTGCCGTTGACCATGGAAGCGATCTCAGCCGCAAAGTTCTCCTGCTTCTTCTCGATGCCCTCGCCCTTCTCGAAGCGAACGGCGGTGTTGAAGCTGACCTTGCCGCCCAGCGCCTTGGCAGCGTTGTTCATATACTGCTCGACAGAGACGTCGCCGTCCTTGACGAAGGCCTGCTGAAGCAGGCAGTTCTCGGCATAGAACTTGTTGAGCTTGCCCATAACGATCTTTTCCTTGACCTGATCGGGCTTGTTAGCCATCTTCGGGTCGTTGGCCATCTGGCCGAGCATGACTTCCTTCTCCTCGTCCAGAACGTCCTGCGTGACCTGGCTCTTGTCCCAGAAGCGGGGGTTGAGCGCGGCGATCTGCATGGCGATGTCCTTGCCGTAAGCAACGAACTCGTCCTTAGTCTCGATGCCGTTGGTGGTCTCGAAGTTGACCAGAATGCCGTGGGTGCCGCCGCCGTGGACGTATGCAGAGCAGACGCCCTCGTAACGGACGAAACGGCGGACCTTGATGTTCTCCTTGATGACCAGAATGAGGTTCTTCAGAGCCTCATCGACGGTCTCGCCGCTCTCGGTCTTGCATGCCATCAGAGCCTCGACATCAGCGGGGTCCTGCTTCATGATGACCTTGGTGGCCTCCTTGACGAAGGCGACGAACTTGTCGTTCTTGGCGACGAAGTCGGTCTCGGCGTTGACCTCGATGACGACGCCCACCTTGCACGCGGGGCAGTAATCAGCGTAGACCATGCCCTCGGCAGCCACGCGGCTTGCCTTCTTGGCGGCGGTAGCCAGACCACGCTCACGCAGGATCTCGACAGCCTTCTCGAAGTTGCCGTCAGCCTCGGTCAGAGCCTTCTTGCACTCCATCATGCCGCAGTCGGTCTGCTTGCGCAGTTCCATAACGTCCTTTGCAGTAATAGCCATTTTGGTATTCTCCCTTACACAGTATTTGTTGGTTTGTGAGAATTTCGGGAAATCAGGCGTTTGCTGCGTCCTCAGCGGGAGCGGCCTCCTGGTTGCCCTGCTTGCCTTCCAGCACAGCGTCAGCCATAGCGCCGGCGATCAGCTTGACAGCGCGGATAGCGTCGTCGTTGCCGGGGATCACGTAGTCGATCTCATCGGGGTTGCAGTTGGTATCAACGATAGCAACGATGGGGATGTTCAGCTTGCGAGCCTCGGCAACAGCGATGCGCTCCTTGTGAGGATCGACGATGAACATAGCCTTCGGCAGGGTCTTCATGTTCTTGACGCCGCCCAGGTACTTGTCCAGCTTCTCCATCTCCAGCTCCAGCTTAGCCACTTCCTTCTTAGGCAGCAGCTCGAAGGTGCCGTTCTCCTTCATCTTAGCCAGCTGATCCATACGGTCGATGCGCTTGCGGATGGTGCGGAAGTTGGTCAGCATACCGCCCAGCCAGCGAGCGTTGACGTAGTGCATACCGCAGCGCAGAGCCTCGTCACGGATGGACTCCTGAGCCTGCTTCTTGGTGCCGACGAACAGGATGTCGCCGCCCTCAGCTGCAACTTCCTTCACGTAGTTGTAAGCCTCGTCCAGCTTCTTGACGGTCTTCTGCAGGTCGATGATATAGATGCCGTTGCGCTCGGTGAAGATATACTTCGCCATCTTGGGGTTCCAGCGGCGGGTCTGGTGACCAAAGTGAACGCCTGCCTCGAGAAGCTGCTTCATAGAAACGACTGCCATAGTAAAATTACCTCCAAAATTTGTTTTGCCTCCGCACACCGTGATCCACTGACATATCGGATGTCTGTGAACTGCCCTCCACTCGTCAGAGCACAAAAGGGCATAGTGATGCGTGTGTAATGCTAAGTAATAATAGCACAAACCTCTGGCCGTTGCAAGGGGTTTTCCTGCTTTTTTCTAAAATGGAACGCACTTTTTCGTCAATCTGCGCCCTCGGCCAGCTCCTTGAGGCCCATCCGGCTCAGGGCATAGCCTTTGCCGAACATGAGGTCGTACTGGAGCAGCCAGTGCTCATCGCTCCACTTCTGCTGCAGGGGGGTCAGCTCGTCCGAGGCGGTGCCATCTTTCTCCAGGATGGTGCCGCGGGTGTTGGCCCGGTAGGCGGCCCGGAGCTGACGGCCAAGGAACTGGAAGTAGGCGGGCTGACGCAGGCCGAACAGCTCCATCATCACCGGCGAGATGTCGTAGGCGGCGATGGTGCCGAGGTCCACCGCCCGGTCGGAGTAGTTCGACCAGATGAGCAGGGTGGTCTGATGGAGGCGGGGGTCGGCGCTGGAGCCGCTGGCATAGCCGCTGCGGGTGTAGATGTCGTAGTTCGAGTCGATGGGGTTGTAGTGGTCGCCCCAGAACACGAGGATGACCGGCTCGTCCACCTGCGAGAAGTAGTCCGTCAGCCTGCCCAGCATGGCGTCGGCGTCCCGGATGCCGGTGGCAAAGTCTTCCAGCGCACCCACGGTGCTGGCCTTAAGGCCCGCCGGGGCTTCGGTGACTTTCACCCGCTGGTCGTCGGGGTAGTTATCCTTATTATAATTGGTATGGTTCTGCATGGTGACGGCGTGGAGGAAGACGGGGGCGTCGGACTGGGCCTTCATGGTCTCGTACTGGCCGATGATCTGGTCTGCCATGGAGTCGTCGGTGACGAGGCCGGTGGTCCAGTAGTGGCGGCGCACCTTCTGGACGCCCTGCATCTTCTCGAGGCTGATGAAGTCGTCGAGGCCGAGGTTGGGGTAGGCCGTGTCGCGGCTCCAGTATCTGGCCCAGAAGCAGTGGACCGCTGCCGTCTGATACCCTTCGGTCTTGAGGTAGCTGGGCAGGGCGAACATGGGCTTGGTCACGTGCTGCTGGTAGGGCTTGCTGCCGCTGGGCAGATAGGACACCGAGTAGCCCGTCAGGGCCTCGAACTCCACGTCACAGGTGCCGCCGCCGAAGCTGGGGCTGTAGACCCGGCCATAGGCGCTGGTCTGCTGCAGAGCGTGGAGGTTGGCCGAGACGTCGGTGTCGAACCGGAAGCCGTACTGTTCCAGCTCCGAGACGTCCCAGTAGGACTCGTCCATCACATAGAGGATGGTGGGCTGCTTCACCTGTTCGTCTGCCGGGGTCTGGGCGGCGTAGGAGCCGGGGTAGACCGGGCTGGTGGTGTACTTCTCCCCTGCCTCCACGTTGTCGAGGATGGCGTTGATGGCCTCCTCCGAGTAAGCCTCGGGCTTGTCGATCTCCAGATTCGTCAGGTTGGTGAGGAAGCTGGTGATGACGCCGTAATAGCGGTAGTAGCGGTCCTGCATCCATGCGTCGGGCAGGATGCCCAGCGACTGGGTGACGGCAGGCTGCAAAAACACCCCGAAGATGAGGGCGCAGGTGGCCGCTGTGCTGGCCGCGAAGCCCGCCAGACGCCGCACCCAGGGCAGCTTCTGACGCCCCCGGTAGAGGAAGAAGGAGCCGACGGTCAGAGCCAGCACCACGACGCCGGAGACGACCATGCTCTTCTGGACGTGGATGCCCGCCGCGGAGGCCACGCCGGCCGCCTCGGACACCTGCATCAAGTCCCACGGGAGGAAGGGCTCGCCCCGGAGCTGCAGGATGTAAAAGTCCACCGTGGCGGGCAGACAGCCCAGCAGGGCCGACAGGAGGGTGGCCAGCGGGGCGAAGCGGGTGAGCCAGTCCACCGCCATCCAGACGAGGAAGAGCAGCCCCCACGCCAGCAGGTAGGCTTCTGGGTGGGGAACGATGTACTGCACGAAGGTATCTTTGCTCAGGGTGCCGCGGGCGATGTACTCGGTGAGCACCAGAAACAAAAGGGTGGCCGCAGGCGGAAACAGCAGCCGCGCCCCGTGCAGCCGGAGGGACGCAGCACTCGGATGGTGTGTCATAAAGAAGTTCCTTTCACTTCTGCGTTTTTCGTATTATTTGAAGCGGCAGACTCCGCCCCAGTCCTCTATTATAATCATCCCGCCTCCAAAATCCAGCCCTGACGGGCAAAAAACGGGTGAAAATCTTTCATCCGTTCAGCCACTGATGCAATTTATCCAGCAGTCCCCCGTGGGAGGGCGGCGGGGCGGGGATGTCCGTCCGCACGAGGATGGCGTCCAGACCGATGCGCTCGATGTCGGCCCACGGGATGGTCAGGGTCTCGTCCCGGCCCAGCAGCCCGAAGAGCCGGGGCCGCCCCAGCAAAAGCAAACTCCCGATGCGGGCCGTGTCGGCGTCCAGCTCCACGTCGTCCACCCGGCCAAGGCAGGCCCCGTCCTTCAGCTGGACGACTTCCTTGCTGCACAGTTCCCGAAAGGTCATCTCCCCCGCCCCCTTACAGTCCCATCCTATGCCGGGGCGGGCCAGACGATGCAAAAGGACTGGAAAACACTGCCCCGGATGTGCTATACTGGGCGCAGTGAGAACCCAACTATTTTTAAGAGGTATCATCGATGTATAAAAATATCGTGTTCGACTTCGGCGGCGTCATGGTGGATTTCGACCCCCACAAGTACCTCATCGACCTGTTCGGGAACCGGGGGCTGGAAGAGGAGGTCTACGACCTGACCTTCGGCAGCAGAGAATGGCGGCTGCTGGACGCGGGCCGCATCACCCGCCGGGAGGCCAACGAGCGGATGCTCGAGCGGGCCAGAGCCGTGGGCCGGGGCTTCGAGGTGGAGGGCGTGCTGGACGACTGGATGAGTATGCTCCGTCCCCGCCGCCGGATGCAGACGCTGGTGGAGCAGCTCAAGCAGCGCGGCTACTGCGTCTACTACCTGAGCAACATCCCCGAGGACGTGCTGGACCTGCTGATGCACCGGGACTTCGAGGGCCTCTTCGACGGCGGCGTGGCCTCCTGCGAAGTGAAGATCAACAAGCCCGACCCCCGCATCTATCAGGCCCTGCTGGACAAGTACCATCTCCGGGCCGATGAGTGCATCTTCATCGACGACCGGGCCGACAACCTCGTAGCCGCCAGCGCTCTGGGCTTCGGCATCTACGAGATGCACAACATCGGCACCCTGCTGCGCAGCCTGCCCACCTTCGGCGTCAGCCTTCATTAAAAAACAGACAGCAAAAGACCCCTGCCCGGCAAGGCCGCCGGGCAGAGGTCTTTTTGTTGCGCAGATTACTTTTTCTCGTAGCTCTGGCAGTAGTGCGGGATGTCCACCTGCTGAGAAGAGCAGGTGCAGCGCTCCGTCACCGTGATCTCGGGCAAGTCACACTTGCTGCTCCCCACGTTGTGGCGGCACTCGCAGACATCACAGCGGACACCTGTGTTTTCCATTCATTCATCACCTCTTTGTCCCTAGGTTGCCCCAAAGACGCGGGATGATGCAGGATGGGCCGGTGTTATTTTTTACCAGTTGGCCAGATCAGCGCCCAGCTTGCGGCAGGCAGCCTGAACGTCGTCGTCGGGCGTCTCGTTGCAGACGAGGCCCTCGTCGCTGAACAGCTGTGCGCCGTCCTCTTTGGCGCGCTCGCACCAGTCGCGCATCCACTGGCCGTCGCCCCAGCCGTAGGAGCCGAACAGAGCCACCTTCTTGCCGTTCAGAGAGCCTTCGAGGCCCGCGAACATCGGCTCGAACTCGCTCTCCTCCAGCTGCTCAGCGCCCATGGCCGGGCAGCCGAAGGCCACCACGTCATACCCGCCCAGCTTTGCTGCGTCCATCTCGGCGCAGGGGACGATGGTGGCGGCAGCGCCTGCACCCTCCGCGATGCAGTTTGCCATGGTCTCGGTGTTGCCGGTCGCGCTCCAGAATACGATTGCTACTTTGCTCATAATGTTCAGCCTCACTTTTGATTTATTGGGTTAGCTGTTTCTAACTTTTTGCTCCATAAAAATGCGTCGGAAGCAGGCTCAGACGCATCTCTTTAGTTAGATTTCTCTAACCGTCCATAGGATACCACAGCGCCGCTGCTTTGTCAAGCGGTCACAGAGGCTAACTTTTCCAGAAGTTTTACCCCGCTCTCACCAGCCGGAACGCCACCGTCAGCACCCCCAGGATGACCGGCTGATGGAGCAGATAGAGCACCAGCGAGTGACGGCCCATCCAGCCCAGCGGCGGGCAGACCGACCTGCGCAGCGGCGCGAGGCGTCCGCGGCCCACGAGGTGGTGGAGGAAGTACCCCGCCCAGAACAGAAACAGCCAGGGCAGCAGCGGGAAATAGTCGGTGGAGAAAAAGCTCTTCGGCATAAAGCCCAGATAGGCCGTGGTGTAGCTGGCGTAGAGGGCCTGCGGCAGGGCCAGACGCCCGCCCGGCAGGTTCCAGAAGCCGTTCATCGTCGGGTAGGTCACCCAGAACAGCAGGGCGCTGACGGCCACGCCCACGGCGGGCGGGACGCGGCGCAGCAGCGGGTCCAGCGCGGCGGTGAGGAGCATGGACGAGCCCAGCAGAGTCAGCACCCCGAACCACACCACGTCCTCGGGCAGGAAGAGCAGGGTGACGGCTGTGACCAGCGCCCCTGCCCCGAAGACGACGGCTCCCCGCCGGAACGGATGATGCCCCAGCGGCAGGCAGAAGCCCGAAAGCAGGATGAAGACCCAGCAGATGCTCTGCTGCCACACAAAGCCCGGGCGTCCGGTGTACCACTTCTGGGCCACGCCGAAGAGGAACACCACGTCCCACATCCCGTGGTAGAGCATCATGCTGATGAGGTCGAGTCCCCGCAGCTCGTCCAGAAGACGATAGCGGGCGGCAGTTTGCGGTTCCATAGAGTCCTCCTTCCCTCTGATCAGACTGGGGAGATTATAACACAAAAAGACCTCCCTGCAAAGACAGGAAGGCCGCAGTGGTTCAACGCTTACTTCTCATCGCGGGGCAGCAGGCAGTTGAGCAGGATGGCCACGAAGGCAGCAGGCACGATGCCGCTCTCGCCGCAGATGAGCTGGACGAACTGGGGGGTGTTGGCAAGGATCTTGGCGTTTGCACCCATGCCGTAGCCCACGCCCAGCGCCACAGAGACGATGGTCAGGGTGCGGGGAGTCATCTTCTCCTTGGTGATGAGCTGGATGCCCGACACCACGATGGAGGAGAACATCATGACGGCAGCGCCGCCCAGAACGGCCTGCGGCATGATGGAGATGAGTGCGCCCAGCTTGGGGATGAGGCCGCAGAGCATCAGGAAGATGGCGCCGGTGGCCAGTGCGCCCCGGTTGACCACCTTGGTCATGGCCACGAGGCCCACGTTCTGGCTGAAGGAGGTGTTGGGCAGGACGCCGAAGCAGGCGGCGACGGTGGAGCCGAGGCCGTCGCAGATGATGCCGCCGCTCAGCTCCTTATCGGTGGCCTCGCGGCTCATGCCGCCCTCCATGACGCCGGAGATGTCGCCCACCGTCTCCACGGCGGTGACGATGAACATGATCATGACGGGCAGGATGGCGCGGAGGTCGAAGACGATCTTGACCGGCACCAGCTTCGGGATGGCGAACCAGCTGGCCTCAGCGACCTTGTTCCAGTTCAGCACCCATGCTTTGGTGAACTCCACGCCGTCGGCGGTGACGCCGGTGGTGGGCAGGACGAAGCCCATGACGATGGCTGCCAGATAGCCCGCGATGATGCCCACGAGGATGGAGGAAGAGCTGAGGAAGCCCTTGGTCCAGTGCTTGAAGAAGAGGATGACCACCAGCACGAAGACGGCCAGCAGCAGGTTCTCCACCGAGCCGAAGTCCTTGGCTGCGTTGCCGCCGCCGAAGGAGTTGACGCCCACGGAGATGAGGGACAGGCCGATGGACAGCACGACCGTGCCGGTGACCACCGGCGGGAACAGCTTGCGCAGGGGCTTCAGAAAGACGCCCAGCACGCTCTCGAACAGACCGCCCAGAATGGATGCGCCCATCATGGCGCCGTAGGCCGTGACGCCGCCGCCCATGGTGGCAGCCACGCTGTTGAACACGCCCAGGAAGCCCGAGCTGGTACCCATGATGATGGGCACTTTGCCGCCCACGGGGCCGAGGCCGTACAGCTGCACCAGCGTGACGATGCCTGCCACGAACATGGCGTTCTGCAGCAGGCTCACCTGCAGGTCTGCGAACTCACCGCCCGCGAGGCCGCAGGCGCTGGTGATGATGAGCAGCGGGGTGAGGTTGCCCACGAACATGGCGAACACGTGCTGCAATCCCAGCGGGACAGCGTGGCGCAGCGGCATTTTCGCCTCAAACTCGTATGCCGAATTTTCCAGTTCAGCGCTTTTTATCATATTCCTGGCTCCTTTACTTCACTTCAGGTTTTTGTAACACGCATAGAAAATTATAGCAGACCGGAACCGGGAACGGTAGGGCTTTTTCGAGTTTTTATTCATATTTTCGTAATAAGTCGTACTTCTGCACCCCGGCACCAGCACAGAGGGCAGGCTTCCCTTTGTACAACCTCTCAGTCTCACTCCGTTCGACAGCTCCCCTAGTAGGGGAGCCTCTGGCGAAACCGTTCACTTTGCGGGGACTGCCAAGGCCTCTCCTACCAGGAGAGGTGGCACGCCGTCAGGCGTGACGGAGAGGTTGTACTAAGACGGAGCCTTTTCTCTGTAGGAAAGTCCGGCTCGCGGCCTCGTTTCCTGTATCTTTTTGGCGAAGTTTATGGTATACTTGTTCTGCGGCCTTGCCCGCCCATTTTATGGGAAGGGGGTGAGCACCATGAGTCCATTTTTATCTCTTATCCAGTCCGTCGCAGTAAACATAATTTCACATTGTGTTTGCAAGTGGCTTGACGGATTGTCTACGGGCCGTAAGCACTAAATAAGGAAACCCCCTTTCGGAGCGGCAACTCCGTGAGGGGGTTTTCTTTTGCTTTGGCGAGCACCATGAGTACTCTTATCTCTTATGCTTTTATTATATGCGATTCCCCGCAAAAGTCAAGCGTTGCACAGAAAGTTTACAGAAACCGCCGCGCAGCGGCTTTCCATTTCTTTCAGTCCTGCGTTTCTTTCCGGATGCCGAACAGCCTCCGGAGCAAGCCTCTCAGGCACTTGGGGCTTTTGAGAACGACCACCTGCATAGAGCCGACCACCTTTCGTCGCTTGATACGCCATTATAGGCGGTCTGCGCCCGGAATGTTCCGGTTCAGCTCAAAATCGGCCCGTCCGGCACCGTCTCCACCACCACCAGCGCGCCCTTTTGGGTGGAGATGGTGATGCAGTCGGAGCCATCGGCATACTCGTTGCTGACGCCGAGGGGGTAGCCTGCGGTGAGGACGGCGTCGGTCAGCTCGTAGAAGGAGCCACGCTCCGAGACCCCAGATCGGAAGAGCGTC
>OIGG01000373.1_pt1 | contig 10843 bp, 9 predicted proteins | sample 1582231 | NCBI WGS metagenome assembly OIGG01 (sample SAMN02674607, study PRJEB24791) | human gut metagenome, SKBSTL069 | isolation source: stool | host: Homo sapiens | place: USA | reverse complement strand
TCCAGTACAGCGCCGTGCCAAGATAGCGGGCTGTGGTTTCAACCTGCCTGATATCGGTAATCCGCGTTTCCGAGAACCAGAACTCAAACTGTACCGTCGGATCATAAACCGCAAGATGCGGCGTGGCAGTTATCTGAAAATAGCCCGGCGTCAGCTCAATCCGCGACGGCGCTGCCGGTGCGGCAATCCGGAACGATACCGACGCCGGATCGCCCTGCTGCCCCCAGGCATTTGCCGCCCGGACTGTCAGCCTGTAGTTTCCCAACGCCAGTTGCGTGAAGCGGTATGTGGTTTCCGTCGTCCGGGCCGTGCTGACCAGCCGCTCACTGCCGTCATCCGCTGCCACGGTCAGGCGAAGCATAAAGCTCACGCCCTTCACCACCTTCGGCGTGTCCCAGCGCGCCAGTACCTGATATTCCCCGCTGTCTGCGGTGACTTCGGCAGTCAGGTGCTGCACCGCTGGCGGCGTGACACCATTCACCGTGCCGCTCTGGTCGCCGTCAAAGTGCGCCCCGTTATCCACGATGGCCTCTTTCTCCGGTACATGCTGCACGGCGGTGATGGCATACGTGCCGTCGTCGTTCTCACGGATACTCACACAGCGGAACAGGCGCTGACGCAGCATCGGCAGCTTCAGCCCCCACACGCTGTATTCGGCAACGCCGTCAGGAACACGGCTCACTTTTACCTTCACGCCGTCGGTGACGGACTGGACCTCCACGCTCACCGGATTACCCTGCCCGTCAACCAGGCTTATCAGCGTGGTACCGGAGGATGGCAGCGTGATTTCACGGTCGAGCGTCAGCGTCCGGGTCTGGCTGTTCACCGCCAGCACGCGACCACCGATGCTGATACCGGCATAGTCATCATCACAGATTTCAATGACATCGCCCGGTACATGGCGAAGCCCTTCGGCACCCACGCTGAAGTCCACGGTCTGCGTTTCCAGCAGTTCCGTTTTAATCAGCCACAGCCCGGCGCGGTGTGCCTGCCCCCGGCTGGTACAGCCAAAGGCATCCATCTTCGTGACATTACGACCGTAACGGGCAATGGCCTGCGTATCTTCAACAAGCTCTGTCGCCGTCTCCCAGCCGTTATTCGGGTCAATCCAGTTCACCTCAACGGCATTATGGCGGTCCTTCAGGGCGCTGAAGCTGTAGCGGAACGGCGCGCCATCATCCGGCATCACCACATTACTGTGGTTATAGGTCCACACCTTATCCGACGGTCGGTCCTGCACGAACGTCAGCGTCTGCCCGTTCCATACCGGCATACAGCGCATCGCCGAGCAGAAATCACTGAGCACATCCCACGCCTTACGCTGTGTGGTCAGGTACGCATTACAGGTGATGCGCGGCTCCGTGCCGCCAAAACCGTCCGGCACCGACTGCTCGCAATGCTGGCCGATGACATACAGCGCCCATTTGTCCACATCCGCCGCACCAAGACGTTTCCCCATGCCGTAGCGCGGGTGGGTCAGCATATCCCACAGACACCAGGCCATGTTGTTGCTGTATGCTGGTTTTAACGTTCCGTCCCAGATACCGCTGTATTGTCGCGTCTGCGGGTTATAGTTCGACGGCACCTGCAGAATGCGCCCGCGAAGATGATAATTACGGCTCACCTGCTGGCTGCCGAACTGTTCCGAGTCCACCTGCACGCCGACCAGTGCCGTGTTCGGGTAGCACTGTTTCACATCGATGATTTCGGTGTATGACGACCAGAGCGTTTTGTTCTGCAGCTGGTCTGTGGTGCTGTCCGGCGTCATCCTGCGCATCCGGATATTAAACGGGCGCGGCGGCAGGTTACCCACCACCACCGAGGCCAGATACTGCGAGGTGGTTTTGCCCTTAATGGTGATGTCTTTTTCCGTCACCCAGCCACCGTTACGCTGTATCTGAACCAGCAGGCGGACTTCCGACGGATTCCGGTCCCCCTTTGAGGTGGTTTCCACCAGTGCCTGCACACCGAAGGTAAAGCGCAGACGGTCGATGTTTGCAGACGTGATGGTCCGGGTAATCGGCGTGTCGTACTTCACTTCCGTACCCAGCACCGTCTCGGAGCCGGAGGATTCAAATCCCTCCGGCGGTGTCTGCTCCTGCTCACCTGCCCGGAAAACCACCGTGACACCGGAGATATTGGTATTCCCCTCACTGTCCAGCACTGGCGTACTGTTCAGCAGCACACTTTTTAATCCGTCCACCGGACCTTCAATCGGCCCTTCACTGATGGCGTCTATCACGCTCAGCATCTGCGTGGACTTCAGGTTGTCCTTCGCTTCGCGCGGGGTATGCCCCTTACTGCTGCCTTTACCCATTCCTCACGCTCCAGAAACGACAAAACCGCCCTGAGGCGGTTTCACATAAAACGTTTTTCATCAACGACCAATCACCACAACCTGACCACCGTCCCCCTCGTCTGCCGTGCTGATCTCCTGAGAAACCACGCGTGACCCCACGCGCATTTCCCCGTACAGAACAGGCAGAACATTGCCCTGGGCAACCATGTTATCCAGTGAGGAGAAATAGGTGTTCTGCTTACCGTTATCCGTTGTCTGTGTACGGGGAGTTCTGGCTTTCGGTGCCAGCATCTGCGCCACACCACCGAGCACCATACTGGCCCCCGCACCATACATTCCTGTAATTGCGGCAGCCCCCAACCAACCTGCAGGGTTCCACCATGCCACCGCAATCAGCGCCGCCCCCAGCACAGCCTGAAAAAGACCGCCACTTTTGGCTCCCGCCAGACGCGGCACAATGTGGATCACGGCACCATTTGCCAGCGGTTCATTAAGACGGGCTGATAATTCAGTTTCACCTGCATCACGCCCGGCAATGCGTACCTGATACCAGCCGTCGCTCAGTTTCTGACGAAACGCCGGGATCTGCATGGCCAGCGCCCGGATGGCTTCGGACCCCGTTTTCACTCGAAGGTCGATGCGGCGGCCAAATCGTTGTAAATCCCCGTAAAGGCAGATGCGTGCCATGCCCGGTGACGCCAGAGGGAGTGTGTGCGTCGCTGCCATTTGTCGGTGTACCTCTCTCGTTTGCTCAGTTGTTCAGGAATATGGTGCAGCAGCTCGCCGTCACCGCAGTAAATTGCGGCGTGATTCGGCACCGATGAACCAAAACAGCACAGCAGCACATCGCCCGGCTGCGCCGCTGACAACGGCACCTGATACAGCCCTGTGGCCTCCAGATTATCCAGATAGAGATTCTGACCGTGACGCCACCAGTCATCCTCACGATGAAAATCCGGCATCTCAATCCCCGCCAGATGGTAAGCATCCCGGAACAGCGTGTAACAGTCCGTCACCCCGTGCTCAAAGCGCCGCCCGGAAAGATGTGGCACACAGCGGAACTTGTGAATCGCTCCCCGGCAAACCAGCCACCACGGCAAATCACTCTGCACCTGCAGCCGCCGGTCGGTCTCACTCAGCCAGGGCATACCACCGGGGTGGCTGTGGACCAGCGCCACAATCTCACCCTGCATTTCTGCCTGCAGCCAGTCTTCCGGCGACATACGGAAATACGCCTCCGGCTCACCGGAGATATTCACGCAGGGGAAATATCTTTCCCCCTCCGGCGTGCTTACCACGAAGCCGCACGACTCCGCTGGCGCACATCGCCGGGCGTGCGCCAGAATCGCTGATTCTGTCTCTGTCATGGGATTTACTGCGAAAGTTTGTTAATGGAAAGGAAGCCGCCAAAGTTGCCGACGTTATTGCGAAACTTACAGCCGCTCAGGCATTTGCTGCATTTATCCTTCGTGATATCGGACGTCGGCTGGTCATATTCATCCGCGACCGCCGGACCGTGATAACCGCACTCATCACCGCGATAGGTCCAGGTGCAGGTATTAGCAAGCATGATGCGCCCCGGAAAAACAGCGCCGTCCGTTTCCGTCGGCGTGGACAGTACAAAGGAGGCACTGACCGCGCTCAGTTCGCTGCACTGCTCAATACGCCAGCGGCTGATCACCTCCTGCTCCGGATCGGCGTCACTGTTTCCGTTGACGAAGTTCACCGCATCCAGAAAACGGGCGTAAACCTTACGCCTGACCACCGTTCCGCCGACCAGACTCTGCAGGTCTTCCGCCATCCCGGTGACCATGCCGTGCAGATTAGAGACTTTCAGCGTTGGCCTTGCACTGGCACCTTTGCCGTTCATCTCAAATCCACTCCCCTGAATGGGATAGGCCTGATACTGCCGACTCTGCCAGGTGACAGACTCTCCTTTCTCGTTCTGCTCATTGCAGAAAAAGTAGCGATCCCCGCCTACCTCGGTCAGGTCGATTTCCCAGAGCACCACGCTGGCCGACTGCTCCGCACGAATGCATTCATTCAGCGTTTCCTGTTGTATGTCCTGCATCAGATCACCACTTCGTCAAACTGACACGAAAAATCGGTATAGGTGATATGTTCTGTCGCTGACCACGTTCGACACACCACTCTGATTTTTCTGTTAATACCAGGCGGGCGCCAAAAAAAAGATTTATAGCCTTCATGCCGGGCTAAAAATTTTTCAAATGAATCACGTTCATTCGCCTCAACTTTGAAATCACAGGTGAAAACGCGCAGAGAATGATTAAGTCCATTTGGACTTCGTTGCTCATAACCATCGCCAAATCTTACAGTTTTTATCGATGGTTTATTTTCTGTTTTCATTCCATCCTCTGGTAACCAGTGAAATTCTTCCGTATTAGCCACTTAACATTCCCCCATCACGTCGCATATTTAACAGATTGCCCTGCACCCGCTGATCAACCATCCCCATAAGTGCTTTTATTGCCTGAGGGCCAATCTCTCCATTCTGGCCGTCATTTTGAATAGTGATTTGGTATACAGGGGCATAGGTAATATCTCCGCCTCCATTACCACTTTTACTATTAATAGCTCTGACACCAAGAGAACCATCGGATGTTCGTGTTAATGGCATAATGGCTTCCGGACCAGCCTCACCAAAAACACCAGCCCCTTTTGCAAAAGCAAAAAATTGCGGGGAATCATAAATACCGTTCGAATACGTGTTCAATGACGGAGACTCATAAACACCGCCCTTTGCATTCGGAATAAATTTACTAATAGCACTCCCGATAGTTCCTAAAATCCCCCCCGAAGAACTGTTACTAATGCTGTCGAAAATCCCAGTAATTGAAGCCTTTAATGCTATTCGACTAAGATCCGAAATCACGGAAGTAGCGAAAGAACGAAAATTTGCCTTGCCTGTCGTGACAAAATCACCCAGCGCATCGGTCATTCCATCAAACATCTGAGTCGTGGTTGATTTTATCTGCTCACTGATATCCTTAGTGTCATCCAGCCAGTTATTGAATCCCTGGGAGGCACCACTAACCCAGTCTCCTGCCTGAATATCGAGCTGCTCGTTTTTCTGTCTGACAATTTCTTTTTCTCGTTCCAGAGCATCATTCAGAGCCTACATTTTCTCCTGAAAAACATGATTTGACATCCCACGGGATTTATCTGCATAGTCACGTTCAAGTTGCAGACGCTGATTGTTATATTCACGTTCAATCCGCAGTAATTCCTGCTGGCGTTGCTGATTTTTATCGCCAACCCCATAACCAGCAATCTGAATATCATACCCCTGTTGACGATTATCAATCGAAGCCTGCAATAAATCACGCCATGCAGCTATTTCGGCGGATTCCTTGATTAGCCTGTTATTTTTTTCAATCGCAACATTTTTCTCCATCAACGCGGTTATTTCTTCCCGGTGTAAGAGAAGCGATTTCTGATCCTGGGTTAATTTCGATGACGGTCGTGACTCCAGGTCGGCAATCTGCTGACGCCACTTAACCAGTTCCTGTTCAGAGGAACTTAATTTAACGGTTAATTCAGTTTGTGAACTTAGTAACGCATTCTGTTGATTCAGATGATCAATCATTCGTTGGGCAGCATCATCCGAATAACCTTTCGCCTTTGGTTGCTTTGGATCTTTATAACGCTCATTTATTTGAGCGATAAAATTATTATATTCTTCCTTTGAATACTGACTCTTTAGCTTTTCCAGTTTTGCAAGTTCACTAGCTCTCTGCTGCTCCCGGGTCTGATATTGTTTTGAAAAGGCATCTGCTCTCTGTCTGAGTTCAATTCCTTCCTGTTGTCGCTTGTTGTAATCGTTTATTGATGAATTTAGGACGTCCTGAGCAATTTTTTCTGCTTGAAGTACGCCCAATTGCTGCTTTAATCGTGCCAGCCTTTTATTTTGAGCTCCGCCATCTCCAATGCCACCTAACCCGAAAACTCCGGGTCGGGTATTTTTTTCTATTTCATCAATTTGACGGAGAACATCTGAGATTTTTTGATCAAGGGAGGCCTCACGGCCAATGTCCAGCATGGAATCCCATGCCCATTTTGCGGAGTCTGCGACAGCTTTCCATGCAGTCTCAAGATAACCAAGATTTTCTTTAATCTGGTTGGTGCGCTGGATCATTGAGGATGAGTATGCTTCTGTCGCAATGCGGGCGGCCTCCTGCTGGTTCCCTTCATCCTGTAGCGCCTTAATCTGGTTATAAGTCGCAATTGTCAGAAAATGGTACTGATCATTAAGTTTTGATATGGCACTGACAGGATCCTTTGCAATTTCATTGAAGTCATTAACCAGTTGTTCGGTTGATATTCCTGTTACTTCGCTCGTTTTTACTATCGCTGTCGTCACTTGCTCCAGCGAACTGCTCGCTACCTTTCCCGAACGCACAAGCTGGTTTAATACTGCCGCCGCAGCGCCAGTTGTCGAATCAGCCGCATTCCCGGCACGTTGAGCTATATCGGCCAATTGCCCGCTGGTTGTCCCCAACTGATTTCCGGTAAGAATAAGAGATTTATTAAATTCGTCCTGCTCCTGAGAGCCTTTATAGTAAGCCAGCCCTAAGACGCCAACGGCTGCTGCGGCCAGGGTAAAAGGATTAATTAATCCCAGCACATAAGAACCAACACCTTTGATCGCCGGGCCAATCCCACCGAACATATCTTTTAGCTGGCCGCCCTGCTGCATTAACACCATAAAAGGCGACTGACCAGTGGACAACCCAACAACAATATCCGTCATTTGTGCAGGCAACATGCGCATAGCAAAAGCCGTTTGTTTTGCCGACATTCCGGTTTTGCTTAATTGAGATTGAGTAACCTCAAGCTCACTCCGCATAGCACGAAGTTTTCCAGAAAGTTCCTCATACATTTCAGGAGAGAGCATCCCCTTAGCTTTTGCTTCATTGAGCTGTTTCTGTTGTTCTACCAGACGATTAAAAGCAGTTCCGACAGGGTCAAGTTGAGCAATCAGACGTTGCAAAGCAGCAACCTGTTCATCATGCGCTTTTGCTGCTTCTCGCTCTGCCTGAGCCTCTCCGGTAAGCTCTCGCCGTGTTTCCTGTATTTTTCGGCTATAATTCTCAAACTGAGAACCATTTATTTTCCCGGATGCAAACGCAGCATTAAGTTCATCCTGCTGTTGTTCAAGATTTCTTAGCGCCGCAGCCAGAGGGTCGATCTTGTCCAGCATTCTTTGAAAGGCCTGAGCCTGCGCTTCCTGCTGGGCGGCAGCAAGTTTTCCGGCCTTCTCGGCTTCTCTCTGCGCTTGCGCAACCCCGCTCAATTCCTCTGTGGTTTCATTAAGTTTACGGACAAGAAATTCATATTCTTCTTTATCAATAAGCCCTTTATCGAAAAATTTCTTTAATTCAGAATAGCGTCGACCGACAGTATCAATTGCGGCACCAACTGGATCAATAGCTGCTTTTAATTTTGCGAGCGCGTTCTTCTCATCTTCTGTTGCCTTAGTCACTTTCCCTGCGCTATTTGCAGCAGTTTCCCCGGCCTGCGTCATTTTGACTAATGAGGAGGTCAGATTGTCAGCATTATTTTTTGCTCCAGTGCTATCAATAATTATTGCGAGACGCGAGGTTTGCTCTGCCATTTATTAAAACTCCAGACAACAAAAAGCCCACCGAAGTGGGTTTCAGGCGACATAATAGTAGATATAGCGATTACGAGGCCACGCAATGCTTTTCTCCAGGAGCATCATCGATTTAATTAAAGACACCATCACATCTCTGTAACAGAGTGTACGTAATTAACAACTACACACACTGATCCTGAAAATACTGGTCATCCAGTGCAAAGATCACTGCTTCAAACTCATCGCGCTCAATCAATACCGGATGAGTGGCTAAATATTCATTTATCTCTGTCAGAGATAAAGGCAAAGGCACCCCGGTCATTCCAGCATAACGTCGGGCACGGGATATTACCGAATAGGCGTACAACAATTCCTTAAGCACCGGGTCTATTTCTGGTTCCGGTATCGGTGGCAACCTGAGTTTTTCTCGCTTCCATCTTGCCTTTTCCCCCCTTTCTCCCCCGAACTCCGATAACCACCGCTGGGCGGCTATGGCTTTTTTATCGTATCCTGCTTCTGCTGCTCTTTACCCTGGGCGATGCTGGCTGCTTCTGCAAGGATCTGCCAGTACAACTCTGGATTCTGCTTAAGCAGCGCGATCCCTCGTTCTGGCGTATATTCCAGTGCAACCTCAGCACCATTAACCAGTTCACCAACCCCTTTCCAGTCTTTCAGCAGATAACGAGCAGCATTATCAATGAGTAAATCATCAACAGAATCTACCTCGGAAACCTTTGAAATATCAAACTCCTTCGTTCCGACGTGCAAACTGGCATCCATTTTCTCAATGTGACGACGGATTAATGCATTACGGGAGCGATACTGATCGTTATCGCTGCTTGCCACCAACAGTTTTAACCCGTCTACAGGTTTTAAGTCCTTCATTGGCGTAAACCAGCGTTCTCCACCGATGATAATTTTCTGATTAAGAATAAACATCCATAACCTCATTCAATGCGTCCCCCTGTAGTGCAGTACCACAGGGGGAATAACGGAAAATCAACTAATCGCATCAGCACTGGCTTTTGCGATCACGGCAGTCGGGGAGCATTTTTTTCTGGTTATCGTAGGTGCTTCATCTGCTGCGGTAATGCTCAATTGAACCTGGATAATGTCAGTATTACCCCCATCAGGCCATTCACCTGACACCTGAACCTTCGGGAAACTGAAAGTGTATGCCCCCTCTCCATTCGAAAGCGTGAAGCTGAACGGAACTGTTTCTCCAGTCAGTGTTTTACTCCAGATTTCCCACGCGGCTTTAGACCATGAAAGCGTCACCGTACCGGACGGTGTAAAAGTAGTCGGAATATTTGCTCCTGCATAAGGCGAGCCAGTCCCGATACAACGCTGTGTCTGGAGTTTGTTATCGAACTGAATATCAAAACTGTCGATACAAAAACCGTTACCTCCGGCAACACCATTCAGGCTTACTGCTGAAACCTCCTTAAACGAATAGCGTAACTTTCCTGCACTATCCACAGGTTTGCCTTTGATAAAATTCGTATCATCGGCCTTTGTTTCCCAGCCCAGCCCGGCAAAGGTTACGGTCGCTGTAATATCGCCGTCGTTAGGGATCTGCATTTTCCATGAGCCAACCTGCGCTCCTCTGACGACAGAGGCAATTCCGACATCGGACGCATAGGTCGCCAGAGAAAATGTTATTCGCTCATTCCCCATTGTCAGAGAATCGCCTGACCATTCCGCGCCGAAACAGGATGCAAGAAAATCATCATGTTGACCCCAGCGAAATTTGGTACCAACATCACCGCCGACATCCACAGTGCCAGGCGTCGCCCCCTGAGCCATCCGGGAGCCACCAATCTCATTATTTTCGCCTTTATTCTGGGTGGGTTTTACTCCCCAGCTTGTGCGTTTTAATAAACTCCAGTCACCACTTGCTGGCGTAGTGCCTGCAACTGTCTCCCGGATAAATGCCGAGATAACCTTTGCACCTGAACTCACAGAAGCCTCCTATGTCATTAATTGCGCTAGAGCGCGCGATATGGAATTTGAAGATTAAGCTGGAACCAGCCATTCTTTTCGCCGACGGCTATTGAGGAAACAGCCTGGTAACTGAGACGATCGTCATCCTGAAACTCAAACAGTTCCCGCAATTTATCGGCTGTCTCAGTAATGAGTTTTGAACCAGAACCTGCGGGGACAAATAACTGAATAATGATTATCCCCGTGCGATAAACAACCGGCCCCGCGCCAATTTCATTAACCCCAGCCTGCCCGGGAATATTACTTAACCGCGCCCAGATTAACTTACCGGAAGGATCGAACGTTGGCCCGTTCGGATACAATACGTCTTTTCCATCAATAATCGTCTGTGCCGTCATTCTGGAAATAACCGTATTTCTGATTTCAGTAAACTTCATTTGTAAGCCTGTAAAACACCATAAAAAGCGTTGGCATACACGCCAGTTGGCGCTTGTTGTGAATGACCGTTTTCAAGAGCCTCTGCATAAGGAAGGTTATTCTGGATATAAATAACCCCGTAATTTGCAGCTTTCGAAATAACCCCGATCCCACGCTGAACAGCAATCGTACCGTTCGGATCCACGTTATCAGATATACCAAAATCGGGATGCTGTAACGACACCAGGTTGTTATTTCTGAAACGTCCGGTATCAACCGGAGCAGCAATATCAATAGCAGTAAGAATCTGCATAGCGATGTAGCGAATCTTCAGCCCTACATCTTCCTCAATCATCCCGGCAAATATTGACGGTTCTATATCCCATGCCTTTGCCATTTACGCTCTCCTTAACTGGATAGAGTAAACTGATGCGGAAGGATCTAAACTTGCTGTAATTACCTCGTATCGTTGTAACTGCCTTGATACAGGATCATAAATCTCAATAATATGGTCGACAGCTGGTTTATCCGTAACCTCAGATCGGAAGAGCACACGTCTGAACTCC
>OIGG01000357.1_pt1 | contig 11426 bp, 14 predicted proteins | sample 1582231 | NCBI WGS metagenome assembly OIGG01 (sample SAMN02674607, study PRJEB24791) | human gut metagenome, SKBSTL069 | isolation source: stool | host: Homo sapiens | place: USA | reverse complement strand
CGCATTAACCATGACCGTAGCCCGACGGGGAATTCCTTCTGCGTGAGTGTGCGGGAACAATCAAAAACGATGCACACCGGGTTTTACTGTGCTGACATACGCAGGGTTACCCTCATAGTCGCTTTTCCGGTGCGATGGTGGAAGAAACCGGGATGTTCATCCATCATCACTTTGGATTGATGTATATGCTCTCTTTTCTGACGTTAGTCTCCGACGGCAGGCTTCAATGACCCAGGCTGAGAAATTCCCAGACCCTTTTTGCTCAAGAGCGATGTTAATTTGTTCAATCATTTGGTTAGGAAAGCGGATGTTGCGGGTTGTTGTTCTGCGGGTTCTGTTCTTAGTTGACATGAGGTTGCCCCGTATTCAGTGTCGCTGATTTGTATTGTCTGAAGTTGTTTTTACGTTAAGTTGATGCAGATCAATTAATACGATACCTGCGTCATAATTGATTATTTGACGTGGTTTGATGGCGTAGATGCACGTTGTGATATGTAGATGATAATTATTATCATTTTTCGGGTCCTTTCCGGCGATCCGACAGGTTACGGGGCGGCGACCTCGCGGGTTTTCGCTATTTATGAAAATTTTCTGGGGAAAATCATGTCGGTACTTCTCGAACATAACTATTTGTTTTTTCTAATATCGAATCCGTAAAAGGTCCGACATGAAAACGCCTAAAAAAGTCATTTTCGGGCACTTTCATGTCGGCCCCTGTATTTATTGTGAGACTGTTTCATGAAGGTTAATAAAAAGAAACTTGCCGAAATTTTCAACGTGGATCCGCGAACGATTGAACGCTGGCAGTCTCAGGGACTCCCTTGCGTCTCCGGAGGTGGTAAGGGCGTTGAATCTGTATTTGATACCGCCATGGCAATTCAGTGGTATGCGCAGAGGGAAGCTGATATCGAAAATGAAAAACTCCGTAAAGAGGTTGAGGATTACAGGGCTGCCAGTGAGGCAGATCTCCAGCCTGGGACTATTGAGTACGAACGCCATCGACTTACGCGTGCGCAGGCCGACGCACAGGAGCTGAAGAATGCCAGAGACTCCGCAGAGGTGGTGGAAACCGCATTCTGTACTTTCGTGCTGTCACGGATCGCAGGTGAAATTGCCAGTATTCTTGACGGGATCCCTCTCTCGGTACAGCGGCGTTTTCCGGAACTGGAAAACCGACATGTTGATTTCCTGAAACGGGATATCATCAAAGCCATGAACAAAGCAGCCGCGCTGGATGAACTGATACCGGGGTTGCTGAGTGAATATATCGAACAGTCAGGTTAACAGGCTGCGGCATTTTGTCCGCGCCGGGCTTCGCTCACTGTTCAGGCCGGAGCCACAGACTGCCGTTGAATGGGCGGATGCCAGTTACTATCTCCCGAAAGAATCCGCATACCAGGAAGGGCGCTGGGAAACACTGCCCTTTCAGCGGGCCATCATGAATGCGATGGGCAGCGACTACATCCGCGAGGTGAATGTGGTGAAGTCTGCCCGTGTTGGTTATTCCAAAATGCTGCTGGGTGTTTATGCCTACTTCATAGAGCATAAGCAGCGCAACACCCTTATCTGGTTGCCGACGGATGGTGATGCCGAGAACTTTATGAAAACCCACGTTGAGCCGACTATTCGTGATATTCCGTCGCTGCTGGCGCTGGCCCCGTGGTATGGCAAAAAGCACCGGGATAACACGCTCACCATGAAGCGTTTCACCAATGGGCGTGGTTTCTGGTGCCTGGGCGGTAAAGCGGCAAAAAACTACCGTGAAAAGTCAGTGGATGTGGCGGGTTATGATGAACTTGCTGCCTTTGATGATGATATTGAACAGGAAGGCTCTCCGACGTTCCTGGGTGACAAGCGTATTGAAGGCTCGGTCTGGCCAAAGTCCATCCGTGGCTCCACGCCCAAAGTGAGAGGCACCTGCCAGATTGAGCGTGCAGCCAGTGAATCCCCGCATTTTATGCGTTTTCATGTTGCCTGCCCGCACTGCGGGGAGGAGCAGTACCTTAAATTTGGCGATAAAGAGACGCCGTTTGGCCTCAAATGGACGCCGGATGATCCCTCCAGCGTGTTTTATCTCTGCGAGCATAATGCCTGCGTCATCCGTCAGCAGGAGCTGGACTTTACTGATGCCCGTTATATCTGCGAAAAGACCGGGATCTGGACCCGTGATGGCATTCTCTGGTTTTCGTCATCCGGTGAAGAGATTGAGCCGCCTGACAGTGTGACCTTTCACATCTGGACAGCGTACAGCCCGTTCACCACCTGGGTGCAGATTGTCAAAGACTGGATGAAAACGAAAGGGGATACGGGAAAACGTAAAACCTTCGTGAACACCACGCTCGGTGAGACGTGGGAAGCGAAAATCGGCGAACGTCCGGATGCTGAAGTGATGGCAGAGCGGAAAGAGCATTATTCAGCGCCCGTTCCCGACCGTGTGGCTTACCTGACCGCCGGTATCGACTCCCAGCTGGACCGCTACGAAATGCGCGTATGGGGATGGGGGCCGGGTGAGGAAAGCTGGCTGATTGACCGGCAGATTATTATGGGCCGCCACGATGATGAACAGACGCTGCTGCGTGTGGATGAGGCCATCAATAAAACCTATACCCGCCGGAATGGTGCAGAGATGTCGGTATCCCGTATCTGCTGGGATACTGGCGGGATTGACCCGACCATTGTGTATGAACGCTCGAAAAAACATGGGCTGTTCCGGGTGATCCCTATTAAAGGGGCATCCGTCTACGGAAAGCCGGTGGCCAGCATGCCACGTAAGCGAAACAAAAACGGGGTTTACCTTACCGAAATCGGTACGGATACCGCGAAAGAGCAGATTTATAACCGCTTCACACTGACGCCGGAAGGGGATGAACCGCTTCCCGGTGCCGTTCACTTCCCGAATAACCCGGATATTTTTGATCTGACCGAAGCGCAGCAGCTGACTGCTGAAGAGCAGGTCGAAAAATGGGTGGATGGCAGGAAAAAAATACTGTGGGACAGCAAAAAGCGACGCAATGAGGCACTCGACTGCTTCGTTTATGCGCTGGCGGCGCTGCGCATCAGTATTTCCCGCTGGCAGCTGGATCTCAGTGCGCTGCTGGCGAGCCTGCAGGAAGAGGATGGTGCAGCAACCAACAAGAAAACACTGGCAGATTACGCCCGTGCCTTATCCGGAGAGGATGAATGACGCGACAGGAAGAACTTGCCGCTGCCCGTGCGGCACTGCATGACCTGATGACAGGAAAACGGGTGGCAACGGTACAGAAAGACGGACGGAGAGTGGAGTTTACGGCCACTTCCGTGTCTGACCTGAAAAAATACATTGCGGAGCTGGAAGTGCAGACCGGCATGACACAGCGACGCAGGGGACCTGCAGGATTTTATGTATGAAAACGTCCACCATTCCCACCCTTCTGGGGCCGGACGGCATGACATCACTGCGTGAATATGCCAGTTATCACGGCGGTGGCAGCGGATTTGGTGGGCAGTTGCGGGCGTGGAATCCACCGAGTGAAAGTGTGGATGCAGCCCTGCTGCCCAACTTTACCCGTGGCAATGCCCGCGCAGACGATCTGGTACGCAATAACGGCTATGCCGCCAACGCCATCCAGCTGCATCAGGATCATATCGTCGGATCTTTTTTCCGGCTCAGTCATCGCCCAAGCTGGCGATATCTGGGCATCGGGGAGGAAGAAGCCCGTGCCTTTTCCCGCGAGGTTGAAGCGGCATGGAAAGAGTTTGCCGAGGATGACTGCTGCTGCATTGACGTTGAGCGAAAACGCACGTTTACCATGATGATTCGGGAAGGTGTGGCCATGCACGCCTTTAACGGTGAACTGTTCGTTCAGGCCACCTGGGATACCAGCCCGTCGCGACTGTTCCGGACACAGTTCCGGATGGTCAGTCCGAAGCGTATCAGCAACCCGAACAATACCGGCGACAGCCGGAACTGCCGTGCCGGTGTGCAGATTAATGACAGCGGCGCGGCGCTGGGATATTACGTCAGCGAGGACGGCTATCCTGGCTGGATGCCGCAGAAATGGACATGGATGCCCCGTGAGTTACCCGGCGGGCGCGCCTCGTTCATTCACGTTTTTGAACCCGTGGAGGACGGGCAGACCCGCGGTGCAAATGTGTTTTACAGCGTGATGGAGCAGATGAAGATGCTCGACACGTTACAGAACACGCAGCTGCAGAGCGCCATTGTGAAGGCGATGTATGCCGCCACCATTGAGAGTGAGCTGGATACGCAGTCAGCGATGGATTTTATTCTGGGTGCGAACAGTCAGGAGCAGCGGGAAAGGCTGACGGGCTGGATTGGTGAAATTGCCGCGTATTACGCCGCAGCACCGGTCCGTCTGGGAGGCGCAAAAGTGCCGCACCTGATGCCGGGTGACTCACTGAACCTGCAGACGGCTCAGGACACGGATAACGGCTACTCCGTGTTTGAGCAGTCACTGTTGCGGTATATCGCTGCCGGGCTGGGTGTCTCGTATGAGCAGCTTTCCCGGAATTACGCCCAGATGAGCTACTCCACGGCACGGGCCAGTGCGAACGAGTCGTGGGCGTACTTTATGGGGCGGCGAAAATTCGTCGCATCCCGTCAGGCGAGCCAGATGTTTCTGTGCTGGCTGGAAGAGGCCATCGCTCGCCGCGTGGTGACGTTACCTTCAAAAGCGCGCTTCAGTTTTCAGGAAGCCCGCAGTGCCTGGGGGAACTGCGACTGGATAGGCTCCGGTCGTATGGCCATCGATGGTCTGAAAGAAGTTCAGGAAGCGGTGATGCTGATAGAAGCCGGACTGAGTACCTACGAGAAAGAGTGCGCAAAACGCGGTGACGACTATCAGGAAATTTTTGCCCAGCAGGTCCGTGAAACGATGGAGCGCCGTGCAGCCGGTCTTAAACCGCCCGCCTGGGCGGCTGCGGCATTTGAATCCGGGCTGCGACAATCAACAGAGGAGGAGAAGAGTGACAGCAGAGCTGCGTAATCTCCCGCATATTGCCAGCATGGCTTTTAATGAGCCGCTGATGCTTGAACCCGCCTATGCGCGGGTTTTCTTTTGTGCGCTTGCAGGCCAGCTTGGGATCAGTCGCCTGACGGATGCGGTGTCCGGCGACAGCCTGACTGCCGGAGAGGCACCCGCGGCACTGGCGTTATCCGGTGATGATGACGGACCACGACAGGCCCGCAGCTATCAGGTCATGAACGGCATCGCCGTGCTGCCGGTGTCCGGTACGCTGGTCAGCCGGACGCGGGCGCTGCAGCCGTACTCGGGGATGACCGGTTACAACGGCATTATCGCCCGTCTGCAACAGGCTGCCAGCGATCCGATGGTGGACGGCATTCTGCTCGATATGGATACGCCAGGCGGGATGGTGGCGGGAGCATTTGACTGTGCTGACATCATCGCCCGTGTGCGAGACATAAAACCGGTATGGGCGCTGGCCAACGACATGAACTGCAGTGCAGGTCAGCTGCTTGCCAGCGCCGCCTCCCGGCGTCTGGTCACGCAGACCGCCCGGACAGGCTCCATCGGCGTCATGATGGCTCACAGTAATTACGGTGCTGCGCTGGAGAAACAGGGCGTGGAAATCACGCTGATTTACAGCGGCAGCCATAAGGTGGATGGCAATCCCTACAGCCATCTTCCGGATGACGTCCGGGAGACACTGCAGTCCCGGATGGATGCAACCCGCCGGATGTTTGCGCAGAAGGTGTCGGCATATACCGGCCTGTCCGTGCAGGCTGTGCTGGATACCGAGGCTGCAGTGTACAGCGGTCAGGAGGCCATTGATGCCGGACTGGCTGATGAACTTGTCAACAGCACCGATGCGATCACCGTTATGCGTGATGCACTGGATGCACGTAAATCCCGTCTCTCAGGAGGGCGAATGACCAAAGAGACTCAATCAACAACTGTTTCAGCCACTGCTTCGCAGGCTGACGTTACTGACGTGGTGCCAGCGACGGAGGGCGAAAACGCCAGCGCGGCGCAGCCGGACGTGAACGCGCAGATCACCGCTGCGGTTGCGGCAGAAAACAGCCGCATTATGGGGATCCTCAACTGTGAGGAGGCTCACGGACGCGAAGAACAGGCCCGCGTGCTGGCAGAAACCCCCGGTATGACCGTGGAAACGGCCCGCCGCATTCTGGCCGCAGCACCACAGAGTGCACAGGCGCGCAGTGACACTGCGCTGGATCGTCTGATGCAGGGGGCACCGGCACCGCTGGCTGCAGGTAACCCGGCATCTGATGCCGTTAACGATTTGCTGAACACACCAGTGTAAGGGATGTTTATGACGAGCAAAGAAACCTTTACCCATTACCAGCCGCTGGGCAACAGTGACCCGGCTCATACCGCAACCGCGCCCGGCGGATTGAGTGCGAAAGCGCCTGCAATGACCCCGCTGATGCTGGACACCTCCACCCGTAAGCTGGTTGCGTGGGATGGCACCACCGACGGTGCTGCCGTTGGCATTCTTGCGGTTGCTGCTGACCAGACCAGCACCACGCTGACGTTCTACAAGTCCGGCACGTTCCGTTATGAGGATGTGCTCTGGCCGGAGGCTGCCAGCGACGAGACGAAAAAACGGACCGCGTTTGCCGGAACGGCAATCAGCATCGTTTAACTTTACCCTTCATCACTAAAGGCCGCCTGTGCGGCTTTTTTTACGGGATTTTTTTATGTCGATGTACACAACCGCCCAGCTGCTGGCGGCAAATGAGCAGAAATTTAAGTTTGATCCGCTGTTTCTGCGTCTCTTTTTCCGTGAGAGCTATCCCTTCACCACGGAGAAAGTCTATCTCTCACAAATTCCGGGACTGGTAAACATGGCGCTGTACGTTTCGCCGATTGTTTCCGGTGAGGTTATCCGTTCCCGTGGCGGCTCCACCTCTGAATTTACGCCGGGATATGTCAAGCCGAAGCATGAGGTGAATCCGCAGATGACCCTGCGTCGCCTGCCGGATGAAGATCCGCAGAATCTGGCGGACCCGGCTTACCGCCGCCGTCGCATCATCATGCAGAACATGCGTGACGAAGAGCTGGCCATTGCTCAGGTCGAAGAGATGCAGGCAGTTTCTGCCGTGCTTAAGGGCAAATACACCATGACCGGTGAAGCCTTCGATCCGGTTGAGGTGGATATGGGCCGCAGTGAGGAGAATAACATCACGCAGTCCGGCGGCACGGAGTGGAGCAAGCGTGACAAGTCCACGTATGACCCGACCGACGATATCGAAGCCTACGCGCTGAACGCCAGCGGCGTGGTGAATATCATCGTGTTTGATCCGAAAGGCTGGGCGCTGTTCCGTTCCTTCAAAGCCGTCAGGGAGAAGCTGGATACCCGTCGCGGCTCTCATTCCGAACTGGAGACAGCGGTAAAAGACCTGGGCAAAGCGGTGTCTTATAAGGGAATGTATGGCGATGTGGCCATCGTCGTGTATTCCGGACAGTACGTGGAAAACGGCGTCAAAAAGAACTTCCTGCCGGACAACACGATGGTGCTGGGGAACACTCAGGCACGCGGTCTGCGCACCTATGGCTGCATTCAGGATGCGGACGCACAGCGCGAAGGCATTAACGCCTCTGCCCGTTACCCGAAAAACTGGGTGACCACCGGCGATCCGGCGCGTGAGTTCACCATGATTCAGTCAGCACCGCTGATGCTGCTGGCTGATCCTGATGAGTTCGTGTCCGTTCAACTGGCGTAATCATGGCCCTTCGGGGCCATTTTCTCTCTGTGGAGGAGTCCATGACGAAAGATGAACTGATTGCCCGTCTTCAGGAGCTGGGTGAGCAACTGAACCGCGATGTCAGTTTGACGGGAACGAAAGAAGAACTGGCGCTTCGTGTGGCAGAGCTGGAAGAAGAGCTTGATGACACGGATGACGCAGCCGGTCAGGACACGTCTGTCAGCCCGGAAAATGCGCTGACCGGACATGAAAATGAGGTGGTATCAGCGCAGCCGGATACCGTGATTCAGGATACGGCTGAACTGGTCACGGTCGTGGCACTGGTGACGCTGCATACCGATGCACTTCACGCCACGCGGGATGAGGCTGTGGCATTTGTGCTGCCGGGAACGGCGTTTCGTGTCTCTGCCGGTGTGGCAGCCGAAATGACAGAACGTGGCCTGGCCAGAATGCAATAACGGGAGGCACTGTGGCTGATTTCGATAACCTGTTCGATGCTGCCATTGCCCGCGCCGATGAAACGATACGCGGGTACATGGGAACATCAGCCACCATGACATCCGGTGAGCAGTCCGGCGCAGTAATACGTGGTGTTTTTGATGACCCTGAAAATATCAGCTATGCCGGACAGGGCGTGCGCGTTGAAGGCTCCAGCCCGTCCCTGTTTGTCCGGACTGATGATGTGCGGCAACTGCGGCGTGGAGACACGCTGACCATCGGTGAGGAAAACTTCTGGATAGACCGGGTTTCGCCGGATGATGGCGGAAGCTGTCATCTCTGGCTTGGGCGGGGCGTACCGCCTGCCGTTAACCGTCGCCGCTGAAAGGGGGATGTATGGCCATAAAAGGTCTTGAGCAGGCCGTTGAAAACCTCAGCCGTATCAGCAGAACGGCGGTGCCCGGTGCCGCCGCAATGGCCATTAACCGCGTTGCTTCATCCGCGATATCGCAGTCTGCGTCACAGGTTGCCCGTGAGACAAAGGTACGCCGGAAACTGGTAAAGGAAAGGGCCAGGCTGAAAAGGGCCACGGTCAAAAATCCGCAGGCCAGAATCAGGGTTAACCGGGGGGATTTGCCCGTAATAAAGCTGGGTAACGCGCGGATTGTCCTGTCCCGACGCAGGCGTCGTAAAAAGGGGCAGCGTTCAGCCCTGAAAGGTGGCGGCAGCGTGCTTGTGGTGGGAAACCGTCGTATTCCCGGCGCGTTTATTCAGCAACTGAAAAATGGCCGGTGGCATGTCATGCAGCGTGTGGCCGGGAAAAACCGTTACCCCATTGATGTAGTGAAAATCCCGATGGCGGTGCCGCTGACCACGGCGTTTAAACAGAATATTGAGCGGATACGGCGTGAGCGTCTTCCGAAAGAGCTGGGCTATGCGCTGCAGCATCAACTGAGAATGGTAATAAAGCGATGAAACATACTGAACTCCGTGCAGCCGTACTGGATGCACTGGAGAAGCATGACACCGGGGCGACGCTTTTTGATGGTCGCCCCGCTGTTTTTGATGAGGCGGATTTTCCGGCAGTTGCCGTTTATCTCACCGGCGCTGAATACACGGGCGAAGAGCTGGACAGCGATACCTGGCAGGCGGAGCTGCATATCGAAGTTTTCCTGCCTGCTCAGGTGCCGGATTCAGAGCTGGATGCGTGGATGGAGTCCCGGATTTATCCGGTGATGAGCGATATCCCGGCACTGTCAGATTTGATCACCAGTATGGTGGCCAGCGGCTATGACTACCGGCGCGACGATGATGCGGGCCTGTGGAGTTCAGCCGATCTGACTTATGTCATTACCTATGAAATGTGAGGACGATATGCCAACACCAAATCCTCTGGCACCGGTGAAAGGGGCCGGGACCACACTGTGGGTTTATAAGGGGAACGGTGACCCTTATGCGAACCCGCTTTCAGACGTTGACTGGTCGCGTCTGGCAAAAGTTAAAGACCTGACACCCGGCGAACTGACCGCTGAGTCCTATGACGACAGCTATCTCGATGATGAAGATGCGGACTGGACTGCGACCGGGCAGGGGCAGAAATCTGCCGGAGATACCAGCTTCACGCTGGCGTGGATGCCCGGAGAGCAGGGGCAGCAGGCGCTGCTGGCGTGGTTTAATGAAGGTGATACCCGTGCCTATAAAATCCGCTTTCCTAACGGCACGGTCGATGTGTTCCGTGGCTGGGTCAGCAGTATCGGTAAAGCGGTGACGGCGAAGGAAGTGATCACCCGCACGGTGAAGGTCACCAATGTGGGACGCCCGTCGATGGCTGAAGATCGCAGTACGGTGACGGCGGCAACCGGCATGACGGTAACGCCAGCCAGTGCGTCCGTAGTGAAAGGACAGAGCACCACGCTGACCGTGGCATTCCAGCCGGAAGGCGTAACCGACAAGAGCTTCCGTGCGGTGTCTTCGGATAAAACAAAAGCCACCGTGTCGGTCAGTGGTATGACCATCACCGTGAAAGGTGTTGCTGCAGGCAAGGTCAACATTCCGGTCGTATCTGGTAATGGTGAGTTTGCTGCGGTTGCAGAAATCACCGTCACCGCCAGTTAATCCGGAGAGTCAGCGATGTTCCTGAAAACCGAATCATTTGAATATAACGGCGTGACCGTCACGCTTTCTGAACTGTCAGCCCTGCAGCGTATTGAGCATCTCGCTCTGATGAAACAGCAGGCAGAATCCGACAGCAACCGGAAGTTTACTGTGGAAGACGTCATCAGAACCGGCGCTTTTGTGGTGGCGATGTCCCTGTGGCATAACCATCCGCAGAAGACGCAGATGCCGTCCATGAATGAAGCCGTTAAACAGATTGAGCAGGAAGTGCTTACCACCTGGCCCACAGAGGCAATTTCTCATGCTGAAAACGTGGTGTACCGGCTGTCCGGAATGTATGAGTTTGTGGTGAATAATGCCCCTGAACAGGCAGATGACGCCGGGCCTGCAGAGCCTGTTTCTGCGGGAAAGTGTTCGACGGTGAGCTGAGTTTTGCCCTGAAACTGGCGCGTGAGATGGGGCGACCCGACTGGCGCGCCATGCTTGCCGGGATGTCATCCACGGAGTATGCCGACTGGCACCGCTTTTACAGTACCCATTATTTTCATGATGTTCTGCTGGATATGCATTTTTCCGGGCTGACGTACACCGTGCTCAGCCTGTTTTTCAGCGATCCGGATATGCATCCGCTGGATTTCAGTCTGCTGAACCGGCGTGAGGCTGGCGAAGAGCCTGAAGATGATGTGCTGATGCAGAAAGCGGCAGGGCTTGCCGGAGGCGTTCGTTTTGGCCCGGACGGGAATGAAGTTATCCCCGCTTCCCCGTATGTGGCGGACATGACGGAGGATGACGTAATGCTGATGACAGTATCAGAAGGGATCGCAGGAGGAGTCCGGTATGGCTGAACCGGTAGGCGATCTGGTCGTTGATTTGAGTCTGGATGCGGCCAGATTTGACGAGCAGATGGCCAGAGTCAGGCGTCATTTTTCCGGTACGGAAAGTGATGCGAAAAAAACAGCGGCAGTCGTTGAACAGTCAATAAACCGGCAGGCGCTGGCTGCACAGAAAGCGGGGATTTCCGTCGGGCAGTATAAAGCTGCCATGCGTATGCTGCCTGCGCAGTTCACCGACGTGGCCACGCAGCTTGCAGGGGGGCAGAATCCGTGGCTCATCCTGCTGCAACAGGGTGGTCAGGTGAAGGACTCCTTCGGCGGGATGATCCCCATGTTCAGGGGGCTTGCCG
>OIGG01000323.1_pt1 | contig 12585 bp, 7 predicted proteins | sample 1582231 | NCBI WGS metagenome assembly OIGG01 (sample SAMN02674607, study PRJEB24791) | human gut metagenome, SKBSTL069 | isolation source: stool | host: Homo sapiens | place: USA | reverse complement strand
CCTCCAGCTCCTCGGGGCTGATGTTCTCGCCGCTGTCCAGAATGATCAGGTTCTTCTTGCGGCCAGTCAGGTACATATAGCTGTCCTCTTCCAGCCGGGCGATGTCGCCGGTGTGGAACCAGCCGTCCTTGTCGATGACCTCAGCCGTGGCCTCGGGGTCCTTATAGTAGCCCAGCATGATGGGGGTGCCGCGCATACACAGCTCGCCATCGTCCAGCTTATACTCGCAGCTGTTGTCCACATGGCCCACGCTGGTCAGGTGCTTTTCCTCCTGAGAGGAGTTCCAGGCACCATCGCCGCAGGTCTCGGTCAGGCCGTACATCTGGGCAATAAAGAAGCCCTTGTCCATCAGGTCCTTGAGCATCTTGGGGTCGAACATGGCTGCGCCGCAGGTCAGGACGCACAGGCCATTCAGACGGTCGCGGCGGCCCTTCATCACATCCTTATACAGGCTCTTCAGCAGCACCGGCACCACAGCCATCACCTCGCTGTGCATCGCGCCGATATCGCGGTAGAAATACTTGAGGTCGTTGCACAGGTTGATGCAGTGGCCGGTAATGCTCCAGGATACTAGGCTGGTCATGGCCGAGATGTGGAACATGGGCAGCGCGGACAGCGAGCAGAACTTATCGGTGTCCCAGCCGGTCGCCTTGCGCACATCATCAAACGGATTCAGGAAGGCGGGCATGGCCGCAAACAGGTTCTTCTGGCTCAGCATAACGCCCTTGCTGCGGCCGGTGGTGCCGGAGGTAAACATGATAAAGGCCATCGCGGCAAGATCTTCCACTTCCTTTACATCCTGTGCGGGGGCAAAGGCGGTAAAGGCATCCATCGGCTCCAGCTTTGCACTGTAGGCATCCGCCAGGGCAGGCTCCCACTGCAGATACTCACCGTCCTGCAGCACACAGACCGGCTCCACCAGATCCAGCTCGTACTGGATCTCGTCCCAGTTCTTGCCCATATTCAGCGGCACTGCCACACCGCCCGCCAGCACGGTGCCGTACATACAGATGACGTAGTGGTAACTGTTGCGGGCCAGGATCGCGACCCGCTGCCCCTTGACATCCCCTGCCTTACTGCGCAGGAAGCTGACGAACCTGCGCAGGTCCTGGGCATACTGGCGGTAGTACACCTCCGTTACGCCCTGTTTTGCCTCGTCATAATACCGGATCGCCACATGGTCCGCATAGATCGTTTCCATATTACAAAGTGACTGATACAGCGATGTGACCATAATTTTACCCTCCCGGAACATTTTGTCCTGCCCAGTGTCCGGCCCCGTCCTTCGGGGCGCAGCCCGGGCGCTCAACTGTGCCCAGTATACAATATTTTCCAGCGCAATGCAATACTTCTGCAACATTTAATTTCTTATCTTGACAAGTTTTTGTTGCGTATCTTTTGGCGCAGTCTGGCCAAATTCTACCTTTCGTTGCAATCCGCCGGTTCCTGTGCTACAATTTTTAGCGCAAAATACCAGTTCCGGTATGGCGCGGACTGCAAAACAAAATTGACAGTCTCCCCAAAAAGCATTATACTAGCCATATATCATGGCAATGCTGCATAAAAACTGATCATTTGCGCCGTATCCGGCTTTTTCTCGAGGGGGGTATCTGCCCGGCGCAGGGAAGGAATCTTTCATGGAAACAACCAAGCCCCGCACTGTCAGCTCCATCGGGATGTTTGATATGCTCAAGGGCGCTGGGATGCTGGCCATCGTGCTGGGACACACTGCGGAGCTTTACCCACTTCAGCTGGAGGGCGGCCTGTCGCTGACGGCCTTTGTCGGCTTTATCTACCGCGAAACGCTGATGGCAGCCTTTTTTATTGCCAGCGGCTACGGCTTCCGCAAGCGCTCTATCCACAAATGCATCCACCAGCAGCTCAAAAGTCTGCTCAAGCCCTTTTGCTATACTGCGGTGTTCACCACAGTGCTGCATTTTATCATTCATTATAAGACCTTTCACTACCTGCCCGGCTCGCTGACCGAGAGCATCAAGGTGGCGGGCGGCTTTCTGCTGGGTCTGCCCCATACGGCCACCTACTTTGGGCAGGAGTTCTTTTCCTGCGGGCCCATGTGGTATCTGCTGGCGCTGCTGGTGGGCTGGATCCTGCTGGACGTCATCCTGAACATTTTCCCGGAGCGGTACGTTTCGTGGGCAGTGGGCGGTGCCGCCCTGCTGGGCTGGGGCACCAGCCTTGCGTGGGAGCTGCCTTTCTGCCTGATCCAGGGCGCGGTGATCACGCCGTATTTGTACATCGGCTACCTTGCCAAGCGGCAGCACTGGCTGGATCAGCCCTTGTCCCGCCGGATGTCCTGCATCCTGTGGGCAGCTGTTCTGCTGATCCCGGTGGCTGCCTTTGCCACCGGCAGCACCGACTGCGTTTCCATGGCAGAGTGGACCTTAGGCCCCATCAGCATCCTGCTGGACGGCCTTGCCGGCCTGCTGTTCGTCCGGCTGTTTCTGCGGCTGAACCGGCACCGGAACGCGCTGGTGAGCTTTTTTGAGGCCATCGGACGCCGCTCTTTGTATATCTTCTGCATACATACCGTGGAGCTTACCGCCATTCCGTGGTATCTGCTTGCAGCAAAATACGCCGACCGCCCGTTTGTGGGCATCGGGCTGGAATATGCCTTTTCTTTGGGCTCCATCTGGCTGGTCTGTGCCCTGCTGCAGCGGCGGCGGGAGCTGATCATCCGGCTGTTCCCCGCCCGGCGGCACACCCCGCAGGTGCACTACACTGCGCGGCACTGATCTTTCGGAAGCTGCTTGCAATGCTTATGCAAACGGCTTTTCAGCACATTGCGGCTGCGGCGGCGCAGCTGAGCTTATAGGATAAGGAAGAGGAGGATCCCGTTATGAACCATGAACTCCCCGCGACCCCTGCTGCCCTGCAGGCGCATATTGCAGAGCTGGAGCAGCAGCTCAGGCTCTCGGACGAGGGTGTTTCCCAGCTGGCACAGCGGTGTCTGGAGCTGGAGCAGCAGCTGCTGGTCTGCCAGACCGAGCTTGCCAAGCACAGCACGGAGACGGATAACTTTACCCTCACCCTGCCGCAGCTGTTCTACGACACCGGCAGCGGCTTTTCGCCCCGGGAATGCCTGATCGCAGCCGAGGACGCCCACAACGAGCTGACCCATGAGGTGTCGGTCACCTTTGTTCTGCCGGAGGACGCCCGCGCTGTCCGGCTGGATCCCGGCGAGCTGGCCTGCTGCATCACCGACCTTGCTATTTCGGACGAGCGCATCAGCTTTCAGTCGGTCAACGGCCTTATGCTGCAGGAGGACTGCCTGCTGTTTTTGGATGTGGACCCGAACCTTTCGCTGCATTGCACCACCGGCTTTAGCGCCGGCATGAAGTTTGCGGTAAACTACCACTACTACCCGCTGGGGCGTTTTCTGCACGAGCAGCCCGGCAAATCTCTGCTGCGGGCACTGAACGAGCTGAAGCTGAAGAATGCTGCCGCCGCGCAGGAGGCTGATGAGATGCTGCAGGCCAGCCGCGCCGAATGTATGCGGCTGAACCAGCAGCTGCTGACTTTGCAGGGCATCCAGCACGAATATCAGGTCTCGCTGGAAACGATACGCGCCAGCAGCAGCTGGCGGCTGACCGCTCCGCTGCGCAGACTGCTGACCCTGCTGCGCGGCCACTGAGCCCGCCCGATATTCTGCCCGGAGGAGTTGGATCGATGTACACCAGTTACAGTACCCTGCAGCGCAAGCAATTGTCCAAGCAGGCCTATACCGATACCCAGAGCACCTATCTTTTGGTCTATGCGCCGGGGCGTCACAAGGCGCTGGAAACGGCGCTGCAAAACCAGCTGCACCGCAAGTTCCGTCTGGTGACTGCGCTGGAGGGCGAGCTGACCCCCGATGTGGCAGGGGTGCTGCTGGTGAGCGAGGATGTGGAATGCATCCCTACCGCCCTGACCTATTTTGCCGCTGCCCTGCGGGAGGGTGCAGACCTTGCAGTCTGCGATGCCTCCTTTGGCTTTGACGGCTCTACCGCCCTGTACCTGAGCACCCGGCACCTGCCCGGCAGCAGCTGCGCCATAGTGTCCCGGGCACTGCTGGACAAGGTGCGCGCCGCCGCCCGGGGCAGGGACAGCGTTACCGAGCTGCTGCGCCTGTCCCACGCCATGGCGCAGCACAGCTGCTGCATCCCGCAGGCGCTGCTGCACTTCCGCCGGGAGCTGTGCGCCGAGGACGTATTCTCCGCCAAGGGACGCCGCGCGCTGATCCTGAGCCACGAGCTGACCATGACCGGCGCGCCCATCGTGCTGGTAAGCGCCGTGCCGGTGCTGCGCAGCCTTGGCTTTGAGGTAGTAGTGCTGGGCCCTGCGGACGAGGGCCCGCTGCAGCTGTTTCTGGACGCCGGTGCCGCCGTGGTCACCCGCCCGGACTGCGTTACTTCCAGCGCCCTGTGGGGGCTGGCCACCAGCGCAGACCTTGTGCTGGCCAACACGGTGGTGGAAGCGCCGGTGGTGAACACCCTGAACGGCTCTTTTGTGCCGGTGCTGTGGTGGCTGCACGATGCCTTTGCGGGCTACCCCTTCATCTCCCACAGCATCCCCAAGGCGCTGGGCAAAAATATCCATGTCTGCGCCGTAGGCTCCCACGCCACCGCCGCCATGCACTCCGTCCGGCCGGATTTTGAAATCGAGCAGCTGATCTACGGCTTGCCGGACTACGCCGCCGAGCAGTTCCCCCGCTATGACATCAGCTTTGCCGGGGGACGCACCCTCTTTGTAACGGTCGGCTCGCTGGAGCCCCGCAAGGGCCCGGATATCTTCTGCAATGCCATCCGGCTGCTGCCCTCTGCGGTGCGGGAAAAAGCCGCCTTCCTCTTTGTGGGCAAAGCCGCCGACAAGGGGATGTACAACGCCGTGGACAGTCTGGTGCGGGATTACCCACAGACGGTGTTCTACCGCAAGCGGCTGGAGCGCCCGGAGGTGAAATCCCTGATGGAGCAGTGCAATTGCGTGGTGTGCGCTTCCCGCGATGATCCCATGCCTACCTTTGTTACCGAGGGTCTGATCTTCGGCAAGCCCTCCATCGTATCGGAGCACACCGGCACGGCGGGACTTGTGACCGAGGGCGTGGACGGCTTTTTGTACAAGGACGACGACCCGCAGCAGCTGGCCGACAAGCTGGCTTGGGCGATCGAGCACCCGGAGATGCTGGCTGCCATGCACGATGACTGCCGCCGGCTGTATGAGCAGCAGTTCTCCAACGAGTCCTATGTAGCCACCCTGACAAGGCTTGTAAAAGAGCTGACGGACGGCGAATGAGATAGCAAAAACAAAAGACCGGAGCTGTAAAGCCCTTTCAGGGCTTGATACAGCTCCGGTCTTTTTGCTGGGTCTTGTGCGCCCCTTTGTGTTAAGGTGTATCTGAAAACAAAGAAAATGACGAATATTTCGCAAACACAAGCGGGATTTAAGGCAAATAGCCGCAGGAATCCTTTGTGGATTTCAAGGCTGTTTAACGCAAAATCCAGCTGTGCTTGTAGAAATAGACTAAATTTTCGACTTTTCAGATACACCCTAAGAGAAAAGGAGTTTGATTATGGCTTATTTCTACGAAGAACCCTCCCGCACCTTTGGCGAGTACCTGCTGGTCCCCGGCTATTCCTCTGCGGAGAATGTGCCCACGGCGGTCAGCCTGAAGACCCCGCTGGTCAAGTACCGCAAGGGACAGGAGGAGTGCCCGCTGCAGATGAATATCCCCATGATCAGCGCCATCATGCAGTCGGTCTCCGGCGATAAGCTGGCCATTGCACTGGCTCGTCAGGGCGGCGTTTCCTTTATCTATGGCTCTCAGAGCATTGAGAACGAAGCCGCCATGGTGCGCCGCGTCAAGAGCTTCAAGGCCGGCTATGTGGTGTCCGATTCCAATCTGGCTCCCACTGCCACCCTGCATGATGTGCTGGAACTGAAGGCACGCACCGGCCACTCCACCATCGCCATCACTGCCGACGGCACTCCTAACGGCAAGCTGCTGGGCATCGTGGCTTCCCGCGATTACCGCATCAACCACACCCCGGATGATGCCCCTGTCACCACCTTCATGACCCCCATCGAGAAGCTGGTCACTGCCCCGGAGAACACCTCCCTGCACGACTGCAACAACATCATCTGGGACAACAAGATCAACACTCTGCCTCTGGTGGATGCCGAGGGCAATCTGGTGTATATGGTGTTCCGCAAGGACTACGATTCCCACAAGGCCAACGTCAACGAGCTGCTGGACAAGAACAAGAGCTATGTTGTGGGTGCCGGTATCAATACCCGCGACTACGCCCAGCGCGTGCCCGCACTGGTAGAGGCCGGTGTGGATGTGCTGTGCATCGACTCCTCTGAGGGCTACTCCGAGTGGCAGAGCCGCACCATCGGCTGGATCCGCGAGCACTACGGCGACACCGTGAAGGTGGGCGCAGGTAACGTCGTGGATGCCGAGGGCTTCCGCTTCCTCGCAAAGGCTGGCGCTGACTTCGTGAAGATTGGCATCGGCGGCGGCTCCATCTGCATCACCCGTGAGACCAAGGGCATCGGCCGCGGTCAGGCTACTGCCGTCATCGAGGTCGCCAAGGCCCGTGACGAGTACTTCAAGGAGACCGGCATCTATGTGCCCATCTGCTCTGACGGCGGCATCGTCCACGACTACCACATCACCCTCGCACTTGCTATGGGCGCTGACTTCGTCATGCTGGGCCGCTACTTCGCCCGCTTCGACGAGAGCCCCACGAACAAGGTCCGCATCAATGGCCAGTATATGAAGGAGTATTGGGGCGAAGGCTCCAACCGCGCCCGCAACTGGCAGCGCTACGACCTCGGCGGTTCCACCAAGCTGAGCTTCGAGGAAGGCGTGGACAGCTATGTTCCTTACGCCGGTCCGCTGGCCGACGGCGTCCAGACCACCCTGTACAAGGTCAAGAGCACCATGTGCAACTGCGGCGCACTCTCCATCCCCGAACTGCAGCAGAAGGCCAAGCTGACCGTCGTTTCCTCCACCTCCATCGTGGAGGGCGGCAGCCACGACGTCGTGCTGAAGAATGCGACCCCGAACATCATCAACGGCTGAATCTGAAATATCAAAGCACCCGCAGCACGGAAAGGCGCTGCGGGTGCTTTTTGCATATCCGGACGGCATCGATGCCCGTGATTTATCCGAGGACAGAAGAGCACTGCCGGAGGTGCTGGTAAAGATTCCGCAAAAATCATTTTTCTTTCTGCCGTCATTTTTTGCCAAAACCTCTTGCGTCCGCCCGCCAAAGATGCTATAGTGGTACAAACATCCTGTCATGACAGGACGAAACGCGCGGCAGCGCAGAGTTTGTTTGGCTGCACCCGCCGCAGGGGTGCGCGGAAAAAAGAGAGGAAACTTTTCATGAGCGAGATCAAAGTTGTGCCGTATATCCCGGATGAGGACTACGACAATCCGGCAATGGTCGTTGATTTTTACGAATTCACTATGGCCAACTGCCTGTTTCTGAACGGCTTTAAGGATACGACCCTTGTGTTTGATATGTTCTTCCGCAAGAACCCGGATAACCAGGGCTACTCCATCAGCGCCGGCCAGCGCAAGCTGACCCGTTTCCTGCTGAACTACCACTTCAATGAGCAGGATGTCCACTGGCTGCGCACCAAGGGCATGAGTGAGGAGTTCTGCGAGTATCTGCGCACGTACCGCTGGAAGGGCGATATGTACGCTCTGCCCGAAGGCACGGTCTGCTACCCCCATGTGCAGATGGTGCGCATCGAGTGCGACCTCGTGGGCGCTATCCTCATCGAGACCTACCTGCTCCAGACCATGAACTTCCACAGCCTCATCGCCACCAAGGCCACCCGCATCACCGGCCTCAACACTCACACCCCCCGCAGCGTCATGGAGTTCGGCACCCGCCGCGCACAGGGCGAGAGCGCAGGCAACGACGGCGCTTATGCTGCCGTTCTGGGCGGCTGCATCGGTACGGCCAACTGTCTGGCCGAGATGAAGTACGGCTCTGAGGTCAAGGCTGTGGGTACTGTGGCCCACAGCTTCATCGAGTTCTTCCCGACCGAGTTCGATGCCTTCAAGGCCTTCGCCGATACCTACCCGGATTCCGTCAGCCTGCTGCTGGATACCTACAACATCATGGAGAGCGGTCTGCCCAACCTCATCAAGCTGGACGACTACCTCATTGAGAAATATCCTGATGACCCCAACCGCCGCGTCAAGAGCGCCCGCATCGACTCCGGTGACCTGGCCCGAGGCTCCAAGCGCCTGCGCAAGGCACTGGATGCAGCAGGGAAGTCCTACATCAAGCTGGTGGCCTCCAACGGTCTGGACGAGAAGAAGATCGCCAACATGGAGCTGTACGAGCACGCACACTTCGACTCCTACGGCGTGGGCGAGAACCTCATCACCTCGGCCTCGGACCCTGTGTTCGGCGGCGTGTACAAGCTGGTGGCGGTCAAACGCCCCGACGGCAGCTATCAGCCCAAGATGAAGTGCTCCGACTCCGCCAGCAAGGCCATCATCCCCGGCAAGAAGATGCCGTGGCGTCTCTACGATGAGAACGGCCAGGCGCAGTGCGACCTCATCGCCATGGAAGGCGAGGTCATCGAGGCAGGCAAGCCGGTCACGATGGTCAACCTCGACTCCGATGCCATCGAGCGCACCGTCACCATCGTTCCCACCCGCGTCAAGCAGCTGCTGGTGCCGCATATCCTGAACGGTGAGCTGGCCATCGAGCTGCCCTCCATTGCGGAGAAAAAGGCCTATATCGCCAAGCAGCTCACCGAGGAGACCTGGGAGAGCGAGCTGCGCATCGAGATGCCCCACAAGCACTACGTCAACATGACCCCTGCTGTGGCTGAGTGCCGCTCCAGGATGTACGCAGAGCTGCACGGCGGCAAAGTGTAAACTTGACAAAACAGCATTTCTATTGTATTATATGAGCTGCCGCTCGCAGGATCGTGAGCGGCAGCTCATTCAGAAGCCACTGTGGTGAAATTGGCAGACACGAGGGACTTAAAATCCCTTTCTGGAGACAGAGTGCGGGTTCAAGCCCCGCCGGTGGCATGGAAAAGCCCCGGTAAGTGCAGAAATGCATTTACCGGGGCTTTTTGCGTATTAAAAAGGGAAGGGGACTATACCGCCAACCGGTATATGACTCGTCCGAGGGGGTATTATATTACTCTTCGTTGAATGCTTCTTCCTGCGCATGGAACCGCTCGAGGAAGCTGTGCTCCACACCCTCAGACTTGTAGCCGGGCATGGTATCCAGCGCCACTGCGTGGATGCTGCGGAAGATGCTGTTTTCGATGTTGGGGTTATCCCGCTTGAGGCGGCGGAGCAGAATTTTCGTCTCCTGCCGCTTGGAGCCACCGCCACCGTTGTCGCACATGGTGCAGTTCTCGGTAAAGCGGCAGGCGCACTGGATGAATTCCAGCTCATTGTAGCGCTTCCACGCCAGAATATCTTCCTCGCGGATGCAGTACATCGGGCGGATGAGGGTCATGCCGGGGAAGCTGGTGCTGTGGAGCATGGGCGGCATGGCCTGCAGCTGGGAGCCGTAGAACATACTCATAACGGTCGTCTCGATGACGTCGTTGAAGTGGTGGCCCAGTGCGATTTTATTGCAGCCCAGCTCCTTGGCCTTGCTGTAGAGGTGGCCGCGGCGCATCCGGGCGCAGAGATAGCAGGGGTTTTTGTCGGTGTTGTTGGCCACAGAGAAGATGTTGCTCTCGAAGATGGTCACAGGGATGTGGAGCAGCTCGGCGTTGGACTCGATCTTCTGGCGGTTGATCTCGTTGTAACCGGGGTCCATCACCAGAAAGACCAGCTCAAACGGCACATCGCTGTGGCGCTGAAGCTCCTGCATCAGCTTTGCCATCAGCATCGAGTCTTTGCCACCCGAGATGCAGACGGCGATCTTGTCACCGGCCTTGATGAGCTCGTAGCGCTTCACCGCTACGATGAAGGGAGTCCACAACTCCTTGCGGTATTTTTTGATGATGCTCCGCTCAATGAGCTGGTAAGGTTCCATTTCGCGTTTCATGGCTCTGTCCTTTCTTTTTTCTCACAGCTGGGTCAGCCGGGTGTAGCAGGCGTCAAAGGCGCGGAGAAAGCCGTCCAGCTCCTCCTGCGTGGTCAGGTGGCTCAGACTGATGCGCCACGAGGAGAGGGCATTCTTCCGGTCGCGGCTGACGGCGAACACCGCCCGGGAGGGCAGGCCGTCCGACGAGCAGGCCGACTTGACCGAGACACAGACGCCCTCCGCGTCCAGCTCCCGCTGGAACACGGTGCCTTTGACGTTCTCAACGCTTAGATTCAAGATGTGGGGGATGGCGCTCTCCGGGCTGTTGATGCGGACTTTTGGGTACTTGCTCAGAGCGGTGCGGAGATACAGGTTTGCCTCTTTCACCCGGGCAGAACGCTCCGGCAGCTCATTTACCGCAGAGTTCAGAGCCGTCTCGAGGGAGGCCGCCAGAGCCACCGTAGGCGTACCGCTGCGGTAGATGGTGGTGCTTTCGCCGCCGTGGATAAGAGGCTCGAGAGCCAGCCGCCGCCGCTTGAGCAGCAGGCCGATGCCGTTCAGGCCGTAGAACTTGTGGGCCGTCAGGCTCATGGTGTCCACGCCCTCGAAGGAGACGGGGATCTTGCCCACGGCCTGGGTGGCGTCTGCGTGCAGGTGGCAGTTGGGCCATGCCTGCAAAATTTCCGAAATTTCTTTCACCGGCTGCACGACGCCCAGCTCACTGTCCACCAGCGTTACCGCTACAGCAATGGTGTCGGGGCGGAGAAGCTCTTTCAGGTGCTCGAGGTCGATGGTGCCGTCCCGCCTGATGTCCACGAGGTCGATTTCATAGCCCTGCTCCTGCAGAGCGGTCAGGGTGCCGCTGACGGAGGAGTGTTCCAGCGGGGTGGAGATGATGTGCTTGCCCAGATGGCGGGAGAGTTTTGCCAGCCCCTTGAGAGCAAAGTTGTTGGCCTCGCTGGCTCCCGAGGTGTAGATGACCTCGGCGGGCTGTGCGCTCAGCAGCCCCGCGATGCTCTGGGTGGCGTGGTCAATGACCAGTTTTGCGTCCCGGCCTGCCTGATGGCGGGAGTTCGCGTTGCCGGGGCAGCTGCGCTCTACCTCACAAAAACGCTCCAGCACCCGGGAGTCTGCGGGGGTGTTGGCCGAATAATCCAGATATATCATAAGTGTCCTTCTATAATAAGTGGTACAACAGCTGTCGTTTCGGATGCCGTCGGCCCAGTGACCAACTGCGGCAATAGGTTATATTATAGTGCGGAATGCGGCATATTTCAAGGCCGTACGGCCTCCGCCGACAGAAAATCGCCGCAAAATACAGGAAAAAGGTTGTCAGCGTCCTTCTTTTATGCTATACTATGCCGAAGAATGAAAGGAAAGGGGAGAGCGAGATGCTGAAAAAGAAATCGTCTTTTGCATGCATCGGCTGTATTTTCCGTTTCCGATTTGGTCCCGATTTTTGAGGCATTGCCGCTTTCCCGCGGTAGTGCCTCTTTTTTTGGGGCCGCAGATAGAAGGAGGAAATAATGAGTCAGAATATTGATTACTCCAAGGGCATTTACGACGCCCGCCAGCTGGGTGCCGGACGGATGCTGATCCTGGGCGTCCAGCACATGTTCGCCATGTTCGGTGCCACCGTGCTGGTCCCCCTGCTCACCGGTCTGAGCGTTTCGACCACCCTGCTCTGCGCAGGTCTGGGTACGCTGCTGTTCCACTTTATCACCAAGGGCAAGGTCCCGGCCTTCCTCGGCTCGTCCTTTGCTTATCTGGGCGGCTTCTCCATCGTGGCTCCCATGCTGGCTGACGCCGACGGCAATCTGACCATCGCCAACACCCAGATGCTGCCCTACGCCTGCGCAGGCGTGGCCTTCTCGGGTCTGGTCTATCTGGCCGTCAGCCTGCTCATCTCCACCTTCGGCATCCGGCGCATCATGCGCTTCTTCCCGCCGGTGGTCACAGGCCCCATCATCATCGCCATCGGCCTCATCCTCGCCCCCTCGGCCATCAGCAACTGTCAGGCAAACTGGCTGCTGGCCTTTGTGGCTCTGGGTACGGTCATCGTCTGCAATATCTGGGGCAAGGGCATGGTCAAGATCCTGCCCATCCTGATCGGCGTTCTCGTCTCCTACGCAGTGGCCCTTGTGACCGGTGCCGTGGACTTTGAGCGCATTGCTTCCGCCGCATGGTTCGGCATCCCTCTCCACAAGGAAGCCATGGGCCTCTTTGCCATCGACGGCAGCCCCGAGTTCATCAGCGCCCTGTTCACCATCATCCCCATCGCTCTGGCTACCATGATGGAGCACGTCGGTGACATCGCCGCCATCAGCGCCACCGTCGGCCACAACTACATCAACGACCCCGGCCTGAACCGCACCCTGATGGGCGACGGCCTCGCCACCACTCTGGCCGGCCTGCTGGGCGGCCCGGCCAACACCACCTACGGTGAGAACACCGGCGTTCTCGCACTGAGCAAAATTTACGACCCCCTCGTCATCCGCATCGCCGCTGTGCTGGCCATCATCCTGAGCTTCAGCCCCAAGTTTGAGGCCGTCATCAACACCAT
>OIGG01000318.1_pt1 | contig 12857 bp, 10 predicted proteins | sample 1582231 | NCBI WGS metagenome assembly OIGG01 (sample SAMN02674607, study PRJEB24791) | human gut metagenome, SKBSTL069 | isolation source: stool | host: Homo sapiens | place: USA | reverse complement strand
CGAGCTGGTGCGGGCGTTCCTGGCCGAGACCTACACCCTGCTGAAAGGGCGGGAGAACTTTTTCCACCGCATGAACCTGCACCTGATTCAGGCCGACAACGCCGTGCGGCAGGATATTCTCATCCACAATGAGGATGAACTCATCCACGCCATGAACCACTTTGAGCTGCGGGGCGGCGGCGGAACGGACTTCCGCCCGGCCTTTGCATATGTGGACCAGCTCTGCGCCGAAAAGAAGTTTTCCAACCTGCGCGGCCTGCTGTATTTCACCGACGGCATGGGCACCTACCCGGCGCGGCGCCCCGGCTACGATACCGCCTTTCTGTTTTTAGGGGAGCGGTTCGATGATGCCAACGTGCCGCCGTGGGCGATGAAGGTGGTACTGGACGAAGAAGAATTTACCGGTGCGGCAGCCCGCCCCGCCAGCGCCCTTGCGGACGCTCTGGACGAAGAGGATGACCTGTACCGCGAGCTGAACAACTCCTGACAAGAGGGGGAAAATATTATGAATATCAAACGTGCCAAGGAAGAGATCGAACATACCGTAAAAGCCTACCTTGCCAAGGATGCGCTGGGCGAATACGCCATTCCCGCCATCCGGCAGCGCCCCATCCTGCTGATGGGCCCTCCGGGCATTGGCAAAACGCAGGTGATGGAGCAGGTGGCCCGGGAGTGCGGGGTGGCACTGGTGGCCTACACCATCACCCACCACACCCGCCAGAGCGCTGTGGGTCTGCCCTTTATCCGGCAGCGCCACTACGGCGATAAGGACGTGTCGGTGACCGAGTACACCATGAGCGAGATCATCGCCAGCATCTACGCCAAAATGGAAGCCACCGGCCTTTCCGAGGGCATCCTGTTCATCGACGAGATCAACTGCGTGTCTGAGACGCTTGCCCCCACCATGCTGCAATTTTTGCAGTGCAAGACCTTTGGCAATCAGGCCGTGCCTGCGGGCTGGGTCATCGTGGCGGCAGGCAACCCGCCGGAGTACAACAAGTCCGTCCGGGATTTTGACATCGTCACCCTTGACCGCGTGCGCCGCATGGATATCGAGCCCGACCTGCCGGTGTGGAAGGACTACGCCCGCGCTGCCCATATCCACAGCGCCATCCTGAGCTATCTGGAACTGCATCCCCAGAACTTTTACCAGATCAACGCGGACGTGGACGGCACCCAGTTCGTCACCGCCCGCGGCTGGGAAGATCTTTCCAACCTGCTGGACACCTACGAGGCACTGGGCTTGCAGGCGGACGAGGAGCTGATCCGGGAGTATATCCAGCACCCGAAGATTGCCGAGGACTTCTCGGCCTATCTGGATCTGTACTACAAGTACCGGGACGACTACGGCGTGGAGGAGATCCTTGCCGGGCAGGCAAAGCCCGCCGTGTTCGCACGGCTGCTGCAGGCTCCCTTTGACGAGCGGCTCAGCCTTGTCAGCCTGCTGCTGGCAGGGCTGGACACCCGCTTTACCGCTTCCCTGCAGGCGGATGCCGTGGCCGATGCCTGCTACGCCTTTTTGCGGGAGACCAAAAAGGCGCTGGCTACCCTGCCGGAGGATATCCCGGATGGCTCCGCAGAGCTGTTCAGCCAGCAGATCAAGGACTACGAGACTGAGACCCAGCAAAAGCGCGATGCCGGGCTTCTGGGCAGGGCAGAGCTGACTAACCGCCTGCAGGTGCAGGCGGCGCTGCACCAGTGGGAGGGCGAGCTGCGCCGCGCCAACGCCGCCGGCACGCAGGAAGCCTTCGACCTGCTGCGCGGTCAGTTCCGTGCGCTGGCAGACCAGCGCGAGGCCACACAAAAGACCGCCGCCGCTGCGCTGGAAGCCGCTTTCGACTTTATGGAGCAGGCCTTTGCGGAAAGTCAGGAGATGGTGGTATTCGTCACCGAGCTTACGGTGAATCCCGCTTCCCACCAGTTCCTCACCGAGAACGGCTGTGAGCGGTACTTCAAGTACAACAAGGATCTGCTGCTGGATCACCGTAAGGCGGCTTTGCAGCAGGAGCTTGCCGCCGAGCAGCGTCGTCACGGCAGCGTTTAAGCCAAAATAAAAAACTATCTGCATCCGCCCTCCGGGCTTTGCAGATAGTTTTTTGTTTTATAGGGAGATCCTTTATTCCAGATGATGCTTGCGGCAGAACTTTTTGCTTACCCAGTACATCCCGCCCCACAGCAAAACAGAGAGCACAAGGTAGAACGGATTTTTCAGAGAGCTGACCAGCGACTGCCCAAAGACAGCCATCATGGCCACCATCAGCCCCTTGCCTAAAAGGACGGTGCGCAGATAGCGCTTTTCGTCAAAGTCCGACATCCCGAAGGCAAAGTGCATGAAGGAGGTGGGGGTGAAGGGCAGCAGCGACAGCATGAACAGGGACGAGGTATCGAAGCGGTTCACCCACTGCTGCGCCTTTTCCAGCTTGGGGGAGCGGCTGGCTACTTTCCAGAAAAAGCGCTTGATGAGCCGCCGCCAGAACAAAAACATGATGACGCCGCCCAGCGCCACGCCTGCCCAGCTGTACAAAAAGCCCAGCAGGCCGCCGTGTGCGGCCACGTTCAGCGCCACAATGGCGATGAGCGGCAGCGGCGGAAAAAAGGACTCCACCATGGCCAGCAGAATGGGCACAAGGGGGCCAAGCCCCTCAAAGCCCGCCAGCAGCGCTTCCCAGTATTCCAGTGTTCCAAGCTGGTGTATCCAGCCCATCAGTGTGGTTTGCATCCTGTGTCCGATCCCTTTCTGTGCAGCCGGTGCCGGGGCGTTCCCGGACAGGCCGCATTATGCTTAGTATATCCATTCTCTATGACAGAGCCGTGAACAGAGTGTGCATTTTTCGACACGTTCTGTGCTCTGCTATCTATACTACGAAACGGAAGGGGATTTTCCTGCTTTTATTTTTCCGCCGCCTGCTTTTCGGCCTTGGCGCGCATCCGCTCCAGCTGGGCGGTGCGCAGCTTTTCCCAGCGGGCAAGGCTTTCGGCGTCCGGCATCTGGGCGCAGCGGGCAAAGCTCCAGTGCAGACCGTCCCGGCGGGACAACTTGTACCGCTGGAACACGCCCTGCCCGGCGGCGTTGCCGCTGCCGGTGCAGCGGGGGCACTGACACAGGGTATACCAGCTGTTGCTGCCCTTTTTCAGCCAGAGCTCGTCCGGCTGCAGGGTGGTGCCGCACTCCGGGCAGGGCATCTGGCTGATCTTGGGGTCAGCCCGCCATGCGTACTGCTCCACATAGCCGTGGAACACCGTAAAGTCCCGGTAATCGCCGGGGGTCTGGCACAGGCTCTGGCGCAGGGCTTCGTCCTCGGTGGGGTAGGCGGCAAGCCCGGCACGCAGATCCAGCAGGCGGCAGACATCGGCGGTGTACAGCGTGTCGGAAAGTGCATCGTGGAAGGGGCGCTCCATGGGGATGCCCATGCGGGTGACCACGCTTTCCAGCGTCATGCCCTCACCTTCCTTGCGGGGATGCTCCCGCAGAAAGACCTGCTGCAGGTCGTACCACACGGTAGGCTTGGACTCGTCCAGATTGCACAGGAACAGGTTCTGCTTGAGCACCGGCACATCGTCCAGACCCCACTCGGCAAACTCGGCGTCCGGGCCGCACCACTGCATAAAGCGGCGCAGTCCCTGCACGATGGGCTCGCCCTTGTCCAGATCTGCCTGCGTCAGGCCGGTCACCTTAGCGATATGGTGCTGCAATTTGCGGAAGATGCGGGGGCGCAGATGGATGGAAAAGGTGTCCAACACGTTGGCGTCCTCATCGATCTTTACGGCGCCGATCTCCACGATCTCACCCCGCAGGGTCTGCTGCACCCCATGGTAGTTAAAGGTATACGGCTGGTAGCCGATGTTCCATTCCAGATCAAATAAAACCAAGTTACGCGGCATTGCTTTGTTAGTCCTCTCGTAAAATAAACTTCTCCACGGCCTCGGCCACGCCGTCGTGGTTGTTGTCGGCGGTGGTCACATAGTCGGCGCAGTCCTTTACCGGCTGCTCGGCGTTCTGCATGGCGATGCCCACCCCGGCGTAGGCGATCATGGAGCGGTCGTTCAGGCCGTCGCCGCAGGCCATCAGATTCTCACGGGTCAGCCCCATGCGGCGCAGAAGCTCTGCCAGACTGTCGTCCTTCGCCACGCCCAGCGGCACCGCCTCGATAAAGAAGGGGCTGGAGGGGTACAGGTCGGCGCGGCCTGCAAACTGCTGCTGTCCGGCAGCGCATACTGCGTCCCGGCGGGCGGGGTCCAGCGTGATGAGCATTTTGCACACGGGGTAGTTCACATAGGACGCCAGATCGTCCACATGGATCATGGGGAGCTTTGTGGTAAAGCACTCCTTGTTCGCCCACTCGTCCTTGTCCCGCTCGCAGACGATGCCCTCGCGGTTATAGGTCAGGATGGCAATATCCTGCGCGGCGGCAAAAGCGCACAGCTCGGGCACAAGGGCAGGGTCCAGCGTTTTTTCCACCAGCGTTTCGCCGGTGCGGCAGTCCACGATCTTGCCGCCGTTGTAGGACAGGATGCAGCCGCCCTTTTTGTCCAGACCCAGCTCCTCGGCCAGCGGCTGGATGCCGGCGGTAGGCCGGCCGGACGCCAACACGATGGTCACGCCCTTTTCAATGGCGGCGTCCAGCGCGGTGCGGGTGCGCGGAGTGACGAGTTTCTGGTCGTTGGTCAGGGTGCCATCCAGATCCAGCGCCAGCACTTTGATATCAGACATATTTAAAAGATCCTCTCGTTATAGAAGTATATCTTAGCACGGTCTACCTCTATTGTACAATGAAAAGCCCCCTGCTTGCAACCCTTGCGGGGCGGTTCAGCGCAAAAAGTGCCCCCGGATGCGGGCGTTACAGGCAGATTTTACCTGCTTTGCCCGGATTTTACACCGCAGCCCTTCCGTGCGCCAAAGGTTTACCTAAGTGTTACACGGGGCTGGTTTCGCCGCTGCGGGCGGTGCGTTACAATACAGGTGTTCCCACAAGAAATAGTATGACCGCCCCAAGCCGGGCTGAAAAAGAGAGGATATCTGTTATGAAGAACGCGAAAATTTCCCGCCGCAGCTTCCTGAAAGCCGGTGCCGTTGCATCGGCAGTGGGGATGCTGTCGGCTGCACCCGTAGCTGCGCACGCCGCCGAGACGGATGCTTCTACCGCAGCAGACGAAGAGAACGGTCTGCTGGACGTGTTCAAAAAGCCCAAGTACGTTTTCCTGTTCATTGGCGACGGCATGGGCACTGCCCAGATCCAATCCGCACGCTTCTACAAGGGCACCGTGGACAACAACGGCGCTGTGACCGAGGCCGACCTGAGCTTTACCAGCTTCCCGCAGGTGGGCAGCGTGACCACCTACGACAGCACCTCCTTCTGCCCGGACTCCGCTTCCACCGCCACCTCCATCGCCACCGGCCACAAGACCGAGAGCGGCGTCATCAATATGTGCCCTTGGACCCGCGATGTGCCCTACGAGACCATTGCCGAAAAGCTGCACGCCCAGAAGGGCTATAAGGTGGGCGTCATCTCCACCGTGAACATCGACCACGCCACCCCCGCTGCCTTCTATGCCCACCAGAAGACCCGCAAGAACTACTACGAGATCGGCGTGGAACTGGCAAACTCCGGCTTTGAGTACTTTGCCGGCGGCGAGTTCCAGAAGGTGAACGGCGACGGTACCGGCCCCGACAACCATACCGTGGCTGCCAACGCCGGTTACAACGTGGTCACTACCCAGGCCGGTGCAGCGGCTCTGACCGCCGGTGCAGGCAAGACCCTGATCATCGCCGAGAATCTGGGCGATGGCAAGGCCATGAACTACGCCATGGACGCTGCCAACGGCGAGTGGCAGCTGACCGACTATGTCAAAAAGGGCATCGAGCTGCTGAACAACAAGAAGGGCTTCTTTATGATGACCGAGTCCGGCAAGATCGACTGGGCCTGCCACGCCAACGATGCCGCTGCTTCCATCCACGATGTGCTGGAGATGAGCAACGCCGTGCAGGCTGCGGTGGACTTCTACAATGCCCACCCCAACGAGACCCTGATCCTTGTCACCGCCGACCACGAGACCGGCGGCATGGCCATCGGCTACAAGACCACCAACTACGATACCTTCCTGACGAACCTCACCCACCAGAAGATGTCCTACGCAAAGTTCGATGCCACCTATGTGCAGGGCTACATCGCCAACAAGACCCCCTTTGAGACTGCCATGCAGGACGTGAAGAACGTCTTTGGCCTGACCCTGCCCACCGACCCCGCTGCCGCCAGCGCAGGCAAGCTGCTGCTGACCGACTACGAGGTGGAGAACCTGCGCAAGGCCTACGAGCGCACCCTGCAGGTGGGCTCCTCCAGCCAGAGCAAGATGAGCCAGCAGGACTACGAGCTGTACGGTACCTACATCCCCTTCAGCATGGCTGTCTGCCACACCATCAACCACAAGTCCGGTATGGACCACACCACCTACGCCCACACCGGTGCCATGGTCAACGTGTACGCCATGGGTGTCGGTGCCGAGAAGTTCGGCGGCGTGTACGACAATACTGAGATCTACCACAAGCTGGCTGAGCTGACCAAGGTGCAGTAAGAGCGCCTGATTTTCCTACCTCACTTCCCACTCCACTTTTCCACAACCAAACCGCAAAATGTGCAAAACCCTCCCTGCCGAAAGCGCAAAGACTGCGCCCGGCCGGGAGGGTTTTGTTGTATTATCAATGCTGAATGCTTCAGGCTTTCATTTCGGGAAAGCCCTCCAGCTTGGAGGTGCAGTGAGGGCAGCGCACAGCCTTGATGGAGATCTCGCTCTGGCAGTAGGGGCACACCTTGGTGGTGGGCTCCTCCGGTGCGGCGGGCTCTTCGGGCTTTTTGTGCAGGGAGTTGACAAACTTGATCACAACAAACAATACAAAGGCCACGATGAGGAAGTTGATGATGGAGTTGACGAACTCGCCGATCTTGATGCTGGAGCCGCCCAGACCAATGACCACATCGGAAAAATCTGCCTTGAAGAACAGGCCGATCAGCGGGTTGATGATGTCCTCCACCAGCGCGGTGACGATGGCGGTGAAGGCACCGCCGATGACAACGCCCACTGCCATGTCCAGCACATTGCCGCGCATGGCAAATGCCTTGAACTCTTCAAGGAACTTTTTGATGCCGCTTTTTTTCTCTTCCATAGATAACTGCTCCTTCTTGTCCCCTTTTTCACCGCAAGGGGTTCTTTTATTTTTATAATAGCGTATTGTTCGGCGATTTGCAAGAGTAAAGCAGCCCATTTTATAGATAATAAAAAGTAGCTTCTCCCGTAAAAAAACGATCCCGGAAAATCCGCAGACTTTCCGGGATCGTCCTATTCAAAAATAGTTTTCCGCTGATTTATGCTGCAGGCTGCTCTGCCGCTTGTTCGGCGGACTGCTCTGCGGCGGGCTGGGGGTCAGCGGTCACCGTAATGGTGCGGCTGATGCTGCCGCAGGAGTAGTTGCCCCCTGCCTTGGCGGTCTGGGTGTAGGTGCCGGGCTCGGTGGGCACGCCGTTTATTTTGCTGCTGAAGCACAGGAAGGTCTTTTTCTTGTAGGTGTAATTCACCTTGCCGTTTTCAGCCACCTGTCCGTCCGAAATGACCTTGGCGGTCAGATCGGCGTTTTGCAGCTGGGAGACGGTCATGCTGGACGGAGCATCGGCTGCCCAGCTCAGGCTGACGTTTTCGGTCTTGGGCTTGATCTTGAACATGGCAAACCCGGCGGCGTTGATATCGCTGCTTTCCAGCGCAATAGCACCGGCAACGTACTTGCCGCTGTCCTTGGGCTGCTCGTCCAGATAGATGCGGCTCAGCGCGCCCTCGGGCAGATACTTGCGGATCAGGCTCAGGGTCAGCTTCATGCCGTTGGAAACGTTCTTCACGGTGGTCAGATAGCTGGCGGGGACAAAGAAGCTGACGGTGTCCATCACCGACACTACTTCGTCCGCCACCCGCAGCAGCACGCCGACATCATTGCCGTCGATCAGCTGCTTGAGGTAGCTGTATACATTGAATTCCTCGGCCTGGTCCGGGGTCTGGGACATCTTTTTGGGCAGGGGGATCAGCTTGAGCAGGGTGCGCAGCTTATCCGAGATCATCAGGGTCACATAGCCGTAGGCTTCGCCGCTGGTGCCCAGCACCACGGCAATATACTGGGTGTTTTCGGGCCGGGTCTCCACCTCCAGCTTATAATCGGAGCCGTAGACAAGGTTGCCGGTCGCCCGGATGCGGATGTTGACGATATCATTTTCATCCTCTGCCGCGCTCAGCGCTGCGGCATCGGACAGTTCCTCGCTGACAACAGCGGTGCTTTCCGGCTGCTGAGCTGCCGCCGAGGCGGGCATCGCCAGCACACCAAGCATCATGCTGACCGCAAGCAGCAGCGAGATCCATCGTTTGGCCTTCATACGAAAACCTCCTTTGTTGTTTGGTATCATACTCACATTTTACCGCAAAATAATCCTAGGGTCAATAACGGGATTCAAGCCGGGAGTTTCCCATAGTTAAAGATACCACACCCAATATCACAAACTCACGCTTAAACAATATTCCTTAGTCAACCACATACAATAGCAAATACAAAAAAGCTGGAAGCAGACTTAATTTTGCTCCCAGCTTTTCTTTATTGTTTTGATGAAGTCGTTCAATGATACTTGTTTTTGCTATCTGCTTACATAATGTGCATACTTGTCACTTGTGTTCTAATATATCTGTCCCTCTTATTGCCTAAACTCATATTAAGGGTGTGATATATCCAAGTGCAATAGCCTTGTTATAGGCTTCGATAGCATTTTTAGCCCCCAGCTTATCATAGATGCTTTGGATATGGTTGTAAAGTGTCCGTTCACTGATATACAGTTCTTGCGCTATTTCATGCTTTGTTTTCCCTGTTCCAATCGCCTTAATAATTTCCGCTTCACGATCTGTCAGGGGATCTAATAAAGGGGGCGTAGTGGATTTGTGACCTTTACTAATAGCTGTGAGTTTTTTTACCAACTCGTCAGCAGAAGCAGACTTATCAATATAACTTACGGCGCCTCTTTTAAGTGCCTCCTGTCTATAAACCGGCATATCATAAGAGGATAGCATAACCACCTTTATTTTTGGCTTTTTACTATATATCGTTTCTATCAGATCAATGCCAGAACTTTTTGACTGCTCTCTTAGGTTGACATCAAGTAATACAATGTCCCATTCGTCTACGGAAAGAATATTCCAAAACTCTGTTTCATTACTTACATAGCGACAGATAGAGATTTCGTCCCAATCTTCCAGAAGTTTGCTTAAACTCTCTCCAAATATCCTGTGATCATCAAATAGTAATATCTTCATTTTTTCTCCCCAAAACTGCCGTTGCAGTTAAAATACCATCTTTCTCTAAATACTGAATGTTACCACCATTCCCATTTATCAACACCGTCAAGAACAGCATACCACCTTTGGAAGAAAGAATATTTTCAATGTCATTTGGTTTCGCTCCATCATTTTGACAGGTAATTACGAGTTTACTTTCTTCATTTAGCGCGATTTCCAAATGGATAAAAGTAGCGGCAGCGTGTTTATAAACATTGTTGACAAGTTCTTTGATTATCTGCATGGTCTGTTCCAAACTGTTATCTTTTTTCAAAGCAATCCTTGCTTCGCTGGCAATCGTGAAATCTACAAGTATATTCTTCTTTGGGTACAGCTTCTTAATCGCGTCAAGCATATATCCGATATGTTCCCATGAAGCATACCCCGAAAAGATATTAGAGGAATAGAAATTCATCATATTTCTTACCCGCAATTCCAAATCAGACAATATCCTTTTTGTTTCATCAACATCTGGTGAGCGAAGCGACAGGAGATTTTTGGCACCTCCAATGTCTTGAAGCACATCGTTATGAAGCAGTCTTGAGAAATCTTCCCTCTCATTTGCAATATAGTTCGTTAATTCATAATACTTTGTCAACTCCTTGTAACGGGCCTCCATGTCGCCAAGATGAATGACAGCAAAGGCCTCAAATAAAAGCATTATAAGCTGAAAAAATACATTGACTTGTAGGGTGGACAAATCAAAGCAATAAAGTACGACTGTAAACAAGGGAATCATAAAAGCGAGGACATATCTTGCTTTCCTCTGGGCAATCGGAAGAATATTAACCTGTTTCAAATTTATATATCTATAATCAAGGAAAATTCCCATGAACATTCCAACTAACATAGTTATGGCAGGGAGAATTTGGAAATTGAAAAACGACAGTATGATAGCCGCAATTCCAAACAGCAAGCGAACCATTTTCCCCCGGCTTGCGTCAGTTCTTACCAGCATTATTCCGATAATCAATGCAAAAGCCAGAAATGCACCCGTGTATAAGGTAGAAAATCCATCATACATCAGCGCCGCAATAAAGGAAACAGAAAGCAGGTTCCAGCCACATTCAGATATTGTTGCCTTTCGCCGTGATGTCATTACATGAAGATAGAGCAGATTGAAATAACAAAGCAAGACGGCAATCGACAATAAGTTGATGGCTCCGTCATTCGCAATTCCTTTATGTGTTCTATCCAATATAACCCATAAAATCACAATACCCGCATGAAGAAGCAGATACGGATAGAAGCGTTTATCCTGCATAGGACACCCCTCCTTTCAGCTAAAATTCATTATGTTAGTAATATGATGATACGATCCGTTCTTTGGTCATCAGACATAAACCACACGCAGTCAAAACTATTATACTCACTGGAGAAAATAGTAGCAACACCCACACATTATTCGTTTTCATAAATATCCCACATTTTAAGACAACCAGCAAAATATGAAGCAGTGTTGCAAAGATAGGAATACTCTTAAACCAGTTCATATTTCTAATCCAGAGAATCAAAACATTTATAAATGCCGAATACAATACGCTAAGGATTAGAAAATAGGTGCCTAATAACAAGATAAGGTTTGGCAGACGAATGGAAATCATCAAAAGTAGAGGAAACAAAAGGATCAGCGTTCCAATCCATAGTGATAGCAGATTCTCTTTAACAATACTTGAGATTTTAATACCATTAGCAAGTTTCCATTCTATTCTCTTTGTGATTTTTTCTTGCTGCAACATATCCTTGCTTATTTCTCCGGCAAAAAAGATAAATAAGCACAGGTATCCATCAAGCATAAAATACTTTATATCAACGCCAAATACAATGTTCTCTGAAATATCCCCAAAGTTCATCAGAGAGATCATGCCGAAGATAGCTGCTACCGCACTCATAAATATAAAATTCCAGTTCAATACCCTTTTAAGGTTTAAGGTTATCAAACCCATTCGCCATCCCTCCTGATAACTGCTTCGTTGCTCATGTGCCGAGCCTTAAAGAAACTTAATAGTGCAAACATCATGCAAAGTGCAACATCAACCACAATAATCAAATAGTCAATTCCTATATGATGTTGATTCACAAACTCTGTAATTCGTTCTGCCGACATCGCAATCAAATAAACCAGTGCAAAATTACCAAAGAATAGAACATTTTTGAACAGTTTTACTCGTTTCACATCCAGTACAATGATATTCAAAGCGACAATCTCACAAAAACTAAGTACAAGAATACTAAGATAAACGCATACGATCCGCCCAAAGCTCATTGTCCAGTCGGTAAAGTAATAGCAACTCATAAAAACAAAGAACGGGATAATACCAGAAAAGCGGAAAATCTGTATCGAATACTGTTTTATAATCTCTTTTACCGCAATTCCAGAAGCTGCAAAAAATTCAATTCTCCGGCTTACCTTATCCTTTGCTGTCAAATCTACAATCATAGCACCGGATTGCAGGGAGGTAAGACCAAAAATAACCGCATAGAGCATTAGGACTAAATAATCTTCTCCCTTAGACTGCAAGGCGTCCATCTGCATTGCAAAGCTCATAAAAATCGCCAGAATGGCAACAATCGCAGTATCAATTAGGAGGCTTTTACTTCTGGTAAGATAGTAGCCTGCGCCTTTTCCCATGTTACTCATGCCGATTGCCCTCCTTAATAAAGATTTCTTCCAATGATTGTCCTTGCATTTCTTGAATACCCTTATCAAACAGCAATCTGCCATTTTTAATCATAGATACATCATCAGCGCACTTTTCAATCTCGCTAAGGTCATGTGAAGTGATAATAACCGTTTTTCCGTCAGCTTTTAGAGCCTCTATCAAACTACGGATTTCTACTCTGGATATGGGGTCTACACCCGATGTTGGTTCATCCATGAGCAGAATATCCCGTCCCATCATAATCACAATCAAAAGGGACAGTTTTCTTTTCATTCCTTTAGAATAAGTGCTAACACGCTTTCCTAAATGCTCGGTCAATCCTAATTGCGTACAATAGCCGTCTGAACGATCATTTATTTCAAATCCAAAGTATTTTCCAAAAATTTTCAAATTTTCAAGACCAGTCTTTTCGTCATACAGATAGTCATTTTCAAGCTGCATTGCATATTTCCCTGCAATGTTGATTGTCCCTGCATTTGGCTGGTATACCCCTGTAATCAAGCGCAGCAGTGTGGTCTTTCCAGAACCGTTCGGGCCAATAATCGCATGAATAGTATTTGCTTTTACATTCAGGCTAAAATTCTCAAACAAAACCCTGCCACTAAAAATCTTTGTTAAGTTCCTCACTTCAATCGCATTTTGAATTGCAGACATATTTTTTGCTCCTTTCATCTGGTGATCCAGCGTATAGATATAGTGTATAAAACGAAGAAGCATTTTGCATGAGTAATTACTGCAATTTCGATACTGCCATCAGGCAAATGTCACAGAAACCTCACAACGAGAAAAAATTTAGTATTCAGTCAGTTCCACAATTACATTACTCTGCTGATACAGCCA
>OIGG01000292.1_pt1 | contig 14269 bp, 9 predicted proteins | sample 1582231 | NCBI WGS metagenome assembly OIGG01 (sample SAMN02674607, study PRJEB24791) | human gut metagenome, SKBSTL069 | isolation source: stool | host: Homo sapiens | place: USA | reverse complement strand
TCAATACAAAAGAGACTGCGTTTGTTTATGATAAACTGCATTTTTCTTTTGAAGATTTACGGCTATTGACAAGAGAAGCTATTAAATAAAAGATATTAATGATTACATAGCATAGAAAAAACTGCCACACTTTAATCGTTTCTTTTAGCCACTCCTCAACCCATAAGATATCAATTTTATCCCCACATCGATTTTCAATCTCATATTTATAACTAATTTCACAATTAATAATTGCGCATACAATTACTAATGAAAGAATTATTGATGTGGCAACAAACACAATTCTAAGCCATTTCATAATCTATCTTGTTTTATAAACTACACCTCCAGGTTTGGATATTCTCACTAAATGATTCTGCATTGATATTGGAAGAATAAATCTGTTGACAATAGGAATAGTAGTCCATGTTCCAAAATTGCTTGTTTGTTGTAGCCTTGTCTCTTTCAGAGCATTTGACCCGCTTTTATTCAATACATCAGATACCATTGTTGTACAATTATTACTTGTCAGCTTATATTCATCAATAATACGAGCAGAAGAACTGTTATAATAATCACTTTTAGGATTATCTGGCATTGTAGTTGACATATTAAACTTTTCGTCTAAAATATTAGCAACTTTTTCATCTGCCACATCTGTTACTACAAATACAGACATTCCGCCAGCTGCTTTTTTGTCATTGTAAGCTTTTGCTTCATCCCCCATTAACTTTAAAAGAACACCGGAACCGTTTCCTAAAGAATTAGAGCTTCTATCTGGTCCTTTGTTAGTCCCATTGTATCGTCCGTAGCTATAAACAGTCATATTAGATCCTTCACCAACACTAATCCACGTGTGACCAAAGGACTGAGTTTCAGTGTAAACTCTAATACTATCTCCATTCACATCAATATTCCCAACTGGACTATTCGCCCCATACTGATACGGAGACATCGAATAATATTTCTCGGCAAATCTGTCATTCGTCGTAAACCTACCCAATACCGCATCATAATGCCTCGCCCCATAATCATACCAGTTCACCCCTTTCTTCGCATCAAGCTCCTTGCCGTTGTACTTGTAAGGCTGCACATTGCCTGAACTTGCAAACACCCCTCGAATGGATAGTAATGGTTCGTCTCCTCTACCGTGCCGCTCTGGTTGATGACTACCCGGTTGTTACCCTGATGGTCTTTCAAGTAATAGTGATACTTGCTGTCACTCAGAGTAACATAACCCTCATCAGTCAGCAGCAACTTCTGAACACCGTTCTCATAGACCACGTTTCCGCAATAGTCCGTCGTGGTGGTAGTGCTGCCTGTCTTATGGACAGTTTTCAGCTTTGTGCCGTCGGCTGCATAAGTATAGGTAATCGTGCTACCATCACTAAAAGTTACTACACTAGGCAAATTTAAACAATTATACGATATATTGGTAATTCCCTTGTTTAAATCTTTAGTTAAATTCCCGTTGGAATCGTAGTTGTATTCATTCGCCTGCTTCACGCCGTCCTTGAACTCGAAACCGTTGTTGTAAGCAGATGTGGCTACAGCATCATCTACACGGGTCAACTGATTACCACCGAGGGTGAAAGTCAGGTTATCAATCAGACCATAGGTAGAAGCTCCGGTTTGACCGTAGCGTTGCAGGGTCTTGATGTTGCCGTTCTTGTCATAGGCGGTTACATTCTCACTGAAACGGTCGGTGTTCGCGTTGATGCCGGCTGTTTCGCCGTAGGTCGCGTTCAGCAGCCTGTCCAGCCCGTCGTAGGTGAACTTGTAGCCGCGGACGGTGCTTTCATTCCCTGCCTTCCAAGTCATGCTGCTGATGCTGTTATTGTATTTGGCTGTTGTAAAACAAATTCCGCGTAAGCTTGCTTCCACTGATACCCGTCAGTCAGCTGCAGACATTGTAAGTGTACGACTGCTTGTTCACGGCAGAACCGTGCAACGACTTGCTCTGTAGACGGCCCAGATTGTCATAAGCGTAGGCGGCAAGCGTTACCTTACTCGAATCATCAACCTGATACTTCAAGAATAGTTCACGTTGAACAGGCTGATTATGAGATGTCCGACAAGACAATACCTCTCAAGGTGTCAGGAATACTAAAAAGTCCAAAGATTAGATACAATGCCCCCTAAAAGTTGGATAAAATACTTTTAGGGGGCATCTCAGCAATATTAAAACACATCAGATGAAGAATATCTGCTGCAAATCACTTCGTTACCTTCGTCCATACTTCCTTAACATATATACCAAAACTATAAAATTCATAATAGGGATCAATATATATATCATAGGCAATTCAAAGAATAGAAATAAAAGGAACATTATAAGACCTAAAGCTACTGAATATAAAAAGCATATACCTAAAAATATAATGTTATAGGTATTACTCTTAATAACTATTCCAAGAAATGATATTAATAACAATATGATTGCGGCAATAAAGGTCTCAATGGATTTAAACGATAAAAGCCAAATACTTTGTACAGCCCAAAAAAACGGTATTGTTAATTTTAATATATTCCCTTTTAGTATCATTTATTTCTCCTTATTATGTATCCTAATGGATTGTTCTTTTCTATAGCCTGATATGCCTTACTTAGCAAATAAGGATTTACTTTTACATTGAAAATGTTCCCAGTTTGCCTATTGGTTACTTTCATTTTGTTCATTGTTTCTATACCAGCTTTATTTAATGATTTTTGAACTACGATGGAACAATGATTGCCCACTAAAGAATACCCTTGATCTACAGTTTCAAGAAATGTATTCTTGATGATTCTATCCTGTTTCTCCGTTGTCGGAATAAGATAGCCTTCTTGATAGCCATAACCATTAACCTTGCCACTTTCTAGGTCCTCCTTATAAGTATTCTGATTATACTCACTATCCAGAAATGCTTGGGGAGTAGGCCAAGAAAGCTCCCCTTTATTATCTTGAGGACCGCCTCCTAAACTTCCTTCTGTCGAGTTGTATATTTTATCGCCATTGAAAGAATAGTATTCCCAACGATTAGAACTATTCTGAATTAATAAACCTAAATGTTCACCACTCGTATAATTAAGTACTACAATGCTATCCCCATTCACATCAACATTCTTCACCGGATTATTCGCCCCATACTGATACGGAGACATCGAATGATACTTTTCAGCAAATCTGTCATTTGTCGTAAACCTCCCCAACGCCGCATCATAATGCCTCGCCCCATAATCATACCAGTTCAACCCCTTCTTCGCATCAAGCTCCTTGCCGTTATACTTGTAAGGCTGGACATTGCCTGAGCTTGCAAACACACCACCGAACGGATAGTAATGGTTCGTCTCCTCTACAGTGCCACTCTGGTTGATTACTACACGGTTGTTCCCCTGATGGTCTTTCAAGTAGTAATGGTACTTGCCGTCGCTCAAAGTAACATAGCCTTCATCGGTCAGCAGCAACTTCTGAACATCGTTCTCATAGACCACGTTTCCGCAATAGTCCGTCGTGGTAGTAGTGCTGCCTGTCTTATGGACAGTTTTCAGCTTTGTGCCGTCGGCACCATAAGTATAGGCAATCGTACTACCGTCACTGAACGTGACCATATTGGGCAAATTTAATACATTATAGGTAATTGTACTAATTCCCTTGTTTAAATCTTTAGTTAAATTTCCATTGGAATCGTAAGTGTATTCGTTCGCCTGCTTCACACCGTCCTTGAACTCGAAACCACCATTGTAGGCAGAAGCTGCTGCCGCATCGTCCACACGGCTCAACTGATTGCCGGCGAGGGTGAAAGTCAGGTTATCAATCAAACCGTAACTGGAAGCAGCGGTCTGACCGTAACGTTGCAAGGTCTTGATGTTGCCGTTCTTGTCATAGGCGGTTACATTCTCACTGAAACGGTTGGTGTTCGTATTGATGCCGGCTGTTTCGCCGTAAGTGGCGTTCATCAGACGGCTTAATCCGTCGTAAGTGAACTTATAGCCACGGATAGTGCTCTCATTTCCAGCTTTCCACGTCATGCTGCTGATGCTGCCGTTGTATTTGGCGGTGCCGGTGCCGGTGTTGTAGTACAGATTCTGTGTAAACTTGCTTCCACTAATTCCCGTCAGCCAGCCACGGACATTATAGGCATACGTCAGCTTGTTGGTGGCACTTCCGTGCAGAGACTTGGACTGCAGTCTGCCCAAGTTGTCATACGCATAGTCGGCAAGGGTTATCTTGGTGCCGCCTAATGTATGCTCTACTTTCAAGAGTCTGTCCGCGTGGTTGTAGCTGTAAGTATACATTTCAGTACGAGTGGGCTTTCCGCTTGCAGTATGCGTATGCGTTACAGTAGCGGGCTTATCGGTGAAGGTATATATGGTAGCCGTCACATCATAGCCCCCCAAGAGATTGCTTTGCACGGTCTTTGCCACACGGCCCTTGATGTCATAGTAGTATGCGGTATAAATCTTGTTACTACTACCAAGTACCGTTGCCACACTTGCAGTCAAGGCACCTTTTCCATTGCCCGAAGCATCATCAGGGAAATTGCTGTTATTGAAACCTGCTTGCGAACGGAAAGCGTAACTGTCATAGAAGTGCTGCACAAGTACATTCGTTCCAGAAGTGGTCACTTTGTTGGTACAAGTCCCCTGTTCCGTCAGGCGGTTCAGCCCGTCGTACTTGTAGTACGTCCAGTTACCGGATGTAAGGGCACGCTGGTTGCCGTCCTGCGAGAATACCAGGCGGTCGGCATTGTCATACACCATTTCCATATATCCCGCACCGGGAAGCTTCTTCCAGATACAGCGGTTGCGTCCGTCGTATTTGTACTGAAAAGCATACAAGTCGAGATTGGCCGAGCTCTGGTACATAGGCTGGAGTACGAAACAAAGATTACTTTTGTCGTCATACACATAGTAAGTGTCGTGCGTTTCACTGCCTTTCATCTGACGCGTCAATACAACATGTCCCATCTCATCGGTAAAGGTGTAGCTCACGTTCAGGTCTTCATCGGTGGTTTTAATAACCGAAAGCTGACCGGAAAAATTGCGTATAGAAAGCAAAAGGCAGATGATTCACGAAGCCAAACTGAAAAACAAATTCCCTGCTTATATTCAAAAGACATAAGCAGGGAATCATTTAGTTTATTGAATCAGAGATTCGGGGACTTGGGAACAATGGGGGAAGAACATACACTGAAACAGAATATTTTATCTTATCAAGAAACGTCCAAATATAAAATACCATTCTTCAGAAAGTGCATTATTCGTTTTTTGCCAACTTCCTTCAGTGGATAGGAGTATTTTTTTTATTAACTTATCGTAATTATACTTGGAGTTATTATACCCTGCCCTTTTCACAATTTTTATTTCTCTAATTTTAAGTTTTCTGTCAAAAAGAATAGTGTATAAACAAGAGGCATTCTGTTCATCACCATTGTAGTTTTCCCAATAAAGACTATCTTGGTATTTCCTTAATGATTCGTTTCCACCAATATAAGAAATTTCCGTTGAGACTTCTCGCAACCGCTTCCTAAAATAATAAGAAGTATACATTTTAGAAGATCTTGCAGTATCCAATATCAATTCAAAAACTGGTAAGTTGGTCTCAGTATCAAAAAAGATAGTTTTTTCTATCTTCTTTTTATAGGAACTTATATCACTTGAATATATTATACTTTCTTCCACCAACTTATTTTGTCCGTACAATAATGGCGGAAGCATAATAAACATGAAAAATAGTTTTAATTTAATAGTCATATCCTAATCGTTTTGACATTACATCAGCTCTTTTATTGTATATAAAATTATTGACCCCTGGCTGTCCGTGGCTAAACGGTACATTCCTCAAGTATAAAATAACATGCCCAAATTCGTGTGCAATCCCAACTGTTCGATGATTCAAAGTGCCATTCTTATTAATTATGACTTGTACATGGCTATTGGTTGAACTCTTACCGGAAGCTAACCTCTTGTCAGGTACTAATGTCTGACCTAAATTTCCTTGAATATGTTTTCCAAAAGGGACTCCAGCCTTTGAATACTCTTCTTTTTGATGAGCAGGTATTTCGCTATCATCATCGTCATAAGGAGTACCAAAAGTTTCTTCTACAGTCTTCCCATTCATTTTATATGTATTCTTATCAGATAATGACAGTTCTACCATTTTCTCACTATTGGCAATCTCAAATAAGTCTTTCAGAAAGAAATCATTACTACTATTAGCTTGTTTCGCAATGGAAGTTGGATCCAATATACCATTATTGAATTGCATCTTTATGTTACTACCATCCTGCAAACCATTGTAAATAGCTTCAATAGCTGCTGGAGTTACAATAAGCAAGCTATCTCCATTGATGTCAATGGTATTCACTGGATTATTCGCTCCATACTGATACGGAGACAATGAATGATACTTCTCAGCAAATCTGTCATTTGTCGTAAACCTCCCCAACGCCGCATCATAATGCCTTGCACCGTAGTCATACCAGTTCAACCCTTTCTTCGCATCAAGCTCCTTGCCGTTATACTTGTAAGGCTGCACATTGCCTGTACTTGCAAACACACCACCGAACGGATAGTAATGGTTCGTCTCCTCTACAGTGCCGCTCTGGTTGATGACTACCCGGTTGTTCCCCTGGTGCAAGTAGTAATGATACTTGCCGTCGCTCAAAGTAACATAGCCCTCATCGGTCAGCAACAACTTCCGAACACCGTTCTCATAGACCACGTTTCCGCAATAGTCCGTCGTGGTGGTAGTACTGCCTGTCTTATGGACAGTTTTCAGCTTCGTGCCGTCGGCACCGTATGTATGACTTATCCTACTGCCGTCACTGAAAGTCACCGTACTTGGCAAATTTAAGCAATTATACGATATGTTGCTAATTCCCTTGTTCAAATCTTTAGTTAAATTTCCATTGGCATCGTAGGCGTACTCATTTGCCTGCTTCACGGCATCTTTGAACTCGAAACCGCCACCGTAGGCAGAAGCCGCTACCGCATCGTCCACACGGGTCGGGCGGTTGCCCGCAAACGTGAAGGTGAGGTTTTCAATCAGACCGTCGTAAGTGAGCTTAGAAATTCTTATCATAGAAATAATACTATATGAAATTCCCTGCCTACATCGCTGTATGTAAGCAGGGAATCATTTAGATTATTGAATCAGAAGATTCTGATATTCAGAAGTAGTAAACAAATAACATCCGTTACAACAAAATTTATCTGATTACTAAACTATAATTTCTAATTTTTGAGAGTAGCGCTTCTATTTATATATATATCACCTGATTCACAATCTCTTCTAACAGATAAACCATGTTGCAATAATACATAAATAACATACCTTTGTTCCGATAAACTTAATACACTATTCTCATTATAACACGGAGTAAACCATATATCATCAAAATAAGCTGAAAACAAACCTTTTATTCCTTCACGTTTACAAATAGAATCTATACGATATTCCGGAACAACGACATAGTCTTTCAATTGTATATACGAGAGACTGTCCATTATTAAAGTGTCTTTATCAGATAACTTGATAAAATTTTCATAAAAAGGTTTCGTTATATAGTCCTCTTCATCTATAACTGATACCAATTCAATCTCATCTAATACAACCTTACAAATAGAATCATGCCACGCTATATTAGTTGTTATCATACAAGGCGCAGTAGTAATTAAGTTATTAGAATCTATCGTAGCTTTTTCAGAATAATCATACTTTATGTATAAATATAAAGATATCCCTCCGATAATAATTACTATTAAAATCAGCATCCTACTCCAATAATTCTTTCGGTACTTTTTGGGTTCCATACATCGTTCTTTTAGGTTCACCTATTACTTTTCTTATTCGGTTCTCGGTATTGATAGCGCGTATATCCATTAATAAAATACCGTTTTTCGTCCTTTCATAAGTAGCCACCTTCTTATCAACATCAAATGAATGTTGAAGTTCATGAGCTAAACCTATTCTTGGTGTTCTCATGTCGCTGTCATTTCGGCCTCTTCTCCGATTATAGGGGTTATAATAAATTTCACTACCTTGTGAAATATTCTTTTTTACCTTGTCTGCATTAAACCCAGTAGAGTTATACTCTCCTTTTTTAGGCATTGTGATATAATGTATATTCTTACTCTCTTCTAATTTTCCAATAATATCAGCTACCTTTTTATCATCTTGTTTAAGTTGGAAAAGATCTGCTTTTACATCTTTTTGGAATTTTGTATCATACCCAAAGAGCACTTTTATCTGATCAATTATTCCATTCGCATTAGGTTTAATAATTATGCTATCCCCATTCACATCAATATTCCCAACTGGACTATTCGCCCCATACTGATACGGAGACATCGAATAATATTTCTCGGCAAATCTGTCATTCGTCGTAAACCTACCCAATACCGCATCATAATGCCTCGCCCCATAATCATACCAGTTCACCCCTTTCTTCGCATCAAGCTCCTTGCCGTTGTACTTGTAAGGCTGCACATTGCCTGAACTTGCAAACACCCCTCGAATGGATAGTAATGGTTCGTCTCCTCTACCGTGCCGCTCTGGTTGATGACTACCCGGTTGTTACCCTGATGGTCTTTCAAGTAATAGTGATACTTGCTGTCACTCAGAGTAACATAACCCTCATCAGTCAGCAGCAACTTCTGAACACCGTTCTCATAGACCACGTTTCCGCAATAGTCCGTCGTGGTGGTAGTGCTGCCTGTCTTATGGACAGTTTTCAGCTTTGTGCCGTCGGCTGCATAAGTATAGGTAATCGTGCTACCATCACTAAAAGTTACTACACTAGGCAAATTTAAACAATTATACGATATATTGGTAATTCCCTTGTTTAAATCTTTAGTTAAATTCCCGTTGGAATCGTAGTTGTATTCATTCGCCTGCTTCACGCCGTCCTTGAACTCGAAACCGTTGTTGTAAGCAGATGTGGCTACAGCATCATCTACACGGGTCAACTGATTACCACCGAGGGTGAAAGTCAGGTTATCAATCAGACCATAGGTAGAAGCTCCGGTTTGACCGTAGCGTTGCAGGGTCTTGATGTTGCCGTTCTTGTCATAGGCGGTTACATTCTCACTGAAACGGTCGGTGTTCGCGTTGATGCCGGCTGTTTCGCCGTAGGTCGCGTTCAGCAGCCTGTCCAGCCCGTCGTAGGTGAACTTGTAGCCGCGGACGGTGCTTTCATTCCCTGCCTTCCAAGTCATGCTGCTGATGCTGTTATTGTATTTGGCTGTTGTAAAACAAATTCCGCGTAAGCTTGCTTCCACTGATACCCGTCAGTCAGCTGCAGACATTGTAAGTGTACGACTGCTTGTTCACGGCAGAACCGTGCAACGACTTGCTCTGTAGACGGCCCAGATTGTCATAAGCGTAGGCGGCAAGCGTTACCTTACTCGAATCATCAACCTGATACTTCAAGAATAGTTCACGTTGAACAGGCTGATTATGAGATGTCCGACAAGACAATACCTCTCAAGGTGTCAGGAATACTAAAAAGTCCAAAGATTAGATACAATGCCCCCTAAAAGTTGGATAAAATACTTTTAGGGGGCATCTCAGCAATATTAAAACACATCAGATGAAGAATATCTGCTGCAAATCACTTCGTTACCTTCGTCCATACTTCCTTAACATATATACCAAAACTATAAAATTCATAATAGGGATCAATATATATATCATAGGCAATTCAAAGAATAGAAATAAAAGGAACATTATAAGACCTAAAGCTACTGAATATAAAAAGCATATACCTAAAAATATAATGTTATAGGTATTACTCTTAATAACTATTCCAAGAAATGATATTAATAACAATATGATTGCGGCAATAAAGGTCTCAATGGATTTAAACGATAAAAGCCAAATACTTTGTACAGCCCAAAAAAACGGTATTGTTAATTTTAATATATTCCCTTTTAGTATCATTTATTTCTCCTTATTATGTATCCTAATGGATTGTTCTTTTCTATAGCCTGATATGCCTTACTTAGCAAATAAGGATTTACTTTTACATTGAAAATGTTCCCAGTTTGCCTATTGGTTACTTTCATTTTGTTCATTGTTTCTATACCAGCTTTATTTAATGATTTTTGAACTACGATGGAACAATGATTGCCCACTAAAGAATACCCTTGATCTACAGTTTCAAGAAATGTATTCTTGATGATTCTATCCTGTTTCTCCGTTGTCGGAATAAGATAGCCTTCTTGATAGCCATAACCATTAACCTTGCCACTTTCTAGGTCCTCCTTATAAGTATTCTGATTATACTCACTATCCAGAAATGCTTGGGGAGTAGGCCAAGAAAGCTCCCCTTTATTATCTTGAGGACCGCCTCCTAAACTTCCTTCTGTCGAGTTGTATATTTTATCGCCATTGAAAGAATAGTATTCCCAACGATTAGAACTATTCTGAATTAATAAACCTAAATGTTCACCACTCGTATAATTAAGTACTACAATGCTATCCCCATTCACATCAACATTCTTCACCGGATTATTCGCCCCATACTGATACGGAGACATCGAATGATACTTTTCAGCAAATCTGTCATTTGTCGTAAACCTCCCCAACGCCGCATCATAATGCCTCGCCCCATAATCATACCAGTTCAACCCCTTCTTCGCATCAAGCTCCTTGCCGTTATACTTGTAAGGCTGGACATTGCCTGAGCTTGCAAACACACCACCGAACGGATAGTAATGGTTCGTCTCCTCTACAGTGCCACTCTGGTTGATTACTACACGGTTGTTCCCCTGATGGTCTTTCAAGTAGTAATGGTACTTGCCGTCGCTCAAAGTAACATAGCCTTCATCGGTCAGCAGCAACTTCTGAACATCGTTCTCATAGACCACGTTTCCGCAATAGTCCGTCGTGGTAGTAGTGCTGCCTGTCTTATGGACAGTTTTCAGCTTTGTGCCGTCGGCACCATAAGTATAGGCAATCGTACTACCGTCACTGAACGTGACCATATTGGGCAAATTTAATACATTATAGGTAATTGTACTAATTCCCTTGTTTAAATCTTTAGTTAAATTTCCATTGGAATCGTAAGTGTATTCGTTCGCCTGCTTCACACCGTCCTTGAACTCGAAACCACCATTGTAGGCAGAAGCTGCTGCCGCATCGTCCACACGGCTCAACTGATTGCCGGCGAGGGTGAAAGTCAGGTTATCAATCAAACCGTAACTGGAAGCAGCGGTCTGACCGTAACGTTGCAAGGTCTTGATGTTGCCGTTCTTGTCATAGGCGGTTACATTCTCACTGAAACGGTTGGTGTTCGTATTGATGCCGGCTGTTTCGCCGTAAGTGGCGTTCATCAGACGGCTTAATCCGTCGTAAGTGAACTTATAGCCACGGATAGTGCTCTCATTTCCAGCTTTCCACGTCATGCTGCTGATGCTGCCGTTGTATTTGGCGGTGCCGGTGCCGGTGTTGTAGTACAGATTCTGTGTAAACTTGCTTCCACTAATTCCCGTCAGCCAGCCACGGACATTATAGGCATACGTCAGCTTGTTGGTGGCACTTCCGTGCAGAGACTTGGACTGCAGTCTGCCCAAGTTGTCATACGCATAGTCGGCAAGGGTTATCTTGGTGCCGCCTAATGTATGCTCTACTTTCAAGAGTCTGTCCGCGTGGTTGTAGCTGTAAGTATACATTTCAGTACGAGTGGGCTTTCCGCTTGCAGTATGCGTATGCGTTACAGTAGCGGGCTTATCGGTGAAGGTATATATGGTAGCCGTCACATCATAGCCCCCCAAGAGATTGCTTTGCACGGTCTTTGCCACACGGCCCTTGATGTCATAGTAGTATGCGGTATAAATCTTGTTACTACTACCAAGTACCGTTGCCACACTTGCAGTCAAGGCACCTTTTCCATTGCCCGAAGCATCATCAGGGAAATTGCTGTTATTGAAACCTGCTTGCGAACGGAAAGCGTAACTGTCATAGAAGTGCTGCACAAGTACATTCGTTCCAGAAGTGGTCACTTTGTTGGTACAAGTCCCCTGTTCCGTCAGGCGGTTCAGCCCGTCGTACTTGTAGTACGTCCAGTTACCGGATGTAAGGGCACGCTGGTTGCCGTCCTGCGAGAATACCAGGCGGTCGGCATTGTCATACACCATTTCCATATATCCCGCACCGGGAAGCTTCTTCCAGATACAACGGTTACGTCCGTCGTATTTGTACTGGAAGGCATACAAGTCGAGATTGGCCAAGCTTTGGTACATAGGCTGGAGCACGAAACAAAGATTGCTTTTGTCGTCATACACATAGTAAGTGTCGTGCGTTTCGCTGCCCTTCATCTGACGGGACAATACAACATGTCCCATCTTGTCGGTGAAGGTGTAGCTCACGTTCAGGTCTTCATCGGTGGTTTTAACGACCGAAAGCTGGCCGGAAGCATAGCTGCCGTTGCTCGTCAGTGCGCCTGCACTGCTTACGCCATAGTTGATGCAGTTCAACTGCGCGTTAGCCGTACTGTTGGCCAGATAGTCCGTATTGACGGAATGCCCGCCATGCCATGCGGCTCCCGGTCCGTATTCCTTGACGGTACGGTTCAGCGGAGAAGCCTCGTACACCGGCTGGCCGTAAGGACGCGAGTCGTTGCCATAGTTGCTGGGCGCACTGCTCTTGAATGCAGCAGGCGCCACATACTCGGCAGACGAGACTATCGGCAGCCAGGAATTCACGGCACGTCCTGCAACGTCGTACTCCTGCAGCGTCACCAGATTGCTGTTGCTTGCCGTCACCTTCTTCAATACCGTCTGGAACGGACGTCCCAGGCCATCAAAATACTCCACCTTATCCAGGTATTTACCTCCCATTTCATCCAGCATGCTACGGGTACGCACATAATTGTGGCTGGCATCCTGCGCCGCTGTTGTCAGTGCATAGCACAGCAACGCCATGAACATATATTTTCGTTTCATACAATTCTTTCGTTTCATTGGGGTTTGTAATTATACTGATATTCGTTCACTACCTTTCCATTATGGTCCTTAACCTGGAACAAGCGGTTGAAGTCGTCATAGGCAAAGGTCGCTTTCTCTTTATTCGGTTCTACAATTTCCGTAACACCCACAAGCGGGCGATAGAGATAGGTAGTAACCAAAGCATTGTCGTTGGCAAGCCCGTTTCGCACTGTGTTCAGGACAGCTGTAATAGACGCAGTATTCACATTGGCTGGCAGTTGGCTGATGCTCGCCGACGAGATTTTCTCTACAGCCTCATACGTCTTTCCTTCTATCTTGGCCACCGGATAAAGATTGTTATAGGCCCATAGGAAGCTCACCGGCAAATTGTTGCGTATATAACCCAGCAGCCGGCCTCTCGAAGTGTACTTGCCAAACCAGATGTCCTGCACATAGGCTCCCGCATAGTCGGCCAGTGTCTTGGGAGCAGCAGAGCTGAATTTCAACGTACGTTTGGGCAGAATCATGTTGAGCGTGTCTTTATATTCCGTCTTCGACGCATTCACCACTTTGCCGGCAGAGAGTTCGACGCGTTCTATGGGTATGCCCACCATATATTTCCCTTTCATCTTGACGGAAACGGCATCCGTAAAGCTGTTTGCATATTTAAACTGCTTTTCTTTCTCCACCCCGTGCTTGTTGCTCTTCAAGGAAGAAAGTACCCCATAGTCAGTATAGGCATATCTCTCTTCGTCCACTATATTGCCTTCAGCGCGATAGTCGGTAGTCACTTTCTTGCTGAGATAGTACGATTGTGCCCACAGATTGTAAGGCTGCATGGTACGGGTAGGATGGGAATAATCCGGATTGAAATAATAGTTGCGTATTTTCGGTGCCCAAACCTCTTCCGAAGAAGAAGGTGAGTAGGTGTACTCCTCTCTCTTCAGCAGTTTATGATTTTTATCCCTATATTCTACCGACGAAAGTTTACCGTTCTCATAGTCAGGCACCGTAGGAATACCGGCCAGGTATATATCAGTAACCTCATCCGGAACGTTATGGTATCTGTAAGTGGTATATCCCTGAGTATCCATGTCGCCATATGATTCACTGACCGCCGTATATCCCACAAGGTTTCCTCTGGAAAGATTCGTCAAAGGGATATAAGGAGCAGATTGAATCAGTTCATAGTAAGCATTCATCCAGTTTCCCGCCCAACTTTGCATTTGTTCTACATAGACCGGTGCGTTGAATACCGGCTTCACCATCAGCTTTGCATCCTGATATTCAAACTTACGCCAACTCTGGTTACCGTTGCCGTCCGTATTCGTGATGGACTTGATGCGCAGCCCGGCACCCAGGTAATCCTTATCCAAGG
>OIGG01000263.1_pt1 | contig 15580 bp, 21 predicted proteins | sample 1582231 | NCBI WGS metagenome assembly OIGG01 (sample SAMN02674607, study PRJEB24791) | human gut metagenome, SKBSTL069 | isolation source: stool | host: Homo sapiens | place: USA | reverse complement strand
ATTTCTCTTGTTCTTCTGCTGACAATTCCATTGAGCATTGGCTTCTTTTTTGTACACCCCTATGAGGAAGCTGCATGGGCTACTTTCTACCGCGATATTACCGCAACACCTACCGAACCGGATGAAGCATATTGACTTTTATATTAAAATTATCGTTGTAGTTCCCTTCATCGGCTATGACTCTAAATGGCCGGATCAGAGTAAACATAGATTGAAAAAGCTGATCCAAAACTCAAACGATTCTATTGTTATTTCACATTCTGCGGATGTTTCCAGTTATAAAAAAAGAAATTATTATATGGTCGATCATGCAGAGTACATCATCGGTGTGTTTGATAATCAGAAAAAGCTGCGCTCAGGTACAGCACAGACAGTCAACTATGCCTTGCATCAGGGAAAAGTAATCACTCTGATCCATCCAGACACTATGGAGATAACAGCCCCTGCGCCTTAACAAATTCACAAAAATTTTTCATTAGCATTTCCAACAAAATATTTTCATTGAAGGGGTGCTGTGATATAATAAGATATAAAACTACGCTCAGAACAAATGGTGCCGCTATGAACAAATATATTGGACAGCAATTTGCTGCTTTAAGATACGAAAAAAATATTTTGGTTGTTGAAGAAACTACATCTGCTGGTGGATGCGGCTCCTTCAACGCGGCTTCTTCATGTCCTGCGTCAGCCTGTCTTTATGACAGTGCGGCGTGGGGCTTTTTTATTGCCTGAAAGGAGTATGAGAACATGAGTCTGAAATATACCTGCCCCAGCTGTGGAACCCCATTGGGTTATGAGGGATTGTGTTGGAAATGTAAGTGCGAGCAAGAACGGCAAGCTGCTCTGGCCTGGATGCCGGAACAAATTGTCGAAAAACAAAGAAACTTGATACAGAACATCCAGAGGCTGGCTGATATGGAGGACCCGGAGTTCACCGACTTCTGGCAGCTGCTTGGCTACCATGATGCCATCACCCCGGAGATTCAGCGAGTGGCACTGGCCGCAGAGGTGTTCTGGCCCTGTGAGATCTATTATCATGCTCCCGCCGATGTGCGGGATGGTCTGATCCGTGCGCTGTTGTCCGCAGAATATTCCAGCGCGGCCTCCAACCTGATGAGTTGCCTTGCTATGCAAGGAGATGACAAGGCAATGGAGACTCTGCTGGAGCTGGAGCGAAATCCCCGGCCCCGGCGCAAGGGCCTCTATGTAGACCCATCCAGCTATGCGCAGATCGGAGGCTGGACCTTCGACAAGGAGGGCCAGAAAATCCAGCTCAACTTCGATACCTGCTATCCTATGGTCAAAGGAACCACCAGCGAGAAATCTCCCGTCCGCATTAGCCGGGCACGGGAGGACACATGCCCCCACTGTGGCGGACGCATGGTGGACATGCTGGTGCTGGATGGCCGGGATGAGCGGCTGAAATTTCTGGGGTTGGATGGTATTCTGACTGCCACCTGCTGCCCCAACTGTGTGGGATTCTTGAAAGGTCCAGCCTTTAACAGTTTTACCCTGGATGGCGGCGTGGAGGTCTTTCCCTCCGAGCTCTTTGACGGGGCGGAGAAAACGGATTGCTATGTCAGTCCCGAGGACTACAAGGCCCTCACGGAAAATCCCTTTGTGCTGGGCGAAGCGCCCGTGCCCCTGTTTTACGGTGCGGCCTGCCAGGATGTGAACACGGTGGGTGGCTTTGCCAACTGGGTACAGGACGCGGAATATACGACCTGCCCCCACTGCGGGAAACCTATGAAATATCTGGCCCAGATTCAGTGGGATACGGTGTTTGACTGTGCGGAGGGCACGCTCTATGTGGAATTCTGTCCAGACTGCCAAATCATATCCATGCAGCATCAGCAGACCTGAGAGGAGACGCTGCTATATGTGTGAGCACTACCGAAACATTCAAACATGGAGAAAATTTGATGCGCCCAAGGACTACCTGGCCTGTATTGCTTATATTCAGCAGTTGGTGGGACAAGGCCAATTTGAACTGATGGCAGAGGAGTCCACCTGCCCGCTGGAGGAGGTAAAGACTGAGGATGGATGGGCAGACGAAATTATGGCTCACATGATTCGGTGCAAGCACTGTGGTCAGATCTTCACCTGTGTGGTCAACACCTGGCGAGGCAGCGAACACTTCAGAAAAGGCAAGGGATAACACAGAAAAGGCGGTGAAATGATGAATCAGACAGAAGAAACAAAACTGCTGGAGCAGACTGAGGAGTGGAATGATGCGGACGAGTTCTCACGATGTATTGAGGCCATCGAGGCTATCCCGGAGCAGGAGCGAGATTATTTGCTAACCGTCAAGTTGAGTCGGGCTTACAGCAATCTGGCGGTCCTGGGAGATCATGGAGAGCACGGAACCGACAGTGAAGTGGACGGAAATCTCATCCAGCACGCCATCCGACTGCTGGAGTCCGTCCGCACCCAGGGTGAGAACGATCCCTACTGGAACGCCCGGATGGGCTACTCCTGCCTGATGGCATATAGTTCAGCAACCACCGCTTGTGAATACGCAAAACGATGGCTGGCTCTGGCCCCGGATGACCCGGACGCCCAAAAGCTGGTGCGGGACTGCGAGGAGTATCTGGAGGAGGGAAATTCCTTGGAACTGGATTGGAATGAGCGGGAGGAGATTATCCGGCGGGAGACCATTCCCCCTGCCGACAATGACATCCTCGGCCATGTGAAAGTACATATCGACCAGCAGTTCGGTGTCTATACCCAGCTCCTCACAGACAACAGCGACCCAGATTACCCGTTGGAGATCGCCGTCATCCCGCCCCGGCTGGATCATGACTACTACACCCTGGTTACTGTGGGCCTGAGCCGGCATCGGATGGGTTTCCCGGAGGAGCGTCGGGAGGAAAAACTGGAACGGGCGGAGCTGCTCATCAACCTGCCCCGAGACTGGAGGCTGACAAAGGCGGACTGCCGGGAGGAGCGGTGGAGCTGGCCCATCCGGATGATGCTGGCCACCGCCCACTTCGCCATGGAGGACCCGGAGGTAGGGCTGGAATCCAGGACTACACTGGATGAGGGTGAGGATGGCATCCCCTTCGCGGAGAACACGGAGCTGCGTGGTGAGATCCTACTCTGCCCTGGTGTGTTTGGGACGGACTCCTTTTTCTGCCGCCTGCCGGACGGGGACGAAGTCAACTTCTATCAGGTGATTCCCCTCTATCGGGAGGAGATCCAATACAAGTTGGAGCACGGCTCGGACGCCCTGCTGGACCTCTGCCCAGTCGAGAGCTTGGAGGTCATCAATCCGCACCGGCTCAATGTGGTCACAGACGGGGAGAAAATCAGCTACGATCCGGCGGAGATGGACAACGCCGCAGAGCAGATCAAGAAAATCCGGGCGCTTCACCTGCCAGTAGATGAATTGGATGCCTGCAATCGGATGGCCTTCTTCCTGGGGTGGGCTATGAAACGAGGCCAAATGAGTAACCCATTCCTCTCCCGGCATCGGGAGGTGGTGAAGGCGGTTCGGGCCGGAAAGGGGCCTGATCTACGGGTGTTCATCCTGGATAATCTGGATGGGAAATTGTCTACTCAGTTCTTTGACCGGAGAGGCTCTGGCTTTGCCCAGTGGTACGCCCAGGACAACCGTTCTAACCCCTATGTCTACCTCCGGGACTGCCGGAATATCGTCTTGGCCAGGCTCAAAGACCGCGTCTGGAACAGTATTGCGGAAAAAGACGCGGCCTACCTACTTCTGCCATATACCGAAGAAATCCGTCAGAGTGTGGAGCAGCTGTTGGATGAGCGGTATCAACAGTATATGGAATCGGAATTTGCAGATGACCCCGAGGAGCGGGTGGCGCGGGCAGCAGAAGGGAAACCGGCTGTCATTCCTGACTGGGACGGCCCTCTGTTCTGCTACGCTTCCGACCGCGTCGCCCAGGATGGGTGCAAGGTGCAGATTATGGACCGGCTGTTCCCCGAGCGCGAGGATATGGGTTGGGAGAGCGGTTGGACCTTCTACTCCGGGGATGAGGGCGATGTGTACGGCGAAGGTGATGAATACTACGAGTCGCACTGCGGCTTCTATGATATCCGGGACATCTGCCGCATCGACCCGGATATTGTCCGATTTCTGAATCTACCTTACGGAACCATGCAGATGCGCAGTGAAGATGGAGCATGGTATGAGGTGATACGCGACGACGAAGGCGAGGAGGAAACTTAAATGAACAGCGAGCAGATCACAGCTTTTTTACAGGCACACTGGGAGTGGGTGACTTTGATCATGGGCATTGTGTCCGTGGCTGGCTCAATTCTGAATTGGAACTGGATGTGCGACCCTACCGGTACGCGGGATGCCCACCGCCACAGCAGAGGATACCGGCGTGTGGTTTTCTTCCTGTTGGGTGGCCTCCTGATTGTGGTGAGTATCTGGGGATTTGTGCTGAAATTGAAATAGAAGGAGAAAGATTATGATGACTGAGAAATATCCTACCTGGCTCACCGGCCATGTGAAGGAGTGGGCACAGAAACGCCTGCCCACCGTGACATTGTGTTCTACCACTGGCAATGAACTGCTGGAGGTTTGGTACTATGGTGACCTGTTGACCTTAAACGAAGAACCACAGCTATATATTGTTCCCAGTTATTTCGCTCCCGAACTTGTGACTGCTCGTGACCCGGAGAGCGGCGAGGAGTTCGTCATCTTTGACGGTGGACGGCATGGCTACGACAATATGTTCTGCGATGAACATGATCCATCCGAGCTGGAGCACCGCCCCCTCAAGCGGTATGAGATCCCCGCCTCCAAGTTGGTGCTGGAGCTGGGGTACAGCATTGACTATGAGGACGAAAAAGAGAACTTTGAACCGGATGAGGCGGATACCGTGGAACTGATCAACGGTGAACGGATGCCGTGGGAGCAGGCCAAGCGGGACGGCATCGACTATATCGCCCTTTACTATGTGAACGAGAAAGGAAAACCAGTCCAGATCCTGGACGCAGAGCTGGCCTGAGTATACCGCAGCCAGATGACGGGATAAAGGAGGGCGACAGCGTGATCGGGACAGATGAAAACCGGGCGGTGCTCCATGTGGAGGTCATCTTCTGGAGCGGCAAACGAAAAATACCACCCAGCCTGGTCAGCGGAAAGTATTGTCCCCATTTTGTGGTCACAGGAACTACAGAATATTTGGGTGTATGCTTTCTGGACGGAACCGAGTGTACATTTGATACACCAGCTTTGGGAAATGCCCAACCCCTATATCCAGATACCATTGACTATGCCCCGCTGGAAAACAATGCGGAATTTTTGATCTATGAGGGAGCCAATGCCGTTGGCAAGGGCCGGGTGCTGGGCCGAACCGTTCCCTATAAAGTGAAACAACAACGAAAGCAGGTGCCTTATGTACCAAATTGCATATATTGGCCGCTGGGAGACCCTTCCGGAAACGGCTGCTGCCATCTGTGACCATGACACTCCCAAGTTGGAGGCGTTGCTACAAGGCGGTCTGGATTTAGATGTTCCCATCCAGCTCAGCGAATACATCAAGCTGATGCCATTGGAGATCGCGGTTTTTCGGAATGATGTGCCCATGATCCACTTCCTGCTGGAGCATGGAGCTGATCCCGGTCTGGCAGAGGAACAGCCCCTGCTGCTCACCGCCGCCCGCTGTTGTGGGCCGGAGGTGGTGGCGCTCTTTGCTGGACAGGCCGCAAAACTCAGCTCGAAGCAGAAAGAGCGGGCCTTCCAGGAAGTACGCTGGGGACAGCGAGCGGAGAATATCCAGGTGCTGGAGCAAGCTGGGATCACAGTGGACAAGTTTGGCGGCGAGGCATTCCGGGCCGCTGTGTCCGAGGGCAACACCAAACTTGCCCGGCTGCTTCTGGAAAAAGGGGCAGACATCAATTACCACAAGCCGGACATGGTGTTTCCGAACGCCCCCACCGCTGTCACCGAAGCGGCTCGGCATAAGAATCTCCCCATGGTGCGCTGGCTCATTGAGCAAGGAGCCGACATCACCATTGCTGACAAATACGGCGACCGGCCTTACACCGTGGCGGTGCAGAACAAGAATCAGGAGATGGCCGACTACCTGAAAGCCCTGGAGCCGGAGGAATGGCACAACGAGCAGGAAAAGATCCGGCAGCTTATGCCCTACAAGCTGCCTGCCAAGCTGGTGGAATACTTGAAGACCGGCCCCCTGCGGCTGGAGTTCCCGGATCAGGAATGGGTGAAGTGGGCGGAGCTCTACTCCTTCATGGATGTGCAGGAGATGACCTGGAAACGGAAGAAGCTGCTCTCCCTGATGGTGCAGATGGACAACTACAGCGACTATCTGCTGCTGTGGAGCCCCAGGGACAAAAAACTGTGGTATCTGGACATCGAGCATGAGGAATTCCACCCTCTGGCCAAATGGGATGACTTCATCGCAGATCCCGGACGATATCTGAACGGGATGATCGAGGGTGAGTTTGAGGAATAAGGAGCAAGACCATGACATCCATAGACTTTCTGAACAAGGTACATAAAAGCCTGGACTCCCAGGAATATAACCTCTCTTATTCTCCGGCCAAGTCCAAGAATTATATGCTGTACTGCAATGGTAACTTTATCGGTGGTCTGTTCGACGAGGAGTTGTGCTTCGTCTACGCCGACAGTGTGAGTGAACTGCTGGGGCAGCCGGAACCCGTCTACCACGGCTACTCCAGCACCGCCCAGCACAGGATGCTGGTGATCCCGGAGGAACATTGGGCGAAGGCGCTGAAACTTCTCTATGCCGAGAAATTTGATTGGAGCCGTTTGGTGTACGACATCACCTACACCAGCATCGGCGCGGCTGTGGTGGAGGACTTCTACGACGAGAATGTGGTATTCCTGCGCTTCTGCTTTGAAAAGGAACTGCTGAAAAAGGACCCTCTGGACCGGCAGGGCCGTATCCTGCGGATGGTCTATCTCAATCAGGATCTGACAAAAGCGGGCAAATATCTGTTCCCCAGACTGATGCAGAAGTTTCTTGTTTTTACAGATCGCAACGGAAAGACCAGTCTGGAAACCATGCTGAAACGGTGGTACACCCAGCTTGAAAAGGAATACCGCAATCATATAGAGGGATGAGGAGAATGATCTATGTTTGAAGAATTTTATGAGATGTACGAGTCCGAGGAGCAGGAAGTGGTCGCTTTGATCAATCGCTGCATTGGGGGCGGATTTAACTGGAAAGGTAACTTTTGGGAAATGACCGTTGTGACGCTGGGCATAGTGTCCTGTGACACCGGCAAGGTCAGCACCAAAGAGGAGCGGCTGGAGTGGCCAGTCACCGACGAGGAACGAAACAGCGATAAGGGCTGGGAACGCTTTCATAACGAGCAGATCTGCCGCCTGAAGATCCGCCGGATGAAAGAAGAATGGGCAAAGGATCTGGTGGCATGGCCCTGGTGTATCTCCGAGGTGGTCAAGACCCATGAGGACTGCCCGGGACTTCAGGCTGTTCTGGAGGAATACCACAAGCCGGTGGTGATCCAGGACCAGGTGCTGGGAGAACTGACACTGGACAAGGACTATGCTACCTTTGAGGGCGAGATCCAGTGGTGCGGAACGGATGTGAGCCTTTCTCTGGAGGTCAATGCCGAGAGCAAGCCCTCCTGGACCTGTGCCCGCAGTGCCGCCAAGAAGCTGCTGGCCGACTGTGAAACCTGGGACAAGGCCATGCGGGAGCTTGTAGCCAAGAACCTGACCGGGCTGTCCAACAACTGGCTCTCCCAAGATGAGGAAAACCCCCGCGATCCGAAAACAGATCCCATCACTGAGGAAGAACTTGCCCGGCGGATCGGCATGACGAGCCTATCCGTCACCTCCGGCGGCAGCTTCACCGCCTGGTTTGACTGCGACGAGATGTTCACCGACCATGCGGTGACGGTCTACGGCTCCTTGAAAAAGGGTCTCAAAGCTGCCAACATTGAGGGGTAAGGAGGATAGCATAATGATTTCCACAAAAGATTTATTTGGCCTTCCCAATGCGGAGCGCCTGAAAAACTTCTGCAAAGGGCTGGCTGCTCTGGACATAATCATGGTGGAGGAGGAATGGAGCTTCATCCGCCACTATACATACAACCCCGCATGGCGAAAAGGCAAAGAGGCATTCTTTGCCACTGATGGCAGTGACCAGAGCATGATCGTCATGTTTGCGCCGGAAGGCTGTGTAATCAACGGTGTGGATTCCGAACTCTACGACTGGGAGGAAAAATTTCCCCGTATCGAAGACCTGACGGATGGAATGCCCTCTGTTTTGCAAAAGCTCATGGGCAGCCGTGAAGTCAAAAAGATGAAAAGTACCTTCTGCGTTTGGACGGAAGATGGCACCACCTGGCACTGCAATCCCATGGACGGCGAGGACGCATCCAAGGATATGCTCTCCACGATTGATGGCGATCCACAGACCTATGTGGAGTACGGGAAGTGGTTTCCCGCCGACCTGCCCTTGGCAGCGGTCCGCCAGCTTGCAGACGGGGTACCGGTGACAAAAGAACTGGTCGCTGCACTGAACCCTAAGCGCAATGAATGGGAAGAAATCAAGACGGGCCTGGATAAGATCGGGTATCCACATGACCTTTGATTGAATAATTGGAGAACGCGACTATGGATACAAATTTTAATACGGTCATTTACCAGCTTGAAATGTTGTCCCTTGTGAATACCGCCATCAAAAAGCTGAAAGCGGAGCATCCGGATTACGAGGTGTTCACCATGAGTCTGACAACGGACTTCGCCTCCGGGGTAAGCGCCGTCCACTTTGACAGCCGGGCTTCCTCGGAGCGGTATCTCAAAAAGGAAGCAGAACAGTATCAGAAATATCTACAGGCTGGCAATCTGAGTATGGCCGAGATGTATGCCCCTACCGGAGAAATCCGGATTACTAATCCTGCGGATTTTGAACTTCCATTCTACGCAGAGATTCAAAATGAATCCTTTTCTTTGAATTTTGAGGAGGAACAGGAAGACGAAGATTCTGAGTTGGAAGATGAAGCATCATGCGTCTACTGGGAGGAGGCTACCCCCATTCTGAAACAGGTCGCCGCTGTAGCTTATCGAACAGCCAAATCAGAACTGAATGTTGATACAGAAGCATTTGAGGTCAGTTACAATGGCCCGGAGGATTGGTATTATCCACTTGAGAAATAATGGAGGTGACCACCGTGACGAAAGAACGCATCCCTATTTCCGGCGATCTCAAAAGCAAGGTCAGGCAGCTGATGGAGTACGCCGGATGGCAGGAAGGCCGCAGTGTGGATATTTCCATTGCGGAGAAGTATTACGCCGAGCATGGCGTCCCGATGATGAAGACCACCCAGCGGTTTTATCGCAAATATTTCGGCCTGTGCTGTGAGTGGTACCTGGCGCAGAAAAAGCTGAAATGGGCGGCGGATTTTGAGTTTGCTTTGTTCCCTTACCTGGTCAACGGGATCAAAAACCATTTAGAGGACGCCTATTTCCGGGATATGTCCGGCTGTGAGCTGGCGGAGATCGAACAGGCTGCCGGTGAAAAATGCCAGCCTATCGGTCATATCGGCTACTACTACCCGGCAGAGGTTTGGATCTCGGAGTATGGGAAACTGTATGCGAAATATGAGTATCAGGACGAGATCGAGTGCTTTCCCGATGTGTTTGCCCTGATCGAACGGGAACTGCGGCAGTGCACCTTTGATTCCGCTGTCATGAAAACGGTTGAGGCACTGGATGGAAAGGTATGACGAAACAATAAGGAGAAAATGTTATGAATATGAAAGAAAAACTGGAGTCGTTGGGCAAAAACAGCATTCAGCTGAAAATTGCCAGAAAAGAAACATACAAGCTGGGCGCCACCCGCTTCGGCGGAAAGCCGGATGTGCCCCCGGACTTCGTTTGGCCTACTTATGAGGACGAGAGCTATGACCATGTGGTGAAAGATCGTCCCCTCACTTTCCTGGCGCAGTTCAACTGTGAGGAGCTGGCCCAGTTTGACAAGGAGCATCTTCTACCCGATCACGGCCTGCTGTCCTTCTTCTATGAAACGGATACCCAGTGCTGGGGCTATGACCCCAATGACAAGGGCTGTGCCCGTGTCTATTGGTTTGAGGACATGTCCGCGCTGTCCGCCGCTGACTTCCCGGCGGATATGGGAGAGGATTTCAAGTTTCCCATGGTCAAGATCCAGATTGCACAAAAGACCTCGTATCCCTCGTGGACAGATTTCAGCGAGGTGTTCCCCGATGAGAAAGACTACGATGCCTTTGATCTTGTATGGAACGAGCTGACCGACGAAACCCCGGAGAACCGCTCCCAGCTGCTGGGCTGGCCCGATGTGATCCAGAACAGCATGTTCGACGAGTGTGACCTGGCTTCCCAGGGGTATTATCTGGGGGACGGAAACGGCTGGAATAAGATCCCGAAGGCGATCCGCCAGCAGGCGGAAGAAACGGCCCGTGACCGTTGGATGCTGCTGTTCCAGCTGGATACCGTGGAGCAGGGTAACTTCGAGCTGATGTTCGGAGACTGCGGGCACATCTATTTCTATATCACCAAAGAGGATCTGGCAGCCCGCCGCTTCGACCGGATCTGGCTGATCCTCCAGTGCTATTAAAACTATGAAACAGGACTTTCCGATTTGGCGCAATCAAATATTGCAGAATCCCCAGAACATTTCACCGCTGAAATTTGGCATGTCACAGGATGAGGTCATAGAAATCTTCGGTAAGCCCGATGCTGTTTCCACCATGAGAAGTGATGGGAAGCCTTTGATCCTCAAATATCATGAAATTGAACTGCATTTCGATAGCAAGGCCCCTCATGGGCTCTACTTAATTTACAGCGACGATGAGATCGAGTTGAGCATGACTGCCGAGCACGAAGAAAGGAGCAATCCCTATGAAAACATTTGACCCCAATTACAAACTGCTGGACGAGATGTATCAGGACAATTACTATCCCACTTTTCTGGTGGACAAGGTAAAAGACGAGCTTCAGAAGGTCATCGACCTGTTGGAGAGTGGCGAAACCGACACCGAAGTGGTGCAGGAAACGCTGGACGAGGCGGTCTGCGGCATCAATGATCTCCAGGAGGAGTTTGACGAGAACGACAGCGAGATCGAAACGGTGGCGCGGGAATGTATTGCGGCAACCGTGGCCTACATTCTGGAGTGGTTTGGCATCCCCATTGACACCGAGGAGGCCATCCGGGAACGGGACTGGTGAACCCTATGGCAGAAAAAGAACTGGCCCTTTGTGATGAGTGCGGAAGCCTGTTTTTCAAAGGCTCCTCACAGATGATGGGGCTGTGCCAGAATGTGCCCATGTTCTCTATGGCTACCCGAATTGTGACCATCATTTTCAGGATGGCCGGTGTGTGAACTGCTACTGGGATGGCTCAAAGAGCGTGTATATCAAAAAACAGAACCAACAGGAGGAAACTGATATGCCTACAACTGAATGGTTGAACAAATACGAAGCAATCAAGGATAAATTGACCTGTAAAGATGACTTGGAGGCCCATTTCACAGAGAAAGTGATTGGGAACATGGCGGTGGATGTACTGGACATCGGTGTCGTCCATTTCCCCACTGGGCAGATCTTCGCCTGTGATCCGCTGGTGGAACTGGAGGACACTCTGCCGTTCCTTCAAACGATCCCCGCCGGAACTTATCCCGTAAAAATCTGCGTGGTGCCCAGCGAACAATACGGCGACCGCTACGCCTGCGTCAAGGTGGAGGTCAGCCAGGAAAAGCCTGTCCGCTATGAGTTGGGCATGACCGGCAAAGAGGATCTGGACGAGGAACTGGGTGAGGACGAGTATTTCGGCTTTGGCGTAGACGCCGGGATGGGCTGCGTTGCGGACATCCAGACCCAGGCGGCCTTCAAGACATACTGGGCCAAGCGGCTGGAGGAAGACCCGGACATCGACCCCTACAACGACCTGTTCTGTGATCTTCTGGAGGAAAACGCCAAAGCCCACCCTAAATATCAGGGAGACTACGGCGACTGGCTCAACTGGACGGTGCCGGACACGGACTGCAATCTGCCCATCTTTGCTTCCGGCTGGGGGGACGGCTACTATCCGGTCTACTTCGGCTATGATGCAAAGGGCGAAGTCTGCGCCGTGTATGTGCGGTTCATCGACATTGAAGCCAGTTACAAAGAGCAGGAATAAGGAGGCGCGCTATGGAATTACCAAAACGGGCACGAACAGCGGATTGGGAAAACGGTGTCCTAACTTTAGATGGAGAAAAGAAATTTGATATTCCGGAGCTGACCACAGAGATCATGGAGCAGCTGGCCGGTTACACCCTGGTGGGCTTCCATGTGAAAAGCTATCCGGTGACGGATGAACTGCTTGCCCCTTTTGCCGGACATAAAAGCATGGCCAACTTCGGCGTGGAGGACGGTGCGCTCACTGACGCCTGTTTCCCCGTTTTTTCCGCTATGCCCAAGCTGCGTTATCTGCTGCTGGACGGTAACGCCGCCATCCACGGCAGCAGTCTGTCCGCTCTGCAAGGCTGCAAGCTGGACCTTCTGACGCTCAACCGTACCGGGCTGGATGATGCCGGTCTGCTCCAGGCGGCCTCCATCCCCAAGCTCTCCCACATCCAGATCGACCATACCGCCGTTACCTATGAGGGCCTGCTGGCCATCGCTGGCAACAACCGCATCGAGCCAGTGGCCCATGTGCAATTCACCCAGGAGCAGATGGAACACTTCTTCCAGCTCCAGCGGGAAAAGGCCAAAAAGCCCGTCCAGCTGGATGAGCAGGCGGCGGCGGAATGCCGCAGGGTGCTGTCCGCTTTCTTTGCCGAGATGACGCAGTGGGAGCAGTACATGGAGCAGGCCGGGTTTGAAGGTGCTGAGGCAGTGCCCCGTCTGCTGACGATCTGGGAGAAATATGTGAGCGAAAAGCCCCGTCCGGGCTATCGACCTCTGGGCCTCTCATACAGCGCCCAGGGCACCTACAACGGGGAAGAATTCCTTGACGCAGAGCAGATCACCAAAAACAAGCTCTACATCTACACCAGGGAGAAAAACACCGGCTTTGACCGCCGCTTTCTTATGAAGCGTGTGGGCGAAGGCTGGAAGATTGATGCGGTGCAGGAGCGGCTGAACGGCTGGCAGCGCACGGGATTGTGAAGTTCATGAGAATCAGATTGGAGGTGTAGGAAGATGGGTTCATGGGGTGTAAAAGCATTGGAAAGCGATAATGGCTTAGACTTAATTTTCCTTTTGAAAACAGATTATTTACCCAAACATAAGAAACTGACTTTGGGTGGATTGATAGGCTTTCTGAAAGAGGAAGGTTTTCTTGGAGAAACAGTGAACGAAATTGACTTTCTCTATGATAATACCGCCATCGCTATCGCAGAACTTTATTCTGAATGGCAGAAAACAGGAAAGCTAAACTACGATGATGAGGATTCTAATGTTTGGTCAGCAATAACGAATTTCTCAGCTTCAGCTACTGCTCGAAAAGACCTTCTTAGGCGATTGAGGAGTATTAAAAATCAAGTTCCTGATGAAGATGGCGAAAGAGAAATCGTAGAACTTTGGAAAGAAAGTAATAACTGGGAATCGTGGGATAAGCATTTGGATTCTTTGATAGAACTCTTACAGCAGGAATAAAATCGTTGCTTTGTAGGTAAGTGTGTTGAATTGTGAGGCATCACATGGCTTGGGAATATGAAACCTTTGGCCCAGACGGTCAATGTAAATTGTTCGGTGTGAACATCTTTGACTACAACTGGCAAACCACCGGCAAGCGAGTAAAAGTCAAAGACCCGATCTATCATCAAGACCATACCTTCGAGGTCTGGCAGGTGGAGATCAACGGGCAGATTCACCGCTTTGCTGCCGGGGAGTTCTCCAACTGCGTATGGGGATTCTATCTGGAAAAGAACTGACGAGAGGAGCGTGATACCATGAAAGCCACCGCCGGAGAGGTCTATACAGTCTATAACCAATATCTGAAACGCTACACCGCCTGCCAGGTGGCCTATATTGCGCCGCCAGACACGGTGAGCAAAGAGTCTTGGGCGGTGATCCTCTCTCTGGATTGGGTGGGCGACGCCCCTCTGACTGCGGAGGAACTGCCCCATCTCCGCCCGCTCTACAAGGACTTCATGTACTGGTCCCGCGACCTCCACCTGCTGCGGGTGCCGTTGGAGGTCCCGCCCCAATATAAACTGGTGGGCACACTTCCGCCCTTCACCGACCAGCCCTGCCGCTCCTATGGAGGCTGGAGTGACGGCTATGATGTGTACCTCCAGATCCGGTGGCAGGCCATTCCGGAGGAACGGCGGCGGGCCTTCAAGGAGGCCATGGAGAGCGAAGAGAAAACGGAAATCGGCGGTATCCCGGTGAAGGTCAGCAGCCATCGGGTGACGGACCAGTACGAACCATTCGATTCGGCGCTGGAACTAAAGGCGCTGCCCTGCCTCTCTACCCTTATCTGCGAGCGGTGGCACCCGGATCTGCTGGAGTTTTTGCAGGAAAACCCCTTTGTTGATGAAGTGACTTTGCTCAGCCACGGTCAGAGGACACTTGATCTGCGAGGCACCAGCATCAGAAAGCTGATGCTGGATATGACCGGGCTGGAGGAACTGTGGCTGTGTGAGGGAACGGAGCTGCTCCTGTTCCAGAACAAGGGGCCGGACGCCTGTGCCATCCATGCCCCCGAAGATGGCAGCGGTTTGACCCTCCAATTTATCGGGGAATACCGCCCGCACACGGAACTGCCGAACCTACGGGGGCTGCATGGCATCGAGCTGAAGGACTTTGATCTGAGCGGACTGGCTGCTGTCCATCCCCACTTAAAGGAACTGCGGCTCTGGGGCGCGCCGGGAAACCTGGAGAACTTCTCCGCCGTGGGAGGGGCTCGGGAACTGACGAACCTTTCCACCTTCGACCTGTTCGGCTTCGGCGCAGCTGACATCCCTACCCCGGAGCAGATGCCGGAGCTTCGCTGGTTCTGGATGACCAGCCTGCCGGAGACGGCGGCAAAAGCGGCAAAGCAGATCTGGAAAGGCAAGCCGGGAATGGATCTGCGGATCACCAAGCCCCGGAAACCGGAGTGGCTGGCGCAAAACCTGGACAATCCCTTCCGAGGCTGGGACGGCGCGGAGCATATCCCTGCTTCTGCTGCGAAAAAGGCAGCCAATCAATACCGAAAGACTCGTTCCCAGCTGATGCAGCTGGCCGCTAAACCGGGCGAGGACGCCCAGTCCCAGGCGCTGGATGCGGTGACAGCCTATACCCAGACCTTCAACAAGATGGGCTTTATCGAAACCGAGGAACGGGATGAAATCTACATGGCCCTGCGGGATATTCTGGATGCTCTGCCGGGCGAAACGCTCCAAAAAGATGCTCTGCTGGAGCAGTTTGAACAGCTGCGGGATTTTTGAGAAGGTAGCGTAAAACCGCGAAAAAACAGGAGCAGATCATGAAACGGATGCGAAGCCTGAAAGAAAAATGAGGAAAACAATATGGCACTACAAGATAAGAAAATCATGCCTCCCCCTTGGCTGGCCCACCGGGAAATCGAGCGATACTCCATTGGCTGGCGCATGGGCTATGGGGAGGATTACATAGACC
>OIGG01000259.1_pt1 | contig 15636 bp, 9 predicted proteins | sample 1582231 | NCBI WGS metagenome assembly OIGG01 (sample SAMN02674607, study PRJEB24791) | human gut metagenome, SKBSTL069 | isolation source: stool | host: Homo sapiens | place: USA | reverse complement strand
GCTCTTCCGATCTCCTCAAGGATCTGGGCGGCGAGGGCGGCAAGTGCATGATCTGGGGCGACGTCTTCTTCACCGAGGTGAAGGGCAGCTTCCGCAAGATATACACTGTCTCCATCACCGATTACACCGGCTCCATCAACCTGAAGATCCGTGCGCAGGAAGGGGAGGACTGCTCCAAGTGGGAGTCCATCCCCAAGGGTACGACGGTCGTGGTGCGCGGCGACTGCTCCTACGATAAGTACGAGCACGACTATATCGTCTGGCCCTACGACGTCCTCTTTGTCGAGCGCAAAAAGCGGGAGGACAACGCCCCCGTCAAGCGGGTGGAGCTGCATCTGCATACCAAGCTGTCCAGCATGGACGCCTTCTGCGACCCCGGCGGCATCGTCAAGCTGGCCCACCGGATGGGCCACCCGGCCATTGCCATCACCGACCACGGCGTCTGTCAGGGCTACCCCGAAGCCATGTTGGCTGCGGACGCCATCCACAAGACAGACCCGGACTTCAAGCTCATCTACGGTTGTGAGGCCTACTTTGTCGATGACATGATACCCTGTGTCTACGGCGTGAAAGACGAGCCGCTGAACGGTGAGTTCTGCGTCTTCGACACTGAGACGACGGGCCTCGACCCCGGCGTGGAATATCTGACAGAGATCGGCGCGGTCATCGTGCGGAACGGGGAGGTGGTGGAAGAATTCGACACCTTCGTAAAACCCGGAAAGGCCATCACCTCCAAGATCACCGAGCTGACCGGCATCACCAACGAGATGGTAGCCGACGCCCCCGGCGAGGCCGAGGCGCTGAAAGCCTTCCTCGACTTTGTGGATGGCCGCATCCTCGTGGGCCACAACGCCCACTCCTTCGACATCCGGTTCCTCCGCGCCGCCGCCAAGCGGAGCGGCATCGAGTTTGAGCCGACCTATATCGACACCCTGACCATGGCTCAGGCCATGTACCCCGGCCTCCACAACTACAAGCAGGGGACCATCAACAAGCATCTGGAGCTGCCCGCCTACGAGGCCCACCGCGCCTGCGAGGACTCTGCCGCACTGGGCCGCATCTTCTGCGTCATGCTGAAAGATCTGGAGGAAAAACAGGTCACCGCCGTCAGCGGCATCAACACCGGTCTCGGCGGAAACCGCGAGGTGCTGAAAAAGAAGTATTATCACCTCATCATCCTCGTGCGCAGCCAGATGGGCCTGAAAAACCTCTATAAAATCGTCAGCGAGGCCCATGTCAACTACTTCTTCAAGAAGCCCCGCGTCCCCCGCAGCCTTCTGAACAAGTATCGGGACGGCCTTATCCTCACTTCTGCCTGTGAAGCAGGAGAACTTTACAGGGCGATCGTGGAGGGCCGCTCCTACGAAGAACTGAAGAAAATTGCATCGTACTACGATGTTTTGGAGGTTCAGCCCTTGGGCAACAACGCCTATATGGTGCGGGAGGGCAAGGTAGAGAGCGAAGAGGTCATCAAGGACTTCAACCGCACCGTCATCAAGCTGGGCGAAGACCTGCACAAGCCCGTCATCGCCACCGGCGACGTCCATTTCACCGAGCCGGAGGACGCCATCTACCGCTCTGTCCTGCAGGCGGGCAACGGCTTCAAGGACGCGGACAACCAGCCGCCCCTGTTCTACCGCACCACCGAGGATATGCTGAACCAGTTCAGCTACCTGCCCAGGGAAAAGGCCTACGAGATCGTCGTGACCAATCCCCGCAAGATAGCGGCCAGCATCGACGGCAACGTCCGCGCCATCCCGCGCGGCACCTACCCGCCCAGCATCGAGGGCGCAGAACAGCAGCTCCGGGATGCGACCTGGGAACACGCCAAGCGGGACTATGGCGACCCTCTGCCCGAGATCGTGGAGAAGCGCCTGCAAAAAGAGTTGGACTCCATCTGCGGCCACGGCTACGCCGTCCTGTACGTCATCGCGGTCAAACTGGTGGCCTATTCCAACGCGGGCGGCTATCAGGTGGGCAGCCGTGGTTCGGTCGGCTCGTCGGCTGTGGCCCACTTCTCCGGCATCTCGGAGGTCAACAGCCTGCCGCCCCACTACCGCTGCCCTAAGTGCAAGTACAGCGAGTTCATCACCGACGGCAGCGTGGATGACGGCTTCGACCTGCCCGACAAGAACTGCCCCCACTGCGGCACCCGGATGCTGGTGGACGGCCACGACATCCCGTTCGAGACCTTCCTTGGCTTCTACGGCGACAAGGAGCCTGATATTGACCTGAACTTCTCGGGCGAATACCAGTCCAACGTCCACCGCTACACGGAAGAGCTGTTCGGCAAGGCCAACGTCTTCAAGGCCGGCACCGTCTCCGGTATTCAGGACAAGACGGCCTACGGTTACGTCAAAAAGTATCTGGACGAGCGGGGGAGAACGGTCAACCACGCCGAGGAGAACCGTCTGACACTGGGCTGTACCGGCGTCAAGCGTACCACCGGCCAGCATCCCGGCGGCATGGTCGTCGTGCCAGATACCTATGAGATCTACGATTTCTGCCCCATCCAGCATCCGGCGGACGATGTGGCGGGAGGTCTGCTGACCACCCACTTCGAGTTCAAGTACCTCCACGACACCCTGCTCAAGCTGGACGAGCTGGGCCACGATATGCCCACCTTCTACAAGTATTTCGAGGAGTACACCGGCATCCCCGTGGACAGCATCCCCATGAACGACCCCAAGGTCTACAGCCTGCTCACCAGCCCGGAAGAGCTGGGTGTGACGCCGGAGCAGATCGACAGCCAGACCGGCACCTTCGGCATCCCCGAGATGGGCACCAACTTCGTGCGCGGAATGCTGGTGGAGGCCCGTCCCAAGAATTTCTCCGAGCTGATCCAGATCTCGGGCCTGTCCCACGGCACCGACGTCTGGACCGGCAACGCCGACGAGCTCATCCGCAGCGGCACCTGCACCATCGCGGAGGTCATCGGCTGCCGTGACAGCATCATGCTCTACCTGCTCCGCAAGGGCCTCGAGCCGAAGATGGCCTTCGACATCATGGAGGCTGTCCGTAAGGGCAAGGTGGCCAAGGGCGGCTTTGCGCCCGGCTGGGAAGAGGCCATGCGGGAGCACGATGTGCCGGACTGGTACATCGAGAGCTGCCGCAAGATAAAATATATGTTCCCGAAAGCCCATGCGGTGGCCTACCTGATGTCGGCCATCCGGCTCATGTGGTTCAAGCTCTACCACCCGCAGGCGTTCTATGCGGTGTACTTCACCGTCCGGGGCGATGACATCGACTACGAGGCCGCTGTGGGCGGTGCTGCCGTGGCCCGCGCCCACATGAACGAGGTGAAGCGCCGCCTCAAGGAAGAGAAGAACGCCAAGGATGAAGATGTGCTCGTCTCGCTCCAGCTGGTCAATGAGATGCTGGTGCGGGGCTATGAGTTCCTGCCCATCGAGCTGGGCAAGAGCCGGGGCTCGAAGTATGTGGTGGAGGACGGCAAGGTGCGCCTGCCCTTCTGCTCCCTGAAAGGTCTGGGCGGTACCGCCGCCGATGCGCTGGAAAACGCCACCCTCCATGGGCAGGAGTACCTCTCCATCGAGGAGCTGCAGCAGGCCTCCGGCGTTGGCAGCAGCATCATCGACCGCCTGCGTCAGGTGGGCGCTCTGGGCGACCTGCCGGAAAGCAGTCAGGTGAGCTTCTTCTAAAATTGCAGCAAAAAACGACCTCTGCAGCCGGATGGACCGGAAGCAGAGGCCGTTTTGTTATACGATCAAGTTTCTGAACAGGGGAGCAGCTTACTCCACGCTGATCATATAGTAGTAGACCGGCTGACCGCCCCGGATGTGACTGACCTCAACATGGTTGGGGCATTTTGCCTTGACGATCTCGGTCACCTTCTCGGCATCCTCGTCGGAGACGTCGCAGCCGGAGATGATGGTGACGAAGCTGGAATCCTTCTTGCACATACCCCGGGCCAGACGATAGGTGGCCTTGGTGATGTCGTTGGAGGTGGAGACGATCTTGCCGTTCTCCAGGGCCATGATCTCGCCCTTCCGGATCCGCTTGCCGTCGTACTCGCTGTCGCGGGCGGCGTAGGTGATGAGGCCGGTGGAGACCTTATCGGCGGCAGACATCATGTTGATGGTGTTGGCCTCGACGGTAGCGGAGGGGTCGAAGTTCAGCAGAGCGGTGATGCCCATGGGGACAGTGCGGGTGGGCAGAACGACCACCTGACGGTCAGCCAGCTTCTGGGCCTGCTCAGCAGCCATGATGATGTTCTTGTTGTTGGGCAGAACAAAGACGGTCTTGGCCGGGACGCTCTGGATGGCGGCAAGGATGTCCTCGGTGGCGGGGTTCATGGTCTGACCGCCGGAGACGACCGCGTCAGCGGCCAGGTCGGTGAAGACAGACTTCAGGCCCTCACCGGCGGCGACAGCAACGAAGCCATAGTCGCGGCTGGGGTCAACGGCAGCGTAGATGAACTCGCTGGCGGGGTCGGGCTTCTTCTCGGCGGAAGCCTGCTTCTCGAGGCTCTTGCCCTGCTTCTGGCGGGCCAGGAACTGCTCGTGCATATTCTCAATCTTGAAGTTGGTGAGGTAGCCGTACTTGATGGCCTCGCTCAGGATCTTGCCGGGGTCGGCGGTGTGGACATGGAGGTTGATGACGTCATCGTCCTCGATGCAGACGACGCTGTCGCCGTTGGACTCGGCGAAGGCGCGCATCTTTGCGGCGCTTGCACCCTCGTTCTTGTTGATGAGGAACTGGGTGCAGTAGCCGTTCTTGATGTCCTCCACCTTCATCAGGTCGTCGGTAAAGACGCCCTTGCCGGCGTTGGCGGTGGAGAGCTTGGCCTTATTGGGGACAGCCTCGCCGCCGGCCACGATGGCCTCACCGTGGAAGACCTTGCCCATGCCCTCGAAGATGATCATGATGCCCTGGCCGCCGGCGTCCACGACGCCGGCCTTCTTCAGGACGGGCAGCAGGTTGGGGGTGTCCTCCAGAGCCTTCTGACCGGCGGTCATCACCACGTCCCACAGCTCGGCCACGTCCTCTTTGCCGCAGGCAGCAGCTTCCTCGGAAGCGACGCGGGCAACGGTCAGGATGGTGCCTTCGGTGGGCTTCATGACAGCCTTGTAAGCGCCCTCGACGCCCTTCTTCAGTGCAGCCACGATGTCGGAAGCGTCAGCCTCCTTTTTGCCCTCCAGAGCTTTGGAGAAGCCGCGGAACAGCAGGCTGGTGATGACGCCGGAGTTGCCGCGGGCGCCGCGCAGCATGGCAGAGGCGGCGGTCTTTGCGGCCTCGCCCACGGTGCAGCTGTCGTCCATGGCCTGCAGCTCACGGACGGCTGCGCCGACGGTCATGCCCATGTTGGTGCCGGTATCGCCGTCGGGGACGGGGAACACGTTCAGCTCGTCCACGCGGGAGCGCTGGTTGTTGATGTTGTTTGCGCCGGAAATAATGGCGTCGCGCAGGATCTTACCAGAAATCATTGCTTTTTACTCCTTATATCTTCCCGGTACCCCCGGGCGGGCTTTGTCTCATCAGGCAACCACGTCATCGACCGATACGACCACGCGGGCGACTTTCAGGCCGGTGGCCTGCTCCACCTCGTCCTTCACGCGGTGCGAGATGGAACGCGCGGCGGTGGAGATGTTCAGCCCGTAGCTGACGGCAATGTGCAGCTCGATCACGAGACGGCCCTCTTCCTGTGTGACACGGACGCCCTTGGCCGAATCGTCCACGCCGCGCACGGCGCTGCGGACACGGTCGGTCAGATCACGGGGGGCCATTGCGGCCACGCCGTAGCATTGTTTGGTTGCTTCGCCCACGAGCGTGGAAAAATACTCGGCTGAGAAGCTGACATCTCCCAGCGGAAAACGGGAAGTGATCATAGTCGCTCTGCTCCTTTTATTCATTATGATACCCCATCCGCACGGCGGCGGGGCGGTGCGCGGGCCTGAGAAGGCGGCGTACCACTTTTATTATACAACTTTATGAGGAAGCTGTACAGCACATAATTGCTGACAGAAAGAAAAAAGTCAGGCGCGGCTTACCCGTCTCGGTCTGTTTCGACACCGCAATGCCGGTATACTGAAAGACAGACAGAGCCGCAAAGGGCCGCGTTCCTGTTGTTAGTATAGCACAAAATCCTTCGCAGTGCATCCATTTCGTGAATATTTATCCGACAAAACAAAAGGTGATTGTGAATAAAATATAAAAGATGACGCAGACGTCTTTATCTTACTATGAAAAAGTGCTAAAATCTAAGGTGGCAAGAGTAAGACTGTATCCGGCACAGGATGCCGGGGCATTCGGCTGCCAAGGTGCTGAAGACAGGAATTTGCTGCGGCTGCACAGGAGCTGCGGCCCGGCGGCGGAAAAGTTCACAATAGGAGTTGTTTTCATGAATATTCTGTTTTTCCTTTCCCCCAAGCAGGACCTGATGTATGTGTACGATGACTTCACCCTTCGCCAGACGCTGGAAAAATGGGAGAACAACCGCTACGCATCCATCCCGGTGCTCAACCGCAAGGGAGAGTATGTGGGGACCCTGACGGAAGGGGACATCCTCTGGGGGCTGAAAAAGTTCCACGGCCTCGACCTTGAGGCGGCAGAGGACATCCCCATCCGGGATTTTGCCCACAAGCGGGACTACAAGGCCGTCACGGTCACCACGAGCATGGACCAGCTCATCGAGGCGGCCATGAACCAGAACTTCGTCCCCGTCGTGGATGACCGGGGAATGTTCATCGGCATCGTCCGCCGTCAGGCCATCATTCGCTACTGTTACGACCGCTCCCGCGCTGCCGCCGCAGAGCAGCGCAGAAAGCCCGAAAAGCAGGAAAAACGAGTCCCGGTCTCTGCCGGGGTGCAGTAAAACAGGAAAAGGCCCCGCCGCTCTGCATGAAATGTGCAGGGCAGCGGGGCCTTTCTATGCCTGTGAGAAGGGGAGAGTGGAGCTTCAGCCCACGGTGAGGCTGGAATCGGTGAGCCGGTGGGTCAGGACAGCCTCGGCGTCCTCGCCGCCCATGGCCAGCAGCTCGTCCACCGAGAGGGTGGTGGAGCAGAGGATGGTCTGGAAGGTGATGGTCTCGATGCCCTCAGCCCGCAGCTGACGCAGCGCGGCCAGCGAAGCACGGAGAGAGGCTGTGAACCGTCCGACGCAGACGGTGAGGGTATTGCCGCTCTGGGTGCTGGTGTAGGAGATGACCGCGCCGCTCTTGTCGGTGACAGTCAGGCCGGGGAGGGAAGAGACGGATGCGGACGGGGCGGCAGAGCCGCCGTCAGAAGAGGAAGAAGACTCTTCCGGCTCCACAGGGCGGGGGATAGAGACCTGCTTGGAATCTCCATTAGCGTCGGTGGCGGTGACTTTTGCGCCCGGACCCAGCTTGTCCTTGATGGTGTCGAGGTCAAGCTCACTGTCGGCCCGCGAGAGGGCCTTGCCGTTGGGACTGCCGGCCTTGGCGGTCAGCTCGAGGCTGCCCGACAGATCGATGTCGTTGCTGATGATGCCGTCGCCGCCGTCTTTGCCGTTACCGCCGTCGCCGCCAGCGGCGTTGACCGTACCGCCGGAGATGGTGACGCCGTTGCTGTGGATGCCGTTGCCGCCGGAGGAGTTGCCGCTTCCGCCATTGGCCGTAACGGTACCGCCGGAGATGGTGGTACTGGTGCTGGAGATGCCGTTGCCGCCGGAGCCGTCTTTGCCGTTGCCGCCAGCGGCTTTGACCGTACCGCCGGAGATGGCGACGCTGCTGCTGTAGATGCCGTCGCCGCCGGAGATGGTGCCGCTTCTGCCGTTGGCAGTGACCGTACTACCGCCGGAGATGGTGATGCTGCCGCGGCTGTAGATACCGTGGCCACCGTCGTCGCCGTTGGCAGTGACCGTACCGCCGGAGATGGTGAGGCTGCCGCTGCTGGAGATGCCGTTTGCGCCGCTGCCGCCTTGGGCCGTCAGGCTGTCATTTTCGCCGCCGGAGATGGTGAGGCTGCCGCTGCCGTAGATGCCGCTGCGGTAGGTGTCGCTCTTCAGCGCGTTGTCGCCATCCAGCTTAATCGTGGTATTGCCGCTGCCGGTCACGCTTACGGCGGCTTTGTTCCGGCTGCTGGTGTCGATGTTCACATCCTTGAGTGTGACCTCGACCTTATCGTTCTTATCGTTGGCGTCGATGGTCACGGTGTGGGAAGAAGCTTTGTCCTGGTTCTGATTTGTGATGATGGTGTTGGTGTCCTCCACATCCTTCTTATTCCCCTGTGAGACCGTGTTTTTCCCTTCGGTCCCACTTGCCTTCACGGTAATGTCACCATCTTCGATGTGCCATATATCGGCAAAAGCCGGGGCGGCAAGGGTGGTGAGCATTGCGGCAGTCAGGATAAACGCTGCTGCCCGCTGAGAGGCCGGATGGGGTGAACTGATCCCCTCCGTATGGAGAGGGCGACCCAGAACACGCATCGCAAGCTTACGATAAGACAGCATACAAAAACCTCCTTTGAACGGTGAAAAGAAATGGTGAGACCGTAGAATATCAGGTTGCTTTGAATATACCACATCTGCGGGGAAAAAATCAATAAAACCTGCGCGAATCGCCCTGTTTCCTGCGTGAATGGAGAAAACCCGTCAGATTTTGGCTCTGCCAAAGAGACGGTTTATCACTGCATGGCGGCTCTCGGGAGACGGGCTTGCCCTCTCCGTCATCGCTTGCGCGATGCCACCTCTCCCAAGGGGAGAGGCTTTTGCATCCCGCAAAGCCTGCCCTCTTTGCCCAAGGCTCTCCCTTTGGGAGAGCTGGCGCGGAGCGCCTGAGAGGGCAAGGATGCTGACGGAGAAGAGCAGGCGCAGCGATAGCATCGTTCTGCCAAAGAGCCTGCTTATCGCTGCGTAGCGGCTCTCGGGAGACGGGCTTGCCCTCTCCGTCATCGCTGCGCGATGCCACCTCTCCCAAAGGGAGAGGCTTTTTGCGCCTTTTTGCTCAAAAAACCGCTTGAAAATACATTTTATTGGACTTTTATTCTGCTATACTCCTGTCAGAACAAAAAGACACAGGAGGGAAGAGGAATGAAAGACGTTGAGCTTCGGTATGTGGGCGGTCATGTGGAGGTGTATACGGGGGCAGGCGCGTTCCTGTTCTCGGCAGACACCCTGCGGGAGGCGATGGAAGAGCTGGATGCCGCCTGATGCATTCCCGGAAATACCGGGAAGCACCGGGCGGAAGTTAGAAAATACTAATGTAAAATGAATGTAAAATTCAAGAAAAGAACCGTCTAAGAAGGCCCGGAAATCTTAAAATTCCGGTCAAAAAAGTGATTTTCCTGTAAAATAATGCTTGTTGAGCCGGGGGGTTCGATGTTATAATAGAAAGGACGGCATTTTGCGTATGGAGAGCGAAGCACGGCCGTCTTGTGCAATGGAGCAATAGGAAGATTTTAGGAGCATTGTTTTATGGACATTACACACATCACCTCTCTGCTGGGCGGTATTGCGCTGTTCCTGTATGGTATGTCGATCATGGGTGCCGGCCTCGAAAAGCTGGCCGGCGGCAAGATGCAGGGCATATTGCAGAAACTGACTTCGTCCACCATCAAGGGCGTCATTTTCGGCACCCTCATCACCGGCGTCATCCAGTCGTCGGCCGGCACGGTCGTCATTTGCGTCGGCCTCGTCAACTCCGGCATCATGACCCTTACGCAGTCGGTAGGCGTTATCATGGGTGCAAACATTGGTACTACGGTCACCGGTCAGCTCATCCGCATGGCGGATATTTCGGGCGACAGCCTCATCCTGACCCTCATCCAGCCCAAGACGTTTGCGCCGGTGGTGGCGTTTATCGGCTGCATTTTTTATGTGTTCATCCGCAACGCGAAGAAAAAGAACATCGGCCAGATCATGCTGGGCTTCGGCATCCTGTTCACGGGCATGAGCCTGATGGACACCGGTGTGTCTCCCCTGCGTGAGAGCGCAGCGTTCCAGGAGCTGTTCGTCACCATGACCAACCCCATCCTCGGCGTTCTCGTGGGCGTGGTGGTCACGGTCATCATCCAGTCCTCTTCGGCCTCTGTGGGCATCCTGCAGGCGCTGTCCAGCACCGGCCTCGTCACCTTCAGCTCGGCCATCCCCATCGTGCTGGGCGCCCACATCGGCACGGCCTTCACCCCGCTGCTGACCATCGGCGGCTCCTCCAAGGACGGCAAGCGCGCCGCCCTCATCCACCTGTACTTCAACATCATCGGCAGCGTCATCCTGCTGGCGCTGGTCTATGCAGTCCAGTTCACCATCGGCATCCCCATGTGGGGCGATGTGATGAACAAGAGCAGCATTGCAAACATCCACACCATGACCAGCGTCATTGCGATGCTGTTCTTCCTGCCCTGCAGCGGCGTGCTGTCCAAGCTGGCCATGATGACCGTGCCGAACAGCGCGGAGGAGGCGCAGGAGCTGAGCATGCCTGTGCTGGATGAGCGTCTGTTCAAGAGCCCGGCTGTGGCTCTGCAGCAGGCTAAGAACGTGGTGGTCAAGATGTCCCGCCGCGCAGCCCGCAACGTCGGCCTCGCCACCCCGCTGCTGCTCAAGATGGACGAGGACGTCGTGAGTGCCATCGATGTCCGCGAGAACCTCATCGACCGGATGGAGGTGGACATCTCCAACTACCTCATCAAGCTGGCAGACCAGGAGCTGGGCGACGCAGAGAGCCATGAGGTGACCGAGCTGCTCAACTTTGTCACCGAGTGCGAGCGCATCGGCGACTATGCAGTCAACATCAAAGAAAAAGCGCAGGAGCTGACCGACAAGGAAGTCACCTTCAGCGAGAAGGCACAGCAGGAGCTGAAGCTTCTCGACAATGCGCTGGAAAAGATACTGACCCTCACCACGGACGCCTTCGAGTTCGACGACGCCCGGACCGCCAGCCAGGTGGAGCCGCTGGAACAGGTCATCGACATCCTCGTGGAGCGGCTTCGTGCGCAGCACATCAAGCGTCTGAAGGATGGTGCCTGCTCCATTGATACCGGTGTCGTCTATCTCGATGTGCTGAACAATGTAGAGCGTATCTCGGACCACTGCTCCAACATCGCCGCCCGTCTGGTGGGCATGGAGGCAGGCGAGGACTACGACTCCCATACCCTCAAGAACATGATGCACCACAACCCCACCAAGGAATATATGCTCAACTACGAGCAGTGCCGCAAGGACTACCTCGTCCCGCTGGAACAGCTCGAAGCCTGATTCTGATAAAGGATAAAAACAGTGCAGACCTCCCTGGGGTGGTCTGCACTGTTTTTGTTTATTCACCCAGGTCTTCCAGCAGCGCCCGGAGGGCCGTTTCGCCGGTGACGTAGAGGCCCTGCTTGAGCCGGAGGGCATCGGCCTCAGGCAGAAGATTGACATAGATGCCGGTGCGCAGGAGCCGCTTGTCGGGCAGTCCGTTGTCGGAGCAGGTATAGACGACCACCCGCCCGCCCTCGTCGCAGAGGTAGAAGTCGGTGCTGCTCTGCCCGGCGGATCCCTGCGCGGCCAGACCCGGCTCGGAGGCCGGCGTCTCTTCGCCGGAGTCGGCAGGGAAAGGGAGACTGGGCAGGGCCATCCAGAACAGGCTGAACACGATGGTAAAAATGCACAGCGCATAAAAAATGCAGAGCCAGACCTTGCGCATGGCAGTGGACTCCTTTCGGCTGAAATGGTGTTTCAGACGGTAGTATGTGCAAAAGAAAACTGCCTCAGACAGGAATGCAGAATTTTCACACCCGGATGCTGTACTTTGGCGGGGCAGATGTGCTATACTAGCATCGTATCCGGTCGATTCCCCCTTGCGGAAGCGGGCGGTGCGGACTATAATGTATTATTATGGCTGCGGGCAGTCTGGCCGCAGCAGGAACAGCGAACGGCATCGTCAGAGGATGCTTTGAGATGCAGAACAGTGAAAATTGCGATAGGAGGCGATCCTTATCTCAAACAATGAAAGACGGAGACTCCACAGTGATGGTGCGCTCCGGGAGCAGAACCGGCGGGTCCGTGAGCCCCGCGAACCGCAGGAGCAGGGAGAAAAGCACGGCCATCCCGTTCTCGGATTCCTGGGCCGGACCATCGTCACCCTCGTCTGTCTGGGCATTATGGCGGGCAGTCTGGTGGCAGTGGGCGCTGTGTACTATGTGGTGCAGGCTACGGCCAGTGACGGCGACCTGCTGGACCTCGACAACATCGAACTGAGCCAGTCGAGCCTTGTGGTGGCCACCGACCCCGACACCGGCGCACAGGTGGAGTACGCCACCCTGCGCTCTTCCAACAGCCACCGCGTCTGGGCGGACCTCGAGCAGATCCCCACCAACCTACAGTATGCATTCATCTGCACCGAGGACAAAGACTTTTACAACGAGCCGGGCGTCAACTTCAAGCGCACCATCGGCGCGATGATCAATGAATACCTGCTGCCCATCTACAGCTCCAAGCAGGGCGCCTCCACGCTGGAACAGCAGCTCATCAAGAACCTGACCAGCGACAAGAGCGCCAGCGGCATCGAGGGCGCACTGCGCAAGCTGCGCGAGATCTACCGCGCCCTCATCCTGAGCCGCAGCTACTCCAAGGAGACCATTCTGGAAGCCTACCTGAACACCATCAGCTTTACCGGTACGATCCAGGGCGTCCAGACGGCGGCAAACGAGTACTTCGACAAGGATGTCAGCGAGCTGACCCTCTGGGAGTGCGCGTCCATCGCGTCCATCACCAAGAATCCCACCAACTATAACCCCTACACCAACCCCGAGAACCTCATCAACCGCCGGAACTTCCTGCTCTACAATATGTGGCAGCAGGGTGTCATCTCGGAGGAGGATTACCGCAGCGCCGCTGCCCAGCCGCTGGTGCTGGCAGAGACGGACAACACGAAGAAGAGCAGCTCCACCACCTCTTACTTCACCGATGCCCTCTTCAACGAGGTGGTGAAGGACATCATGGCCAAGGAGGGTGTGGACGAGTCCACCGCCCAGAGTATGCTCTACACCGGCGGCTACACCATCGAGGCAACGGTCAACCCCAAGATCCAGACCGCGATGGAGAACCTGATGCTCAACACCGACGATGCCTACTTCCCGGCCGGCTGGCATGAGGAAGAGGTGACCAGCATCTCCGACGACGATGTGCAGGTCTTCAATGAGGACGGCACTCCCAAGACCCGCACCGGCGAGGACGGTACGGTCTACTATTACCGCAATGTCCGCACCCAGGCGGCGATGGTCACGCTGGACTATGACGGCAATGTCATCGCTATGGTGGGCGGTCTGGGCGAAAAGACCAAGAGCCTTTCCCTGAACCGCGCCTACGGCGTCACCCGTCAGACCGGCTCTACCATCAAGCCCATCGGCGCCTATGCGCTGGGCATCGAGTATGGTCTGGTCAACTGGTCTACCATGCTCAACAACTCGCCCCTCTACCTCAAGCAGGATATGGTCATCCGTGACGAGGACTACTGCCGCCGGAACGGCCTCATGGGCCTGACGGACAAGCAGCTGAAAGCCTACCCCAACGCATGGCGCAGCTGGCCCCGCAACTACGGCGGCAACTACGGCGACGGCTCCGACCTGCCGCTCTGGAACGGCCTCGCCCGCTCCCTGAACACCATCGCCATCCGCGTTGGCGACCTCGTGGGTGCGAACAACATCTTCAACTTCGTCTACAATACCCTGCAGCTCAGCACGCTGGACCCCGTCAACGACGTGGGCCTTGCACAGATGGTCATGGGCAGCCAGACCCACGGCGTCACCCCGATGGCGCTGGCGGCGGCGTTCCAGATCTTCTACGACGGCGAGTATACCACGCCTCACCTCTACACCCGTGTGCTCGACCGGGACGGCAACATCTATATGGAGAGCAACGACACCAGCTATCAGGCTCTGACGCCCCAGACGGCCTACGTCATGAACCGCCTGCTGAAGAACGTCCTGTTCTCCAGCGTTGGTACGGCCAGCGGCCGCTACCCCAACTCCAACGGCATGGAGGCCTTCGGTAAGACCGGTACGGCCAGCGATGAGAAGGACCTGTGGTTCGTGGGCGGCACGCCCTATTACGTCACCGCTGTGTGGTGGGGCTACGATGCACCTTACGATATGACCAAGACCCTCGGCAAGCAGCAGGCCAAGACCCGCACCTGTGTCATGGCCTGGAAGGCCCTGATGGAGCAGATCCAGGCAGACCTGCCCTATAAGGCATTCCCGGCGGCTGACGGCGTCGTGGAGCGCAGCTACTGCACCCAGAGCGGCCTGCTGGCCAGCGGCTCCTGCCCGAGCACGGCAGTGGGCTACTACCGTGCCGACGACCTGCCCGACGTCTGCAATTATTCCCACGGTCAGGCAGCTGTCGCCAGCGAACCCCTTGCGCCTGAGCCGGACACCACCGGCCTCGACACCGACTGAGGCAAAAATCATACTTTTCAGCACATTGGGTTGCAGATTCGGTGCGCTGAAGGGGTACTTCACGGCTCAAAACTGGATAATCTGACAAAATAGCATCCGACCTCTTGCAATGCAGGGAGTCGGATGCTATTATATTTTCTGCAAGAACACTTGTGTTTGAGAGGTGAACAAGTTGGAACGCCGTTTTTATCTGGTGGATGCACAGGTCCTGCCGGAAGTTTTTCTCAAGGTCGTCCGGGCCAAGGAGCTTCTGGCCAGCGGAGAGGCACGCAGCATTTCGGCTGCGACCCGCAGCGTAGACCTGTCGCGCAGTGCATTTTATAAATATAAGGACTGCATTTTCGACTCGGAGAATGGCCGCGAGGTCATCACCGTCATGGCGACCCTGCGGGACGAGACGGGTGCATTACAGAGCCTTCTGGCCGGCATCAGTGCCGCCGGTGCCAGCATCGTGACCATCAATCAGTCTACTCCGGAGAACGGAGCCGCGCTGGTGGCTGTCACCATCCGCACCGACACCATGCAGATGACCCCCGAGGAGCTGACGGAAAAGCTTTCGCGCCAGCGGATGGTCGTGGGCGTACACTGCGGATACAATCTGTGACAGTACATTCATCGAAAAAAGGAACGAGGGCAGTATCATGGCAAAAATCGCGATTCTGGGCTTTGGTACGGTGGGCAGCGGCGTGTACGAGGTGCTCTGCCGCAACGCCGCAGGCGTCTCCCGCCGCGCAGGCGAACCGGTGGAGGTCAAGTACATCCTTGACCCCAAGGACTTCTCGGATCATCCGGCCGCAAAGCTGTTTATAAAGAATTTTGACGCCATTCTGGAAGACCCCGAAGTGAAGGTCGTCGTCGAGACCATCGGCGGCACCCGCTTCGCTTACCCTTACGTCAAGGCCTGCCTCGAGAGCGGCCGGAGCGTCTGCACCTCCAACAAGGAGATGGTGGCCACCTACGGCGCAGAGCTGCTGGCTCTGGCCAAGGCACACAACTGCGCCTTCCTGTTTGAGGCTTCCGTGGGCGGCGGCACGCCCATCATCACCCCGATGCACCAGTGCCTCGCGGCCAACGTCATCACCGAGGTGGAAGGCATCGTCAACGGCACCACCAACTTCATGCTCACCAAGATGGTGCGGGAGAATCTGGGCTTTGACGAGGCTCTGAAGATCGCCCAGGAGCTGGGCTACGCCGAGACGAAGGACCCCGGCGACGATGTGGACGGCCGCGACGCCTGCCGCAAGATCGCCATCCTGTCCTCGCTGGTCTGCGGCCACCAGATCTACC
>OIGG01000231.1_pt1 | contig 17818 bp, 19 predicted proteins | sample 1582231 | NCBI WGS metagenome assembly OIGG01 (sample SAMN02674607, study PRJEB24791) | human gut metagenome, SKBSTL069 | isolation source: stool | host: Homo sapiens | place: USA | reverse complement strand
CCCAAATCCTATGATGTTGGGGTCAAAAGATGCCATACGAATTGTTCCGTACTTCGTACTCCCACAATTCTACCCAATATTCGCATATCGTGAAGCTTACGCTCCACTTTTATGCTCATATCGGGGCGGGTCATTAAGCCATAAAACCACTCTTGTGCAAGCACATCGTGGTTTCAGGCTTTTGACCCTGGCATCTACTTATTACAATATCACATTATTTTCGTCTGCAAATATAGGAAGAAATTACTGGTTTCGAGGCAGATATCAGATGATATAAAGCAGTTTTCATATGAGATATGCCAAAGACACAGTGTTATTATCAGATATATGGAAACAGATAAAGACCATATTCATTACATGATAGAGACAGAACCAACAATGTCTATTAGTAAGATTGTAAACCTGATGAAGAGCTATACAACATACCATATATGGAAAAGATATCCCCAATATTTACGAAAACAATTCTGGAAAGAACATACCTTTTGGACAGATGGATATTTTGCCTGTAGTGTAGGAAATGTATCGGAAGAAATGCTGAAGAGATATATAGAAAATCAAGGTTGAGAAAGAAGGTGACAGTGGATGTTAAAGGCATATAAATATAGAATATATCCAAATAATGAGCAGAAAATACAGATTGCAAAAACATTTGGCTGTTGCCGTTTTGTATATAATCAGACACTGGCATACCGGAAAGAAGTATATGAGAAAGAGAAAAAATCAGTTAGTAAAACCGACTGTAACAATTATTGCAACAGACAATTAAAGAAAGAGTATGAATGGCTGAAAGAAGTGGATAAATTTGCTCTGACAAATGCGATTTACAACATGGATGCTGCATACCAGAAGTTTTTCAAGGAACACGCAGGTTATCCGAAGTTTAAGAGTAAACACGATAATCATAAGTCATATACAACAAATTTTACGAATGGCAATATAACAGTAGATTTCGGGTGCAATAGAGTAAAACTGCCTAAATTAAAAGGAATAAAAGCAAAACTGCATAGAAATTTTATCGGACAGATAAAATCGGCAACGATATCACAAGTTCCGAGTGGAAAATATTATGTATCAATTTTAGTGGAAACAGAACACGTGGAACTGCCACATATAAATCAAAATACAGGAATAGATTTAGGTATTAAGGAGTTATGTATTACTTCTGCTGGAAAGAAATACGAAAATCCAAAAATCATCAGAAAATACGAAAAGAAACTGGTGAAACTGCAAAGGCAGTTAGCCCATAAAGAGAAACGAAGTCAAAATTACTGCAAAACAAAGAAAAAGATAGCATTATGCCATGAAAAAATAACAAATACCAGAAAAGATTATCTGCACAAGATGTCCCATGAGATTATCAGCGAAAACCAAGTGATAGTTTCGGAAGATTTGCAGATAAAAAACATGGTAAAAAATCACCGTTTGGCAAAGTCTATAAGTGATGTATCATGGTATGAGCTGACAAGACAGTTAGAATATAAGGCAAAGTGGAATGGCAGGAAATATGTCAAAATAGATAGATTCTATGCCAGTAGTCAGCTGTGTTCAGTCTGTGGATACCAAAATACAGAGACAAAAAATCTATCAGTAAGGGAATGGACATGTCCTGTCTGTGGAACAAATCATGACAGGGATATCAACGCAGCAAAAAATATACTGGAAGAAGGATTAAGACAAATAGCATAAAAATAACAATATAGGGCAGGGACTGCCCGAATTAACGCCTGTGGAGATAGTAGGTTACGAGGTCTGCGAAGCAGGAAGCCCATTGGCTTTAGACAATGGGTAGTTCACCTGTAATGATCTCTCGGAATCTTGAGTGATCATGCCAGCAAAACTCTGGCATTGAACTTTGAAAAGTAAATATTATTCTTGAACGAAAAAATGAACGCAAGAAATAAACATAACTGTCGCTATGTTTCAAAAAATGAGATATAATAATCTACAGGATTATGCTACATCCAAAATCATTTTTTTCAGGGTTGATTCAGGTGGCAAATCCCATGCATCCAGATGTTGTAACATCAGGATGTGATAGAGGCGGCAGTACCACATCTTAGTTGAGCGGTGTCTGCCGTCTTCTAATTTAAAATCTAATTTCTCGCGTTTGTTAGAACGCTCAGCAGAAGTTCTTGCATTGTATTCCCGTTTCCATTCCTTACTGCTTCTTGGTGGATCATTAAACAATCTTGGATTATCTTTCAGAACCAGATGGACGGTACGTCCGTATTTAGCATTTGAACAAGGGTTTTCGCATGTACAGGAGATACAGCCACCAGCGTGACTGATCTTAGGACATTTGAATTTCATTCTGCCTTTAGCAACTTCAATACCATCACGACGCATACGGCATCCAGAGGGGCAAACAGGGACTCCATCTTTGTCAATCGTAAAGTCATTTTTATAAACAGGGGGTCTTCCACCTTTTCCATTAAGGTCGATAAATGGTGTTATATTCTCGCGCTTGAAGTATTGATAATAAGGCATGGCATCATGTGCAGAATCCAAAAGTACTTTTGAAACAGTGTAATCAGGAAGAAAAGATTTCATCCTGAAAAAAGCGTGCAGGAATCCATGTGAATCATGTTTTGAAGCACAGCAAAAATGAGGAAATACCGGTAAGTCACTTTGCGAATCAACAAGCATGTATAGATCATAGCCATGATAATAACAGTCGCGGGAAGAATCCCAGCCGATATCACAATCGGGCTGGGAAAAGTAGCGGTCACATTTGCAGTCAGTAATGCCATTCTCTTTGCATTTACAGATACGCTTTTTCCGTTCTCTGTGTGAAGTTACAACAGGAGTTCCATCACCGGCTAAAGCCAAAGCATCCGAATGAATAAGTCCTGTGGATACAGAAACATCAAGGAACTCTTTTTGATAGATTGCAAAGAGAGAAGAATAAGGCTGTTCGTCCAGTTTAAAGTCAGTATGTTCTAAAACAGGAAGAAGATCGGCAACAGTAACTTTTTCCACAGAATCAGCTTTCGTGCCTTTTGTTTTAGGCTTCTTAACCTTGGTTTTAAGAGGATGGATATGTGGTGACATATGGTCATCATCAGAATCCCACAAGCGGTTTATAAAATCATAAAAAGTGCCAACCCCGGGAGTATTACCAGGTTCAAATCCACTGAGGATGGCGTAAAGAGGATTCATTTTAAGCTGGGCAGCCCACTCCGTTAATGAAGTAACCTTAAAGTCAATGGAAAGAAGGTAAGAACGTTGCATGCAAGAAGGAGTTCGTGGGGCTGGTCCGAATTTTGAATATTTATCAGTCATAAAAGTATCGGTAAAAGATAAATCGAGATTCCAAAACCGCTCAATGATATCCCAGGTGGAACGAGCAAGAGCATTTGGATTAGGATAATATTTACGAAGATTAGTAACAACAAAGTTTTGGTAGTCTGCATGACTGCCACAGTTAACAGGTAACATAAAAATCGCCTCCAATCGAAAAATATCTGCCGCCGCGAGCGACGGTTCTTATTAATCAATAGGCGCGAAGCGCCGCATTTTTCGATGGATTTGTCAAGTGTTTTTGGCAAAAAAAGTGGGGGATTTTAATAAAAAAGGAATCTGAAAGCCTTATATTTACTGGCTTAGAGATTCCGAGAGATTATTTTATATATAAGGGGGATTCCGGATATGAGAAGAGAATTGATTGAAAGTTATTATGAAGAATACCAGCAGGAACTGGAAAGATTTCTTGAATCTGATCCAGAGATGTTTTCTCTGGAAGCAGAACTTCATCATTACATAGATATACTGGAACCAGTCCTCAGAGATGCCGGACAGGAGATGTGGCAGGTATTGGACAGAATTATTTCAGCGAAAAATGCTATGGAAGGGATTGTGGCAAAAGAAATGTATATCCGGGGATTTCTGGATTATGAAAGGCTAGTGTGTGAAAAGGACAGTAAAATTTAAATATTCATCTTACAAGCACTGACTGTAACGGTCGGTGCTTCTTTTTTGATTTTAAAAAAATCATCTGACATTCTTCAAGTCCCCACGTGTGATTAGTAAGAAAAATAAATTTTTCTGCGAAAGTACCGTCCAAAGATACTCTGAAACTTGTAATTAGTGAGGGAATAGTTCATTTTTGCGAAAAAAACTTGCAAAAGGGGGTTGGTAAATATATTTTCAAAAGCTTTATAGGTAGAGGAACAAAATTTTTTCATAATTTTTCAAAATCATGTCCGCTTTTATCTCTCCCAATACAGAGTAAGTGAAGGGACTAACAAAAGTAAAAGAAAAAATGATAAAAATGCAAAAAAATATCACGAATTTTTTGCATCATGCCAAGTCATTTGACTTTAGTAATCAGAGGACGTTTTGGAATGTTCCTTTGCTGAACCTTGACAACCGATAAGTGCACCCTGGAAGTCTACCAGGAGTTCTGCCATGACCTTTCTTTTTCAGAGAGCGAGCGGAATCATAATGACACTCCCGATGATGGGCGGCTGACCAAAGCCTTATGGTCAGTGACCTGCTGATGCAGGCAGAGGCAGTCTGAGACGACTGCAGATGAAAGGGAAACGCACGCCAGACCGCCGGACGAATGAAACTGATAACAATGTTTACAGGGCGAAATGCCCGGAAAGGAGCAGTTTATGACAGAAATGAAAATGAAAGAAATGCAGATAATCCACTGGTTTGGATGCCCGAATCTGAACTGTACAAAGGAGAGAATCCATCTGGCAGCTATGCTTGCAACGGATGCAGAAATGAAAAAGAATCTTTACAAGGTATGCAGATTCCTCGCAAGAGAAGAAATCGCATATCGGTATTCGAGCATATATGAAATGATTCGGAAAATGTTTTCGCCGGATGATACTAATCCACCGGACGCATGTGCAATGTTTATGCCAGATAATGAACCAGATGATGAAGAATATGCAATAGCAGCGTAGCTGCGGAAAGGACAGTAGCGATTATGAATAAAGTGATTTTAATGGGAAGACTGACAAAGAATCCGGAGATCAAATATGCCGGAAAAGACAATGACATGGTATTGGCGAGATACACACTGGCGGTAAACAGAAGATATAAACGTGACGGTGAACAGGAAGCGGATTTTATTTCTTGTGTCACATTTGGAAAGAGTGCAGAGTTTGCACAGAAATATCTTCACAAGGGAACGAGAATTGTGATCAGCGGTCGTATCAGCACTGGAAACTATAAGGACAAGGATGGAAAAACAGTTTACACCACAGATGTGATTGTGGAAGAACATGAATTTGCCCAGAACAAAGATAACGGTGCTGGAGCTGATTCATCGGAAACACCGAATACAGATAAGGACGGATTCATGGAAGCACCGGAAGGTGAGGTTCCATTTGACTAAACCGGAATAAATGATTGTAGAGGTTGCCATTTGCTGCCATTTGCTGTGGCACCCTCTTTTACGTTTATGGAACTTATCGAAAATAAAAGGTATTCAACCTAACGAAATCGTGATATAATCAAAATATGTTTAGATGAAATTATGGAGGTAGCTTATGGGCGTAAGTTATAACAGATTATGGAAAATGCTCATAGATAAAAATATGAAGCGGATAGAGATGCAGTATCTCACCGGAATTAGCGGAAACATTCTTGCCCGGATGGGGAAAAACCAGTATGTATCAATGGAGACGATTGAGAAAATCTGCAAGAAGCTGGACTGCACCGTGGATGAGATGATGGAATTTACAGATGATGAATAACAGGAGGTTGCTGCAATGACAGATACACAGCAAAGAGCAGCGGCGAAAGCATTTGCGAAAAACTGGAAAGACCGTGGATATGAAAAAGGTGACAGCCAAATTTTCTGGGTGGAGCTTCTGACAACAGTATTTGGTGTAACTGAAATCTCACAGTTCATTTCTTTTGAAGATCAGGTACACCTTGACCACACCAGTTTTATTGACGGGTATATTGAGAAAACCCATGTCATGATTGAACAGAAAAGTATCAACAAGAGCCTGACAGCTGCTATCCGACAGTCCGATGGATCTATGCTGACACCATTTGAACAGGCAAAAAGATATTCTTCTGAATTGCCGTATTCAAAAAGACCAAGATGGATTGTTACCAGTAATTTCCAGTCATTCTATATTTATGACATGGAAAAGCCGGGCGGTGATCCAGAGATTATTCAGTTGGAGAATCTGGAAAAAGAATACTATCGTTTACAATTCCTTGTGGATGAGGGAAATACAAATCTTCAGAGAGAAATGGAAGTTTCCATTGCTGCAGGTGAAATTGTAGGACTACTGTATGATGCACTGGCAAAACAATATGTCGATCCAACAACAGAGCGTGCAATGAAAAGCCTGAATATCCTTTGTGTTAGGATGGTGTTCTGTCTTTATGCTGAGGATGCAGGTATTTTTGGACAGCATGGTATGTTTCATGATTATCTGGAAGAATTTGATGCAAGAAAAATGAGAAAAGCGATGATCGAACTTTTCCAGATTCTTGACACAACGCCAGAGGATAGAGATCCTTATCTGAAAGATGATAACCCACAGCTTGCAGCTTTTCCGTATGTAAATGGTGGACTTTTTGCAAATGAGGATATTGAGATTCCACCTTTTACAGACGAAATTAGAAATTTATTGTTGGAAAAGGCATCAGCAGATTTTGACTGGTCAGAAATCAGTCCGACTATATTTGGTGCGGTATTTGAGAGTACACTGAATCCTGAAACAAGACGCTCCGGTGGTATGCACTACACCAGCATTGAAAACATTCATAAAGTTATAGATCCACTGTTTCTGGATGAACTGAAAAATGAACTGAAAGAAATTCAGCAGATAACGGTTCAGAGAACAAAAGATAAGAAGCTGAGAGACTTCCAGACAAAGCTATCAAATCTTCGGTGGCTTGATCCGGCATCAGGAAGTGGAAACTTCCTCACAGAGACATATATCAGTATCCGGCGATTGGAGAATGAAGTCATAAAAGAATTGCAGAGAGGACAGATTACGTTTGGCTTTGACGAATCTTCGCCAATCCACGTTTCTATTGATCAGTTTTATGGAATAGAAATCAATGATTTTGCTGTCACGGTTGCAAAGACAGCGTTATGGATTGCAGAATCCCAGATGATGAAAGAGACGGAAGACATCGTTCACATGAATCTGGATTTCCTGCCGTTGACGACTAATGCGTTTATTGTGGAAGGAAATTCTTTGCAGATTGACTGGGAGAGTGTTGTACCAAAATATCAGGTTTCCTATATTATGGGAAATCCTCCGTTTCATGGATTTACTTTTATGACAGCTGAGCAAAAACAAGATATGCAAAATATTTTTCCAGGTGTAAAGAATCTTGATTTTGTTTGTGCTTGGTATAAAAAAGCGTCGGACTATATTCGGGGAACAAAAATAGAAGTCGCTTTTGTATCAACAAATTCAATTGTTCAGGGTGAAACGGTATCGAGATTTTGGGACTTTATGCAGGATGATATTATTAACTTTGCATATAGAACGTTTGTATGGGATAGTGAAGCCAGTGTAAAAGCTCATGTACATTGCGTAATCATTGGATTTGCGAAATTCTCACGTTCGACTAAATATTTATACGATAATGGAAGAACTACAGTGGCTGAAAATATCAATCGTTATCTGATGGATGGAGATGATATATTAGTACGTAGCAGGAATAAACCTTTGTGCGACATTCCAAAGATGATATATGGCAATAAACCAGCAGACGGCGGAAATCTAATTATTGAAAATGAGGACTTGGATGAATTTATTAAAAGAGATCCGAATGCAAAGAAATATATCCATCCTCTTTTAGGAGCATCAGAATATATCAAAGGAAATAAAAGATGGTGCTTATGGCTTGTTGGAGCAGATCCAGAAGAATTGAAAAAGTGTCCAATGATTATGGAAAGAATAAAGAAGTGTAAAGAGGCGAGAGAAAGTAGCGTTGCGGCTGGAATAAGAAAATTTGCAGCTACACCAACACTTTTTGCACAGAGAACGCAACCAGTTGATAAAGATTTTATCATTGTGCCGAGAGTATCTTCACAGGCAAGACGTTATGTCCCAATGGGATTTATTAAAGCTGGAACAATTGTAACTGATAGGGTTCAGGTAATCCCGGATGCTTCACTGTATGATTTTGGAATTATTATTTCAAATATTCATATGGCTTGGATGCGAGTAACGTGTATGCGATTAAAGAGTGACTATAGTTATTCAAAAGATGTTGTATACAATAATTTCCCATGGCCAGAGCCAACCACTCAGCAGCGGCAAAAAATCGAACAGACTGCACAGGCAATTCTTGATGCAAGGGCATTATATCCAAATAGTAGTCTGGCAACGCTGTATGATGAATTAACGATGCCACCAGAATTGAGAAAGGCACATCAGCAAAATGATATGGCAGTCATGCAGGCATATGGATTTACAAAAGGCAGTGAAGCCTATAAAAGCGAAGCAGCCTGTGTTGCAGAATTGATGAAACTTTATCAGAAGAAAGTAGAAGAAATCGAAAAAAGATAAGACGCCGGATACGGCATAATTCTCTTAGCAAAGCTAAGAGCGCACTTCTATACAGGCAATTTCATCTGCCTGTATCGTGCGACCTGCGGTGCTGCTTCCGGTTTTGAAAAATCTCAAAATGGGAAATACAGCGAAATAAGAGATTTCGTACAAGGGGATGTTTCCCCTTGCGGCACAGGTGCCTATCCCCGAAGTTTGTGACTGAATACCTCAGATACAAACATATGGGGTGAAAGAAAGCGTGAAATCGAAATTTATGGAGGAAATGAATATGAAAAATTACAAAATATTATCTAAAGCAATTTTGGCTATTTGTTTATTCGGAATTATTTTAACAATTATCAACAGTTTTACAGGTTTTATCAATAGTTCTATTTCAACAAGTGGTACAATAATTTGCATTTCCAGTTTCATTGTTGCAGGTGTTGCAATTATGTTGTTAGAAAATAGAAGAATAAAAACAGTAAAAAGAGATAGATAAATCCCAGTTTATAGAATTCAAGTTTGTAGAATTAAGAAAATCGTAATTTCGTGGGAGGTGTTATACAAATGAAACTGGCAGACTTATCAACCGGACCAGATTGGGTAGTATATGTTGGATTTATAATATTTGCTGTACTTTCCATAGTTTTGATTTCTGGACATGGAAGTTGGTTAATTTCCGGATATAATACAGCTTCAAAAGAAGAAAAGGCAAAATATAATGAAAAAAAACTATGCAGAACAATGGGAATTGGAATGTCTGTTATAGCAATTCTTTTATTAATTATGGGAGTGTTTGAAAATATTTTACCGGCATTTTTTGTGTATATTGCATTGGGTATTATTTTAGCTGATGTTGTGATAATTATTGTCTTGGGAAATACAATATGTAGAAGGTAACAAATTTCGACTTGTGGACTTTAACAACTCGAAATTTTCAAAGGGAGTAACGAATAAATGAACAAAGAACATCATAATGAAAATAAAAATGACGAAGAAGATACTTTAACATTAGCCAAACTTTTTAGTAATTGGTATGTAGGTGCTGTTGTAGGATTTGCACTAGGTACTTTAAAGGGTGATTTAACAACAGCGAGTATAGGTTTTGTTATTGGAGCTACTGTAAGTTGGATATTTAAGAAGTGTTTAATGAGCAAAAAATGAGTTTGTTTGTTAACTTTCAGTTGACCAAGAAAAATGAGGAGGATTCATTATGAGTGAGAAAACAGAGATTACTTTCATGCAAACAAGATTAATCCGGCTTGCTTCAGAAGAGTGGCATTTACCTGTTGAACAGATTATCCACTTGTTTAAAGAAGCCGATGTTCTTGGATATATAGAAAAATGCTATGGGATTTTTCATTGTGAAGGTGATGAAGCTGTGCTTGAAGATATTACTGAATTTTTGCAAAGAAAGGGGATAGAGATTAGTGCTTGACTTAAAAGATGGATTTGTTCTCTATCATGGAAGTTATTGTGAAGTAAAAGCGCCAGATCTTTCCAAATGTGCAAAGAGAAAAGATTTTGGGCAGGGATTTTATTTAACTACATCCAAGGAGCAGGCAGAAAGTTTTCTGAGAACCTCAATAGCCAAAGCAATCGCAACCGGAACAATTAAAGAAGGACAGAAGTTTGGATATATTTCAACTTTTGAATTCAACCTTTCAGGAAATCTTGAAACGCATATTTTTGAAAATGCAGATGTAGACTGGTTACATTGCATTGCAGCTCATCGAAAGAAAAAAATGTTTATCGAAGTGGAACGTGAAATGGCAAGGTATGATATCATTGCAGGAAAGATTGCGGATGATGCAACAAACGCTACCCTTACTGCTTATCTCGCTGGGGCTTTCGGGACAGCAGGCGATAAGGAGGCAGACGATTTCTGCATCAGACAGTTGTTGCCCAATAAACTAAAAGATCAATATTGCTTCAAAACGGAAGCAGCTATTGAGTGTCTGAAATTTGTGAAAGGTGAGAAGATATGGCTGAAGTAACAATTCCAAAAGAAAAAATGAATTATACAATCGACCTTCTTATCACTATGGTGACAGATGAGATTGCAGAAGAAACGGGCAAGGACAGAAAAGAGGTATTGACAGATTTTCTTTGTTCAAAGACAGGAAAAGCACTGTATGATGAGAACACAAAGCTGTGGTGCAATGGCCCAGCATATATTGCTGAATTGTATAGGGAAGAGTTAAAGAAATCCGGATATCAGATTTGAGATGAATGAATATCCGGATGGCGTTGAAAACTACCGCTATTATATCGTTGTGACAACTAAATATTTCAAAAGTTACTGAGGTCAGATTCTTTTAATTATGGAACAATGACCTCAGTTATTTTATACTCAGGAATCGGCATTTATGAATGAACCGGTTCTTTTTATTTACAGAAAAGAAGGAGGACGACAGAGTGAGCAGAGCAAAAAATCCGAAATACGAATCCATGTCGCTGGAAGAATTGAAGGCAAATATGGAAAAGAGCAGACAGGAACTGGAGGCGGCAATACACAATAAAAACATTCTGGAACAGAGAAAGAAACTGGTGGAACGCAGGGAACGCTCCCATCGGCTGATTGTAAAAGGAGCAGAGTTTGAGAAAGCGTTTCCGTTGTCCAGAGATCTGGAACAGGAAGAATTTCAGGAGGTAATGAATCAGATGCGGAACAGCAGTTACAACAAGAGTGTTGTGCGGCAGAATTATATAGCTTCTTCACAAAAAGACAGACAAGAGATTGCCGAAGCAGTTAAAAAAACAGAGAAGGGAGATGACAGCTAATGGCACTGTATCATTTTTCAGTAAGACATGTATCCAGAGGGAAAGGACAGATGGTGGTCGCTTCCGCAGCCTATATTTCCGGGCAGAGGATTTTTGACAGTTATTACAACAAGATACACGATTATACAAGCAAGTCGGGTGTGGTATTTACAGAAATCCTGACACCGGAGTATGTGCCGGAGCGTCTGACTGACAGGGAAACCCTCTGGAACGAGGTGGAGCATGTGGAAAGGAACAACAAGGCACAGCTTGCCTATTCGTTTGACATTGCCCTGCAGAATGAACTGACACTTGAGGAAAATATCAGATTGGCGAAAGAGTTCTGCCAGGAGCAGTTTGTGGCACGTGGCATGATCGTAGATCTGGCAGTCCATGAGGGAAAATCGGACAATGAAGAAGAACCGGATAATCCACATTTCCATGTGCTTGTACCAATCCGTCCTTTTACAGAGGAAGGAATCTGGGGCAATAAGCAGAGGCGGGAATATATTCTTGATGAGGATGGAAACCGGGTGAAGGATGCTAAAGGAAAGGAGATATTCAACGCTGTTTCTACTACCGGTTGGAATGATCCGGAGCTTTTAAAGGAGTGGCGGAGAGCATGGACAGAGAAAGTAAATGGGAAATTTCGAGAGTGCCACATGGCAGCCAGAATTGACCACCGTTCCTACAAAGAACAGGGAATTGACCTGATTCCGACCATCCATGAGGGATATGAAGTCCGGGCAATGGAGAAAAAGGGAATCAAAACGGTAATCGGGGAACTGAACCGGGCAATCCAGCAGTTCAACCAGATGTTCATTTCCTTAAAAGAATCCATTCAGTGGATGAAGACTGCTTATGAAGAAATGAAAGCTGAGCTGGATCGCAGGCAGAACCCTACACTTCTGGAGAGTTTGCAGGATTATTATGATAAAAAGACACAGGGCAGATTGCCACTTCCAAATTTCTATGAGGAAATGAAACGAAGAGGGAAGAATCTTTCCAACTTACAGGAGTTTGCAAAATCCATCAATTATCTTCAAACCCATCAGATAGAGACGATGGATGACTTGCAGGAACGGATTGAGGAATTGAACGGTGTTGTTTCTGTCAGCAAAAAAGAAATTTCCGAAAAGCGGAAACAGTTAAAGGAACTGGAGAATCTGGAAAAAATGGCAGAGGTAATCAAGACGAACCAGCCATTGATTGATGAGTACAATCATTTCTTTTTCCAGAAAAAACGGGAGAAATATTATCAGCAGCACAAAAAAGAAATCAATTATTACCGTAAATGTGAATGGGAACTAAAACAGCATCTGGATCAAAATGGGAAAGTCCCAACTGCCAGATGGAAGCGGGAGAAAGAAGAACTCCAGTCGGTGATCGAAGAGCTGAAAGCAGACAATCAGCCGTATCAGGAGGAACTTGCGTTTGTAAAAAAGGTACAGAGCTGTGCAGACATTGCCAGACGTGACCGGGAAATGGCAGAAGCAGATACTTCCGGGCGTTCAGAAGAAAAAATGGAGGAGCAAGAGCCAGAAAAGAAGACTTCTCTTCTGAGAAAACTGGATGAAAAGAAGAAAGAATGTGCTGAACGTGATGCAAAACAACAGGCAGTGAAGAAAAAACGGAACCATGAGATGAGTTTATAACAGTCTGTCAGCAAGACAGACAGGAAAGGATGATGAAAATGCAGTATACAGAAGAACAGATTGCAAAAGCAAACCAGACAGACCTTGTTTCTTTTCTGAACGCACAGGGAGAACAACTGGTGAAAAGCGGAAAGGAATACCGTTGGAAAAAGCATGACAGTGTAACGGTATCCGGAAACCGGTGGTACAGGCACAGTCAGGGGAGGGGCGGCTATCCGGTGGATTTTGTGATGGAATTTTACAATGCCACATTTCCGGAAGCTGTCAAGATGCTGACCGGGGAAGAAGGCGAAGGCAGGAACAGTACCTGCCCCGCCCCGTCCCCTGACTTCCGGTTACCAGCGAAAGAGGAAAATAATGATAGGATCATCAGATATCTGACAGAAAACAGAGGGATTGAAAAGAATCTGGTGGAAGAATGGATCGGCAGCGGAAATATTTATGAAGAAAAGAAGCACCATAATGTGGTGTTTGTCGGCAGAGATGCAGACGGTATTCCAAGATATGCCCATTGCAAGGGAACCAGTGAAACAAAATACCGGGGAGATGTGGCTGGATCTGACAAATCTTACGGATTCAGTCACAGAGGGACGGATAATCAGTTGTTTGTGTTTGAAGCAGCCATTGATCTGCTCTCTTTTATCCAGTTATTTCCAAAAGACTGGAAAAAGCGGAGCTACCTGAGCCTGGGTGGTATTTCCAGTGCGGCACTGATGGCTTTTCTCTCTGAACGCCCTCAGATTACTTCTGTATTCTTGTGTCTGGACAATGACCAGGCAGGGAATGAAGCCTGTGAGAAGCTGGCAGAAAAAATCCCGGACGGCTACAGTGCCATACGTCTGAAACCGTCCAAAAAGGACTGGAATGAAATCCTCTGTGATAAAAATGCCGACAGAAAGAAAGCAATCATCGAAACAGTTACAATGAAAGTACCGGAGAAGGAAGAACTGGTGCCGATGCTGTGTTATGAAGATATTGAGCAGACCAGTGTAGAATGGCTGTGGTTCCCTTATCTCCCATTTGGAAAACTGACGATTATCCAGGGCAATCCGGGCGAGGGAAAAACTTATTTTGCCATGATGCTGACCGCAGCCTGCACGAACCGAAAGACTTTCCCAAATATGGAAGAGATTGAACCATTCAATGTAATATATCAGACTGCAGAAGATGGCATGGGAGATACGATCAAGCCGAGACTGGTGGAAGCCGGTGCAGACCTGAGCCGGGTGATGGTCATTGATGATACAGAGGAAGCACTGACCTTATCTGATGACCGTATCGAAAAAGCTATCCGCCAGAATCAGGTCAGACTTTTGATCATTGATCCGGTACAGGCATTTATCGGGGCAGATGTGGATATGAACCGGGCAAATGAAGTACGTCCGGTATTCCGGAAACTTGGAATGATCGCTGAAAAGACCGGCTGTGCCATTGTGCTGATCGGGCATCTGAACAAATCTTCGGGTACACAGAGCACTTACCGGGGACTTGGTTCCATTGATATCATGGCGGCGGTGAGAAGCCTGCTTTTTATCGGGAAAGTGAAGAAAGACCCGACAACAAGAGTACTGATCCATGAGAAAAGTTCCCTTGCACCTCCGGGTGAGACGATGGCATTTAAACTTGGAGATGAAGAAGGTTTCCGATGGGTGGGAGCTTATGAGATTTCTGCCGATGATCTTCTGGATGGAAAGGAAGGAAAGCCGACAGAAACAAAGCTGCAACGAGGAACGAAACTGATCTATGAACTGCTTGCAGACGGAAATGCAGTAACAATCCGTGAACTGGATGAAAAGGCAAAAACACAGGGAATCTCCCAGAGAACCATGCGTGAAGCCAGAAGCCGGATGAAAGAAGAACTGGATTATCAGATGAATGAAAAGCAGGAAAATACCATTCGATTAAAAAAATAAGGGAGAATGGGTGACGGCAGAGTTTTGGAGAAAACGGCAGGCTTTATAGATACCCTATCTGCCGCCTGCCGTCTGCCAGTGCAAGGCAACCAAACGGAAACAGCAGGTATCCATACGAAAATAAAAAATGTAACCAACAGTCTGGGCAGTTAATCTGAAAAATGGATTAGCTGTTCTTTTTTTTGCAAAAATGGAGGTTTCACAATGGCAGCGAAGAAGAAAATCATCAATATCAGAGTGTATTTTGACGGTGCTCAGGACGCTAAGGAGGTGTTTGCTGAGGTGATCGCTCAGAAAATACGTGACACGAAAACAAAAGATAAACTTGCAATAATGAAAGATAAGCAGTATAATGATTATGAGTTCAGTAATCTGAAATCTGCGTAGGATGTGCAAGGCAACGGAGGTATCAGATGAACAACAGATATATAAACCAAAGCAACAATATAGTCAGAAATGCAACCTGGAGAGTTGGCGTATACTGCCGGCTTTCCAAAGATGACGAACTGATCGGAGAGAGTGCCAGTATCTCAAACCAGAGGGACATTCTGGTGAATTACTGCCAGTCACAGGGCTGGCAGGTGGTGGATGTGTTTCAGGACGACGGTTATACAGGATTGAACACAGACCGACCGGACTTGCAGAGACTTCTCAAAGCCTGTGAAAAAGGACTGGTGAATCTTGTGATTACCAAAGACCAGAGCCGACTGGGACGAAACCATGTACAGACGGGATTTCTGATGGAAGAGTTTTTCCCGAAGCATGGAGTAAGGTATATCGCATTATACGACAATGTAGATACCTTTGACGGGGACAATGAGATCGCTCCGTTTAAGAACGTACTGAATGAGATGTATTCCAGAGATATTTCCAAGAAAGTTCATGCGTCCTATCACCTGCAGGCAACCAAGGGAAAGTTTACAGGCGTTGTTCCACCACTGGGATATCAGAAAGATCCGGAGGAAAAAGGACATCTCCTGATTGACAACGAGACAGCACCGATCGTCCGAAAAATCTTCCAGTGGGCGGTGGATGGTCATGGGATTAACTTCATATCCAGAGAACTGGAACGACAGCAGATTCCCTGCCCATCATGGTGGCACCGGAAACGGGGACTGCGTACCTATTATACAAAATGGGAAAAAAAAGACCCTGAAAATGGGAAATATGTATGGGATGAATCCTATCTGAAATCCCTGCTGATGAACCCAGTTTACTGTGGTGACATGGCTTCCCAGAAGCGATATTATCGTTTTAAGATTGGCAGTCAGGGAGATAAAGCTCCGGAGGACTGGATTACAGTCAGAGATACCCATGAAGCAATCATTCCGCAGGATGTGTTTGATCTGGTACAGGCGAAAATGAAAGGCAGGAAACGCCAGACAGAACAGGGAGAATACAGTATGTTTGCCGGATTGCTTCGCTGTGCAGAGTGTGGCGGTGCATTGACACTGAAGAAGACGCATACCAAAGACCAGCATGAAGTTTATACCTGTTCCACTTATATCCATAAGGGAAAAGCACACTGTACTCAGCATCGGGTGGACGCTGATGACCTGTATGATGCGGTTCTTACCAGAATTCAGGCATGTGCAAAAGCAGTCACCGGAGATGGAGCAGAACTGGAAGACCGAGTAAAAGAGTTGTGTGAGGAAGATACACAGGGACACAGAGACAGTCTGGAGAAGCTGGTATCAAAGCAGAAAGACCGGTTGGAGACCTTAGACCGGCTGATTGCAAAACTGTATGACGACCTTATCAATGATAAGATTACAGAATCTGTTTTTGATAAGATGCTGGAGAAGACGCAGAAAGAGCAGGCAGATATCAAAAAGGAACTTTCCCAGAATGAGAGTGTGCTGAATACAGAAGAAAAACTGGATGCACAGTCTCAGCAGTGGATTGACGATATCAGCGAGTATGCGGACATCAAAGAACTGGATGCCAATCTTCTGAACCGGCTGATCAGTAAAATCGTTATCTCAGAACCGCAGGAGAAAGACGGAACAGAAAATTACCGCCGTACTCCTGAAACGGTCACAATGGAAATTCATTTCAATTTAAAACCAATACCGGAGCTTGGAACCATCGAAAGAGGTTCCGGCTCCCATAAATAAGAAAATCTATCAAAATTTAATCTATTTTAATCTTTTCGAGGCTCATTTCGAGCCAATATTTTCTCATAAAAGACATCAAACAGCTTATGGCAGGTGGAGGTGTCGTTCTGATCGGTACACAGCTTGTACCATTACTGGCGAATTTGTTTTAGCCGGGGCAGTAAGAAAGGAGAACACGCATGGATAAGATTTTTGAGTCCATAGAAGAATGGATGCGTAACCTCCTTACAGGCATGGTCAGCTCAAACCTGACGAACATGTTTACCGATGTGAATGAAAAAACCGGTGATATTGCAAGTCAGGTTGGGCAAACGCCCCAGGGCTGGAGTGGCAGTATTTTCAGCTTGATCCAAAATCTGTCGGATTCTGTGATTGTACCGATTGCCGGAATGATCATAACCTTTGTGTTGTGCTATGAGTTGATTTCCATGCTCACCGAAAAGAATAATATGCATGATATAGATACATGGATGTTTTTCAAATATTTTTTCAAGATGTGGATAGCAGTCTGGTTCGTAAGCAATGCTTTTACGATCACAATGGCGATTTTTGATGTGGGAAACCATATCGTGACCAGAGCAGGCGGTATTGTTTCGGGTTCCACTACCATTGATGTGACGGATACCCTAAAAACCATGTTTGACAGTCAGATTGATACAATGGGCATCGGCGAGCTGATCGGGCTTGGTATCGAAACTATGATTGTCAGCTTATGTATGAAAATCATCTCCCTGCTTATTACCGTCATGCTTTTCGGGAGAATGATTGAAATCTACCTTTATATTTCAGTAGCTCCGGTTCCCTTTGCCACATTCAGTAACCGGGAATGGGGCGGTATCGGCAACAATTAGATCGGAAGAGCACACGTCTGAACTCCA
>OIGG01000222.1_pt1 | contig 18323 bp, 20 predicted proteins | sample 1582231 | NCBI WGS metagenome assembly OIGG01 (sample SAMN02674607, study PRJEB24791) | human gut metagenome, SKBSTL069 | isolation source: stool | host: Homo sapiens | place: USA | reverse complement strand
ATATTGAGTGGCCTACGAACCCTGTCAGGGAGTAATCATTGGGATTATGCCGCAGCACGTCTTAAGCAAGAACGTGCTGCGGTTGGATGCTATTTTTTCCCTGAAGCGGAAAACATTACTACAGTACCTTGAACCTTGGTTTTAACATTCTCGAAATGCTCTGAGAGTATATGTGTTAAGCCTTCTTCGGAATCTTTTGTGTTTGAAAAGATGCCTTTCTGATTGTAAATGCGCATCAGTTTTTGACCGAAGCTATTGTGCACAACTCCATCGCCAAGAATTGTGGCTCCGTATAGAGTTCCATCGTCAGTTAAGGCCTGCGCCGCATTGCGTATTACACAGCTTTTTGTAGATATATTTCCAGGCAGGCAGTGAAGAAGGTAAAACATGGAAATGGAATCAAATTGACCATGTAACGCCGCGGGATAAGGTTCAAAAACATCATGGCTAATTTTATGTTTAATTTTTGATTCCCCAGCCCTTGTAGATGCCGCGTTCAGGCTAGCTTCGTTCAAATCCATTAAAGATATCAGACTACTCTCAGGTACGTGAGTAAGGTAAAACCCAGTTCCAACACCAATATCCAGATGGTTGTTACCTACATGTTCCAGAAAGTGTGGAAGAAGGTGTTCCTTTGTAGGACATCCCCATGCAAGCCGATTTGATACTCCCAAAACCCACCAGTCATAAAGCTTTAGGGTAAGTGGTGTGTAAATTTTAGCCCCATCATCTGTGTTTTTTTTCATTGATTTCACCATGTTATAGTTTTATTTGTGAATTAAATCAATTATGGCGATGAATTACAAGGGGTTAAATGCTGCCGCAGCATAGCGATATTGAAATAGCCTGGTATGCTTCGATACAGCAGGAGCCGAATGGCTGGAAGACCGTCACCACACAGTTCTACATCCAGGAATTCAGTGAGTATATTGCGCCACTGCAGGATGCTGTAGATCTGGAAATCGCAACGGAGGAAGAAAGATCGTTGCTGGAGGCATGGAATAAATATCGGGTATTGTTGAATCGTGTTGATACATCAACTGTACCTGATATTGAGTGGCCTGCAAATCCTGTCAGGGAGTAATCATTGGGATTATGCCGCAGACACGTCGTATGCAGGAACGTGCTGCGGTTGGATGGTGAACTTTCGATAGTGCGAGTATTGAATGATTTCCAGCCGTTACCGATTTTACGTGTTAATTAGTGAACAAACCACTCGTCAGCAGACTCCCAGGTATCTTTCAGAGTTTCCTGAACAAAAGTTTTAGCTGAATCTTTATCGGCGGTGCGCGTAACAGAAAGGCCATCGTTGCTGGTAGCTTTTACGATCACCTCTACATCGTCATAACGTTTACTGATGCGTCGGGTTAATTCTTCCTTTAACGCATCCACAGCACCGGTTGGCATTTTAGTCATTTTTTCTTTGGCTATGCAGATTTCAATACGCATAAAAGTCCCTCTACACTGTGTTTGTATACAGTATCATTTTTAACTGTATGGATAAACAGTGTCAAGGGTGAAGGAAAGTGATTTTTTGGGGCATGCATGGGGCAAAAATATTTGTTGTGGGGCATTTTGGGGCATGATTGGGACACTTTGTTACATATGAACTTTGCCGATTTTTATATGACATGGAAATACAACGCTTTGATTCTTCTAAATAAAAAACATGCTCTTGGGCGTTCTTTAGTGATTTTTAAAAATTCCGTATCACGCAGTTAAAGTGGCGGGCATACTCTTCAAGGCTGGTGATCCCCAACCGCACCCATTTAGGATGCGACCATTGCGGCAGACCGATGTAAATCATAATGCGTTGAGGATCTCTTCCACACTGCGCACACGGGCGATGCGTGGGTAGATATGGTTGATGCTGTTATTGTGCTGCTCGGCGCTGGCGGCGCTGCAGGCGTCTTCGGCAATCACCAGATTAAAACCGAGTTCCCAGGCATTGCGGGCGGTGGATTCAACACCGATATTGGTCGAGATCCCACATAATACTATTGTATCGATACCCCGGCGGCGTAATTGCAACTCCAGATCTGTACCGTAAAACGCCCCCCACTGACGTTTGATGATTTCGATATCACTGTCAGTTGCACCTAATGCAGCAGGATGTTGCCACCAGTTTTCGGGCAACACTTTAGCGGGGGAAGGGGCATCAACCGGCTGTTTTAATGCTTCGGCGTAATCGGCAGACCAGCCAACGCGCACCAGAAACACGGGCTGACCGCTGGCGCGAAATTTCACCGCCAGCTTCCCGGCGCGATTAACCACCTCATCGGCAGTATGTGGACCTCCGGCAAAAGGTAAGATGCCTTCTTGTAAATCAATCACCACCAGCGCGGTGGTTTTAGCATTAAGTTCAAGCATGATGACTCCTGACAAAACAAAATCGTGCCTCTCACCTTAATGCGATTAGCCGATGGCGGAACGACAAATTTTGTTAATTTTTATGAGTTCGGGCAACACCTTTATAGCAAACTGGCGTAGAGTCTGATTTCAGGCCCGATATAAAGTGGTAACGAGGCGTTCCAGCGCGGGCCAGACTCTTACGGTGCGGCAGAATTTCCAGTATAATAGCCGCCTTTTTTCATTCAGTTGTGACATACAGCTAACGCTGCGACTTGGTCACCTGCGCAGCAGGGGGCATCCGCCGGCAGCTAAGTTAAGGGATATCTCATGCGTACAGAATATTGTGGACAGCTCCGTTTGTCCCACGTGGGGCAGCAGGTGACTCTGTGTGGTTGGGTCAACCGTCGTCGTGATCTTGGTAGCCTGATCTTCATCGATATGCGCGACCGCGAAGGTATCGTGCAGGTATTTTTCGATCCGGATCGTGCGGACGCGTTAAAGCTGGCCTCTGAACTGCGTAATGAGTTCTGCATTCAGGTCACGGGCACCGTACGTGCGCGTGACGAAAAAAATATTAACCGCGATATGGCGACTGGCGAAATCGAAGTACTGGCGTCCTCGCTGACTATCATCAACCGTGCAGATGTTCTGCCGCTTGACTCTAACCACGTCAACACCGAAGAAGCGCGTCTGAAATACCGCTACCTCGACCTGCGTCGCCCGGAAATGGCTCAGCGCCTGAAAACCCGCGCTAAAATCACCAGCCTGGTGCGCCGTTTTATGGATGACCACGGCTTCCTCGACATCGAAACTCCGATGCTGACCAAAGCCACGCCGGAAGGCGCGCGTGACTACCTGGTGCCTTCTCGTGTGCACAAAGGTAAATTCTACGCACTGCCGCAATCCCCACAGTTGTTCAAACAGCTGCTGATGATGTCCGGCTTTGACCGTTACTATCAGATCGTTAAATGCTTCCGTGACGAAGACCTGCGCGCTGATCGTCAGCCTGAATTTACTCAGATCGATGTGGAAACTTCTTTCATGACCGCGCCGCAAGTGCGTGAAGTGATGGAAGCGCTGGTGCGTCATCTGTGGCTGGAAGTGAAGGGCGTGGATCTGGGCGATTTCCCGGTAATGACCTTTGCGGAAGCAGAACGCCGTTATGGTTCTGATAAACCGGATCTGCGTAACCCGATGGAACTGACTGACGTTGCCGATCTGCTGAAATCTGTTGAATTTGCAGTATTTGCAGGTCCGGCGAACAATCCGAAAGGGCGCGTTGCCGCTCTGCGTGTTCCGGGTGGCGCATCGCTGACCCGTAAGCAGATCGACGAATACGGTAACTTCGTTAAAATCTACGGCGCGAAAGGTCTGGCTTACATCAAAGTTAACGAACGCGCGAAAGGTCTGGAAGGTATCAACAGCCCGGTAGCGAAGTTCCTTAATGCAGAAATCATCGAAGCCATCCTGGATCGTACTGCCGCGCAAGATGGCGATATGATTTTCTTCGGTGCCGACAACAAGAAAATTGTTGCCGACGCGATGGGCGCACTGCGCCTGAAAGTGGGTAAAGACCTTGGTCTGACCGACGAAAGCAAATGGGCACCGCTGTGGGTTATCGATTTCCCGATGTTTGAAGACGACGGTGAAGGCGGCCTGACGGCAATGCACCATCCGTTCACCTCACCGAAAGACATGACTGCTGCAGAACTGAAAGCTGCACCAGAAAATGCGGTGGCGAACGCTTACGATATGGTCATCAATGGTTACGAAGTGGGCGGTGGTTCTGTGCGTATCCATAATGGTGATATGCAGCAGACGGTGTTTGGTATTCTGGGTATCAACGAAGAGGAACAGCGCGAGAAATTCGGCTTCCTGCTCGACGCCCTGAAATACGGTACTCCGCCGCACGCAGGTCTGGCATTCGGTCTTGACCGTCTGACGATGCTGCTGACCGGCACCGACAATATCCGTGACGTTATCGCCTTCCCGAAAACCACGGCGGCGGCGTGTCTGATGACTGAAGCACCGAGCTTTGCTAACCCGACTGCACTGGCTGAGCTGAGCATTCAGGTTGTGAAGAAGGCAGAGAATAACTGATATGACTCAAATACACGAAATCATTCGCGTTGCATCGAGGCGGCAACTGAGTGAACTCCCATGAGCATAGATAACTATGTGAATGGGATGAGCGAAGGCAGTCAACGAAGAGGCAGCGTGAAGGATAAAGTGTATAAGCGTCCCGTTTCGATCTTAGTGGTCATCTATGCGCAAGATACGAAACGGGTGCTGATGTTGCAGCGGCGTGACGATCCCGATTTCTGGCAGTCGGTAACCGGCAGCGTGGAAGAGGGTGAAACCGCGCCGCAAGCTGCCATGCGCGAAGTAAAGGAAGAGGTCACCATCGATGTTGTCGCTGAACAACTGACCTTAATTGACTGTCAGCGCACGGTAGAATTTGAAATTTTTTCACATTTACGTCATCGCTATGCGCCGGGCGTGACGCGTAATACGGAATCATGGTTCTGTCTTGCGCTCCCGCACGAACGCCAGGTCGTCTTCACTGAACATCTGGCCTACAAGTGGCTTGATGCGCCTGCTGCGGCGGCGCTCACTAAGTCCTGGAGCAACCGGCAGGCGATTGAACAGTTTGTAATTAACGCTGCCTGAACAGGCAGGGCTATCTGGAGATATTTTTATGGCAGGTCATAGTAAATGGGCCAACACCAGACATCGTAAAGCTGCGCAGGATGCTAAGCGCGGTAAAATCTTCACTAAAATCATTCGTGAGCTGGTAACCGCGGCTAAGCTGGGCGGTGGTGACCCGGACGCTAACCCGCGTCTGCGTGCAGCAATTGATAAAGCATTGTCTAACAACATGACCCGTGACACTCTGAACCGCGCAATTGCACGTGGTGTGGGCGGTGATGATGATGCAAACATGGAAACCATCATCTACGAAGGTTACGGTCCTGGCGGCACGGCAATCATGATTGAATGTCTGTCTGACAACCGCAACCGTACCGTTGCTGAAGTGCGTCATGCATTCAGCAAATGTGGTGGTAACCTCGGTACTGATGGTTCCGTAGCCTATCTGTTCAGCAAAAAAGGCGTGATCTCCTTCGAGAAAGGCGATGAAGACACCATCATGGAAGCAGCTCTGGAAGCGGGTGCTGAAGACGTTGTGACCTATGATGACGGCGCGATTGACGTCTACACTGCATGGGAAGAAATGGGTAAAGTACGCGACGCTCTGGAAGCGGCAGGTCTGAAAGCAGACAGCGCGGAAGTTTCCATGATCCCGTCCACCAAAGCTGATATGGATGCTGAAACCGCACCGAAACTGATGCGTCTGATCGATATGCTGGAAGATTGCGACGACGTGCAGGAAGTCTACCATAACGGTGAAATCTCCGATGAGGTTGCAGCGACTCTCTGATGGGGCCTGCTAAACAGCAAAACGGAGACGCGTGATGGCTATTATTCTCGGCATTGACCCGGGTTCGCGCGTGACCGGCTATGGCGTCATCCGCCAGGTAGGCAGGCAACTCTCCTACCTGGGTAGCGGATGCATACGCACCAAAGTGGATGATTTACCGTCTCGTCTGAAGCTCATCTATGCGGGCGTGACGGAAATCATCACCCAGTTCGAGCCTGATTATTTCGCCATTGAACAAGTCTTTATGGCGAAGAACGCTGACTCAGCCCTGAAACTGGGTCAGGCGCGCGGCGTGGCGATTGTGGCGGCGGTGAATCAGGAATTGCCGGTATTTGAATATGCGGCACGTCAGGTAAAGCAAACGGTGGTAGGTATTGGTAGTGCTGAAAAAAGCCAGGTGCAGCATATGGTCCGCACCTTGCTGAAACTGCCCGCTAATCCACAGGCGGATGCTGCCGATGCATTAGCTATCGCGATTACCCATTGTCACGTCAGTCAGAATGCGATGCAGATGAGCGAATCGCGGCTGAACCTGGCGAGAGGGCGACTGCGTTAAGTTATACCGCCTCGGTCAGTTCCGGCTGAGGCGTTTCCACTCCCTCCGCATGAATCAACACCAAACCCGGATGATGCCACAAACTGGCTGGCGTGACGGTTTTACGCTCCCACGGAATAGAACCCAGGAACCAGAATTTCCAGAAAGTGAGTTTTGCATTCGGATTGCTATTTAACAATTCTCCAAACGTCTCTATTTCACCCACCGGAATACATAGCGCCTCTTTATAAATATCAAAAACAAATTTTGAACAGAACTGGCGCGAAGATTCGTATTTAAAACCGGTGTGGTAAAGTTTGCGTAGCCGGGAGGGAACCTGTTCAACAATTCGTTGTTTTTGTTGTTCTGTCAGCCCAGCGTCTAATCGCTTTATAGCATAGCGTTGATTAGACGAACGTTTAATAAAACGAGATAGCGTGGTGATGGTTGAAAGGGGAACCCGGCTTTCTGCAACCAGGAAGTCTTCACCGTTATGACCGATAATGATCCCGACGTGATTACTCCAGCAATTTGATGCAGCTGATATTTGACCAAATAAGGCAGCACCTATACATGTAAAGACGATATCTCCAATTTCATATTCAGCAGGGTAATTAATATTCACGTTGTCATTCCATTGAAATAGATACGAATATACGTAATAGCATAAAAAATTTATTTTTTCAGGAGGCGCAATGTATATTTTTATTACGCATTTCTTCACTGAATATGTAATATTAAAATATTTGCTTCCAATATAACCTGTAGAACAAATTATACTGTGCCATTTTTCAGATCATCGGGACACCTCGCAAGTTTTCTTCATCCTTCGCTGGATATCTATCCAGCATTTTTTTATCATACAGCATTATCTTTGATTCATTACGCAGGAGCGTCATGTGATAGGCAGACTCAGAGGCATCATCATTGAAAAACAACCCCCGCTGGTGTTAATTGAAGTGGGCGGCGTAGGCTATGAAGTGCATATGCCGATGACCTGTTTTTATGAACTCCCTGAAGCGGGTCAGGAAGCGATCGTTTTCACCCACTTTGTGGTGCGTGAAGACGCGCAACTGCTGTACGGTTTTAACAATAAACAAGAGCGCACATTGTTCAAAGAGTTGATCAAAACCAACGGCGTCGGCCCGAAGTTAGCGCTGGCGATCCTCTCCGGAATGTCAGCGCAGCAGTTCGTTAATGCCGTTGAGCGTGAAGAAGTGGGGGCACTGGTGAAACTGCCGGGTATTGGCAAAAAAACCGCCGAACGCTTGATTGTTGAAATGAAAGACCGATTTAAAGGTTTGCATGGCGATCTCTTTACGCCAGCCGCCGACCTGGTACTCACGTCTCCTGCCAGCCCGGCGACCGACGATGCTGAACAAGAAGCGGTTGCCGCGCTGGTGGCGCTGGGCTATAAACCACAAGAAGCAAGCCGCATGGTGAGCAAAATCGCTCGCCCTGACGCCAGCAGTGAAACATTAATTCGCGAAGCCCTACGCGCCGCGTTATGAGGTAAAGGATGATTGAAGCAGACCGTCTGATTTCTGCCGGTACCACTTTGCCGGAAGATGTGGCAGATCGCGCCATTCGCCCTAAATTACTGGAAGAGTATGTTGGTCAGCCGCAGGTTCGTTCACAGATGGAGATTTTCATCAAAGCAGCGAAACTGCGCGGCGATGCCCTCGATCATCTGTTGATTTTTGGTCCTCCGGGGTTGGGTAAAACTACGCTTGCCAACATTGTCGCCAATGAAATGGGCGTTAATTTACGCACGACTTCTGGTCCGGTGCTGGAAAAGGCCGGCGATCTGGCAGCGATGCTCACTAACCTTGAACCGCATGACGTGCTGTTTATTGATGAGATCCACCGTCTATCGCCAGTTGTTGAAGAAGTGCTGTACCCGGCAATGGAAGACTACCAACTGGATATCATGATTGGTGAAGGTCCGGCGGCACGCTCCATTAAAATTGATTTGCCGCCGTTTACCCTGATTGGTGCAACCACGCGCGCAGGTTCGCTGACATCACCGTTGCGCGATCGTTTTGGTATTGTGCAGCGTCTGGAGTTTTATCAGGTGCCGGATCTGCAATATATCGTCAGTCGCAGCGCACGCTTTATGGGGCTTGAGATGAGTGATGACGGCGCGCTGGAAGTTGCTCGTCGCGCTCGCGGTACGCCACGTATTGCCAACCGTCTGCTGCGTCGAGTGCGTGACTTCGCCGAAGTGAAGCACGATGGCACCATCTCGGCTGATATCGCTGCTCAGGCGCTGGATATGCTGAATGTCGATGCCGAAGGTTTCGATTATATGGACCGCAAATTGTTGCTGGCGGTAATCGATAAGTTCTTTGGTGGGCCGGTAGGTCTGGATAACCTGGCGGCTGCCATTGGCGAAGAACGTGAAACCATTGAGGATGTGCTGGAACCTTATTTGATTCAGCAAGGCTTTTTGCAGCGTACACCGCGCGGGCGTATGGCGACAGTGCGGGCGTGGAACCACTTCGGCATCACGCCGCCAGAAATGCCGTAAGTCGGATCGGTCGCTCGCGGCGCATCCGACACTGGCAGTGTTGCCTGATGCGCCGCTATTCGCGTCTTATCAGGCATATACCAGAGATAGCGAACCACAGGTCGGATAAGGCGCTCGCGCCGCATCCGACAAATGTGTTCAGCGAAAGATTAGCTGGCCTGTTTTTTCATCATACTGAGAATAAATAACAGTGCCGCGCATAGCACCACCGACGGGCCTGCTGGTGTATCGTAAAATGCGGAAAAGGTTAAACCGCCAGTCACTGCCACCATCCCCACCAAAACAGCGACACCTGCCATCTGTTCCGGCGTGCGGGCAAAGCGACGTGCAGTAGCAGCAGGAATAATTAGCAACGAAGTAATAATCAACGCGCCGACAAATTTCATCGCTACACCAATCGTCAATGCCGTCACCAGCATCAACAACAATTTCACGCGCTGTAATTTCACACCATCAACAAACGCCAGATCCGGGCTAATCGTCATCGACAGCAAATTGCGCCATTGCCAGAACAAAATCGCCACCACGATGACCACGCCAATTGCAATAGAGATGAGATCTTCTGGCGTCACTGCCAGCAAATCACCGAACAGGTAAGCCATCAAATCAACACGAATATTAGACATCAGACTAACGACCACCAGGCCCAGCGACAGGGCACTGTGCGCCATTATCCCTAATAACGTGTCGATCGCCAGCTGTGGACGCTTCTCCAGCCATACCAGACCGCCCGCCAGCAGCAGCGTAACTGCAATCACCGCATAGAATGGATTCACGTCCAGCAACAAACCAAACGCGACACCAAGTAATGAGGCATGGGCCAGCGTATCACCGAAATAAGACATACGACGCCAGACCACAAACGAACCCAGCGGACCCGCGGCACAGGCGAGCATGATCCCGGCTAACCAACCGGGAAATAATAATTCAATCATGAGCGATCATTTCCCCGACGCAAAACAATTCGTCCCTGTAAATCGTGACGATGATTATGATGATGGCGATAGATACCCAGTTGTTCAGCACCACGAGGACCAAACATAGAAATAAACTCCGGATGCAGGGAAACAACTTCCGGTGTACCGGAACAACAAATGTGGTGATTCAGGCAAAGCACTTCATCGGTTTTTGCCATTACCAGATGCAGATCGTGAGAGACCATTAAAACGCCACAATCCAGTTCGCGACGCAACTGGTCAATAAGGTCATATAACGCCACCTGACCATTCACATCCACGCCCTGAGTGGGTTCATCCAGCACTAATAATTGCGGTCGATTTAACAATGCTCGCGCTAACAATACACGCTGTGTTTCGCCACCCGAGAGCTTTTGCATCGGTGCGTTAATCAGATGCCCGGCCTGGACACGTTTCAGTGCAGGCAAAATATCTTCTTTATGTGTGCCAGGGCGTAAGCGTAAAAAACGGTTTACGGTAAGTGGCAACGTGGTGTCGAGATACAGCTTCTGCGGTACATAGCCGATGCGCAGTTTTCCGTTGCGCTTGATAACCCCTTCATCGGGTGTTACCAGCCCGAGCACTACCCGTACCAGTGTCGACTTACCTGCGCCATTTGGCCCAAGTAAAGTCAAAATTTTTCCAGGTTTAAGTTCCAGCGACACATCAGAGAGGACGCGGCGTTGGCCAAAAGAAACCGAGACATTTTCCAGGGAAACCAGACTTGTCATGTTAATTTTAGTCTTGCAGTAGTCATGAAATGTTATAATATCACACTTCTCATATTCATTACGATGATTGGTCGCATTATGTTACATAAAAAAACGCTTCTTTTCGCAGCATTATCCGCCGCTCTCTGGGGCGGTGCAACACAGGCCGCAGATGCTGCCGTTGTCGCTTCGCTTAAACCCGTTGGGTTCATCGCTTCTGCCATTGCTGATGGGGTAACAGAAACGGAGGTTTTACTACCTGACGGCGCTTCAGAACATGATTATTCACTGCGTCCATCAGATGTAAAACGCTTACAGAACGCGGACTTAGTCGTTTGGGTTGGCCCGGAGATGGAAGCGTTCATGCAAAAACCGGTAAGTAAATTACCTGAAGCGAAACAGGTAACGATTGCGCAGCTAGAGAATGTGAAACCGCTGCTGATGAAAAGTATTCACGGCGATGATGATGATCACGACCACGCGGAAAAAAGTGACGAAGATCACCATCACGGCGATTTCAACATGCATCTTTGGCTTTCCCCAGAGATAGCGCGGGCTACAGCGGTTGCAATCCATGGAAAATTAGTGGAACTTATGCCGCAAAGTCGAGCCAAACTTGACGCCAACCTGAAGGATTTTGAGGCACAATTAGCCTCAACCGAAAAGCAGGTTGGTAACGAGCTCGCGCCGCTCAAGGGGAAAGGTTATTTCGTTTTTCACGATGCTTACGGCTATTTCGAAAAACAGTTCGGACTGACACCGCTTGGTCATTTTACCGTTAACCCTGAGATTCAACCTGGCGCGCAGCGTTTACATGAAATAAGAACACAGTTGGTTGAGCAAAAAGCAACCTGCGTTTTTGCTGAGCCACAGTTCAGGCCAGCGGTCGTTGAGAGCGTCGCACGAGGGACATCCGTTCGTATGGGAACGTTGGATCCCCTGGGGACGAATATCAAACTGGGTAAAACAAGCTATTCAGAATTCCTGAATCAATTAGCCAACCAGTATGCGAGCTGCCTGAAAGGAGATTAATGAGGAAGTGATTACGTGCAACAGATAGCCCGCTCTGTCGCCCTGGCGTTTAATAATTTACCGCGACCACACCGCGTTATGTTGGGGTCGCTCACCGTTCTTACTCTGGCCGTCGCTGTCTGGCGGCCCTATGTTTATCACCGCGATGCCACGCCAATTGTCAAAACCATTGAGCTGGAACAGAACGAAATTCGTTCGCTCTTACCTGAAGCCAGTGAGCCGATTGATCAAGCTGCACAAGAAGATGAAGCCATTCCCCAGGATGAACTGGATGACAAAATCGCCGGTGAAGCGGGCGTGCATGAATATGTTGTTTCCACTGGCGATACGCTAAGCAGCATTCTCAATCAGTATGGTATTGATATGGGTGATATCACCCAACTGGCTGCTGCCGACAAAGAATTGCGTAACCTGAAAATCGGTCAACAACTCTCCTGGACATTAACCGCGGACGGCGAACTGCAGCGCCTCACCTGGGAAGTGTCTCGTCGTGAAACCCGAACCTATGACCGTACTGCCGCTAACGGTTTTAAAATGACCAGCGAAATGCAGCAAGGAGAGTGGGTCAACAATCTGCTGAAAGGTACCGTCGGGGGAAGCTTTGTTGCCAGCGCCAGAAACGCCGGTTTAACCAGCGCCGAAGTGAGCGCAGTGATTAAAGCCATGCAGTGGCAAATGGATTTCCGCAAACTGAAAAAAGGCGATGAATTTGCGGTGTTAATGTCACGAGAAATGCTTGATGGTAAACGTGAGCAAAGCCAACTGCTGGGCGTACGTTTGCGTTCAGAAGGTAAAGATTATTACGCAATCCGCGCTGAAGATGGCAAATTCTATGATCGTAACGGTACTGGTCTGGCGAAAGGATTCTTGCGATTCCCGACGGCGAAACAGTTCCGTATCTCGTCTAACTTTAACCCGCGTCGTACTAATCCGGTGACTGGTCGTGTTGCGCCACACAGAGGTGTTGATTTCGCCATGCCACAGGGTACGCCGGTGCTTTCAGTGGGTGACGGTGAAGTGGTGGTTGCCAAACGCAGTGGCGCAGCAGGTTATTATGTGGCTATTCGTCATGGTCGCAGCTACACCACGCGTTATATGCACTTGCGCAAGATTCTGGTGAAACCGGGACAGAAGGTGAAACGTGGCGACCGTATCGCGCTTTCCGGTAATACCGGACGTTCAACCGGGCCGCATCTGCACTATGAAGTATGGATAAACCAGCAGGCCGTAAACCCGCTGACGGCAAAACTGCCGCGTACCGAAGGGCTGACCGGCTCCGATCGTCGCGAATTCCTGGCGCAGGCCAAAGAGATTGTGCCGCAGCTACGGTTTGATTAATTAACATCCATTCGCAGCCGGTACGCAGTCAGTACCGGCTTTTTTTATTTGGTGCGGGGCAAGTTGCGCCGCTACACTATCACCAGATTGATTTTTGCCTTATCCGAAACTGGAAAAGCATGGAAACGAAAAAAAATAATAGCGAATACATTCCTGAGTTTGATAAATCCTTTCGCCACCTGCGCTACTGGGGAGCATGGCTGGGCGTAGCAGCGATGGCGGGTATTGCTTTAACGCCGCCAAAGTTTCGCGACCCCATTCTGGCACGGCTGGGACGTTTTGCCGGACGCCTGGGAAAAAGCTCACGCCGTCGTGCGTTAATCAATTTGTCGCTCTGCTTTCCAGAACGTAGTGAAGCTGAACGCGAAGCGATTGTTGATGAGATGTTTGCCACCGCGCCGCAAGCGATGGCAATGATGGCTGAGTTGGCAATACGCGGGCCGGAGAAAATTCAGCCGCGCGTTGACTGGCAAGGGCTGGAGATTATCGAAGAGATGCGACGTAATAACGAGAAAGTGATCTTTCTGGTGCCGCACGGTTGGGCCGTCGATATTCCTGCCATGCTGATGGCCTCGCAAGGGCAGAAAATGGCAGCGATGTTCCATAATCAGGGCAACCCGGTTTTTGATTATGTCTGGAACACGGTGCGTCGTCGTTTTGGCGGTCGTCTGCATGCGAGAAATGATGGTATTAAACCATTCATCCAGTCGGTACGTCAGGGGTACTGGGGATATTATTTACCCGATCAGGATCATGGCCCAGAGCACAGCGAATTTGTTGATTTCTTTGCCACCTATAAAGCGACGTTGCCCGCGATTGGTCGTTTGATGAAAGTGTGCCGTGCGCGCGTTGTACCGCTGTTTCCGATTTATGATGGCAAGACGCATCGCCTGACGATTCAGGTGCGCCCACCGATGGATGATCTGTTAGAGGCAGATGACCATACGATTGCGCGGCGGATGAATGAAGAAGTCGAGATTTTTGTTGGTCCGCGACCAGAACAATACACCTGGATATTAAAATTGCTGAAAACTCGCAAGCCGGGCGAAATCCAACCGTATAAGCGCAAAGATCTTTATCCCATCAAATAAAAAAAGCCTCTCGCGAGGAGAGGCCTCCGCCTTGTGATAAGTTCAAGTTTGCTTCAGAAGATTCGAAATCTGTTGAACTATAATTGAACTGTAGGCCGGATGAGGCGTTTTCGCCGCATCCGGCAACGTACTTACTCTACCGTTAAAATACGCGTGGTATTAGTAGAACCCACGGTACTCATCACGTCGCCCTGGGTGACAATCACCAGGTCACCAGACATCAAGTAACCTTTATCGCGCAGCAGATTAACCGCTTCGCTGGCAGCTGCTACGCCGTCATTAGCGCTATCAAAGTGCACCGGCGTAACGCCGCGATAGAGAGCAGTCAGGTTCAGCGTACGTTCATGGCGTGACATGGCGAAAATTGGCAGACCAGAGCTGATACGGGAGGTCATCAGCGCCGTACGACCCGATTCGGTCATGGTGATGATCGCCGTAACGCCTTTCAGGTGGTTAGCCGCGTACATTGCTGACATGGCAATAGCTTCTTCCACATTGTCGAACTGCACGTCCAGACGGTGTTTAGAAACGTTGATGCTCGGGATTTTTTCCGCACCCAGGCAAACGCGCGCCATGGCTGCAACAGTTTCTGAAGGATACTGACCAGCAGCAGTTTCTGCAGAAAGCATCACAGCGTCAGTACCATCCAGAACGGCGTTTGCTACGTCCATGACTTCTGCACGCGTCGGCATCGGGTTAGTAATCATTGACTCCATCATCTGGGTCGCCGTGATTACTGCGCGGTTAAGCTGACGCGCACGACGGATCAACGCTTTCTGAATGCCGACCAGTTCCGGGTCGCCAATTTCCACACCGAGGTCGCCACGTGCAACCATTACCACGTCAGAGGCGAGGATGATGTCATCCATTGCATCCTGGCTGCAAACGGCTTCCGCACGTTCAACCTTGGCAACAATTTTCGCATCACAGCCTGCATCGCGTGCCAGGCGACGGGCATAGTTCAGATCTTCGCCGCAGCGTGGGAAGGAGACAGCCAGGTAATCTACGCCAATTAACGCCGCAGTCTTAATGTCTGCTTTGTCTTTTTCGGTCAGCGCTTCAGCCGACAAACCGCCGCCAAGTTTGTTGATACCTTTATTGTTGGAGAGGGGACCACCGACGGTGACTTCGGTGAACACTTTCATGCCCTGAACTTCCAGTACTTTTAACTGGACGCGACCATCGTCCAGCAGCAGGATGTCACCAGGCACGACGTCAGCAGGCAGGCCTTTGTAGTCGATACCGACTTTTTCTTTGTCGCCTTCACCTTTACCCAGGTTGGCGTCGAGCAGGAATTTATCCCCAATATTGAGGAAAACTTTGCCTTCTTTAAAGGTGGATACACGAATTTTGGGCCCCTGGAGGTCACCCAGAATAGCCACATGACGCCCCAGTTTTGCGGCAATTTCACGAACTTTATCCGCGCGCATTTTGTGATCTTCAGGCGAGCCGTGAGAAAAGTTCATACGTACAACGTTGGCACCCGCTGCGATAACTTTTTCAAGATTATTATCGCGATCTGTTGCTGGGCCTAACGTGGTAACGATTTTTGTTCTGCGAAGCCTTCTGGACATGTAATACTCCGTTGACTGAAACAACCAGGTGTTGCTTGAACATGAAATCCGAATGAAATAACGCCGCGATGGCTATAAATTAATCTCATTCGGATGTCGTATAAGATTAGGACAGTGACAGTCGTTTTTAGCGATCGTCACTTAAATTAAGTAACTGCTTATCAAAACGCGATTCCTTCAGCGCTTCCTTGACCCGCTTCAAGTTATCTCTGAATTTTGCACCGCGTCGCAAAGTAAATCCTGTCGCCAGCACATCTATCACGGTCAGCTGTGCAAGTCGAGAAACCATGGGCATATAAATGTCAGTATCTTCCGGTACGTCGAGGGTAATTGCTAGCGTGGCTTCCCGGGCGAGCGGGGTACCTGCAGAGGTGAGGGCAATCACCATGGCGTCGTTTTCGCGTGCCAGCTGCGCCAGCTCGACCAGATTTTTTGTTCTTCCCGTGTGAGAAATCAGCACCACCACGTCTCCGTCGCTACAATTCATACAACTCATGCGTTGCAGCACAATATCATCGGAGTACACCACCGGAACATTAAAACGAAAGAACTTATTCATCGCATCGTGGGCAACAGCGGCAGAAGAGCCTAATCCGAAAAAGGCGATTTTTTTTGCCTGAGTGAGTAAGTCGACGGCGCGGTTGATGGCAGATTTATCCAATGAATGACGGACATGATCGAGCGTTGCCATTGCGGACTCAAATATTTTCCCCGTGTATGATTCAACGCTGTCATCTTCATTGACGTTGCGATTAACATAGGGAGTGCCATTCGCCAGACTTTGTGCCAGATGAAGTTTAAAATCAGGAAAACCGCGCGTGTCCATGCTGCGACAGAAACGATTCACCGTCGGTTCGCTAACATTGGCTTCCAGCGCCAGAGCAGCAATACTCGAATGGATCGCGTTATCGGGCGAAGCCAGAATGACCTCGGCAACTTTGCGCTCTGATTTGCTCAAATGTTCCAGCTGAGACTGGATTTTTTCCAGCATATTCATGATGTAAAGAGACTCACGGGTAATGACGATTTCCGCACTGAAAGAAATCGAAATGCAGTTTTGTCAGATATTACGCCTGTGTGCTGTGTTAATGACAAAAGCAGATAAAAAAGTTGTTATTTTTTTTCATAACATGATCAGTGTCAGATTTTTACCCAATGGAAAACGATGATTTTTTTATCAGTTTTGCCGCACTTTGCGCGCTTTTACCGTAATCGCACGGGTGGATAAGCGTTTACAGTTTTCGCAAGCTCGTAAAAGCAGTACAGTGCACCGTAAGAAAATTACAAGTATACCCTGGCTTAAGTACCGGGATAGTTAACTTAAGGAGAATGACATGGCGGTAACGCAAACAGCCCAGGCCTGTGACCTGGTCATTTTCGGCGCGAAAGGCGACCTTGCGCGTCGTAAATTGCTGCCTTCCCTGTATCAACTGGAAAAAGCCGGTCAGCTCAACCCGGACACCCGGATTATCGGCGTAGGGCGTGCTGACTGGGATAAAGCGGCTTATACCAAAGTTGTCCGCGAGGCGCTCGAAACTTTCATGAAAGAAACCATTGATGAAGGTTTATGGGACACCCTGAGTGCACGTCTGGATTTTTGTAATCTCGATGTCAATGACACTGCTGCATTCAGCCGTCTCGGCGCGATGCTGGATCAAAAAAATCGTATCACCATTAACTACTTTGCCATGCCGCCCAGCACTTTTGGCGCAATTTGCAAAGGGCTTGGCGAGGCAAAACTGAATGCTAAACCGGCACGCGTAGTCATGGAGAAACCGCTGGGGACGTCGCTGGCGACCTCGCAGGAAATCAACGATCAGGTTGGCGAATACTTCGAGGAGTGCCAGGTTTACCGTATCGACCACTATCTTGGTAAAGAAACGGTGCTGAACCTGTTGGCGCTGCGTTTTGCTAACTCTCTGTTTGTGAACAACTGGGACAATCGCACCATCGATCATGTTGAGATTACCGTGGCAGAAGAAGTGGGGATCGAAGGGCGCTGGGGCTATTTTGATAAAGCCGGTCAGATGCGCGACATGATCCAGAACCACCTGCTGCAAATTCTTTGCATGATTGCGATGTCTCCGCCGTCTGACCTGAGTGCAGACAGCATCCGCGATGAAAAAGTGAAAGTACTGAAGTCTCTGCGCCGTATTGACCGCTCCAACGTACGCGAAAAAACCGTACGCGGGCAATATACTGCGGGCTTCGCCCAGGGCAAAAAAGTGCCGGGATATCTGGAAGAAGAGGGCGCGAACAAGAGCAGCAATACAGAAACCTTCGTGGCGATCCGCGTCGACATTGATAACTGGCGCTGGGCCGGTGTGCCATTCTACCTGCGTACTGGTAAACGTCTGCCGACCAAATGCTCTGAAGTCGTGGTCTATTTCAAAACACCTGAACTGAATCTGTTTAAAGAGTCGTGGCAGGATCTACCGCAAAATAAACTGACTATCCGTCTGCAACCTGATGAAGGCGTGGATATCCAGGTACTGAATAAAGTTCCTGGCCTTGACCACAAACATAACCTGCAAATCACCAAGCTGGACCTGAGCTATTCAGAAACCTTTAATCAGACGCATCTGGCGGATGCCTATGAACGTCTGCTGCTGGAAACCATGCGTGGTATTCAGGCACTGTTTGTTCGTCGTGATGAAGTGGAAGAAGCCTGGAAATGGGTAGACTCCATTACTGAGGCGTGGGCGATGGACAATGATGCGCCGAAACCGTATCAGGCCGGAACCTAGATCGGAAGAGCGTCGTGTA
>OIGG01000091.1_pt1 | contig 42314 bp, 28 predicted proteins | sample 1582231 | NCBI WGS metagenome assembly OIGG01 (sample SAMN02674607, study PRJEB24791) | human gut metagenome, SKBSTL069 | isolation source: stool | host: Homo sapiens | place: USA | reverse complement strand
GCTGTTAGGCGTCCATACAGGATTACACGATCAGATTTCTGTTCAGGATATTGGTATCGACAACCTTACCGCAGCGGATGGCCTTGCAGTTGGTCGCGCATCAGGCTTTGTCGGGCGGGCAATGGAGCGTCTACTGGATGGCTTCTATACCCTTAGCGATCAAACCATGTATGACATGCTTGGCTGGCTGGCGCAGGAAGAAGGCATTCGTCTTGAACCTTCGGCACTGGCGGGTATGGCCGGGCCTCAGCGCGTGTGCGCATCAGTAAGTTACCAACAGATGCACGGTTTCAGCGCAGAACAACTGCGTAATGCCACTCATCTGGTGTGGGCGACGGGAGGTGGAATGGTGCCGGAAGAAGAGATGGAGCAATATCTGGCAAAAGGCCGCTAATTAATTTTCAATTCAGCATCGCCATCCTTTCCCTGGGTGAGCGATGCTGCCGATGGCGCAGACTTAAGGTCCCTGGTCTTACCTGCTATAACCCCCTCCTTTTATCATCACCCAACGCCTTTCGCTGTAAACGGCGGTTTCGCAAACCAAACCAAAACTGTAAGTAAGATAAAAGCAATAGCCGCCATACGGAAAATCTCATTTGCAGAAATTGAAAGTGACTGCTGAGTTATTTCATTATTAATTTCATTAAGAACCCCTGAAAGCGAACCATAGTATTTATCCATAATTTGTGACGATGAATTAAACACGGGGTTAAATTGATCGATGGTTGCTGTCAACTGACTATGGTGTAACGATTCGCGTCGTCCCCACAGCGTCATTGTCAACGACGTACCAACTGATCCTGACAAGGTACGAAAAAAATTACTCATACTCGAGGCATTGGCAAATTTATTATCTGGCAAACCTGAAAACGAAATCGTTGTTAAGGGTAAAAAGAAACAGGCGACGGCGAATCCCTGAAAAAACTGTGGCAAAATGATGCCTGTAAAATCAATCGTTGGCATAAATGTCACAGAACGCCAGTAATAGCAAACCGCATACATTAAAAAACTAAATGTCACCAACAACCGCATATCAATTTTGTTGCCATAACGTCCTATCAAAGGTGATATTAATAGCGGCATGATGCCGATGGGCGCATAGGCAAGTCCGGCCCATATCGCATTATACCCCATCGTTTCCTGGAGTAACTGCGGCATAAGGACTATCGCCCCAGAGTAAAATAAATATGCGCATGTGATACTCACAATACCAATGGTGAAATTACGGGACTTAAACAAACTGAGATCAAGAATCGGGTTCTCTGAGGTCGACTCCCAAATGACTAAAGAAATCAGAGAAATAACTGACATTACTGTTAGTATTATTATTGTACTCGAGTTGAACCAATCCAGATCGCGCCCTTTATCAAGCATTATCTGCAAGCCACCAACACCGAGCACTAACAGGGTCAGTCCTGGTAGATTCATTTTGACCGGTGAAGTCTCAGTTTCTCTTCCTTTAAGTAAGGTTAAGCATAATGTCAGAACGATAATCCCCATAGGGACATTGATTAAAAATATCCAACCCCAGCTAAAGTTATCACAAATATAACCGCCCAATATCGGCCCACATATCGGCGCGATAATCACGGTCATAGACCATAATGCCAGAGCAAATGTTCTTTTTTCTGGTGGATAATTCCTTAATAATAAACTCTGTGACAGTGGAATTAACGGCCCCGCCATTAATCCCTGAACGACTCTAAAAAATATCAGCACATCAAGATTGGTCGATAAACTACACATTAAGGAAGACAGCGAAAAAAAAGTGACTGAAAGTAAAAATAATCTTAATTCGCCTATTCTTTGTGCCAGCCTGCCGGTAACAGGGATCGCAATGGCATTTGCTACGCCAAACGAAGTGATAACCCAGGTGCCTTCGTCTGTTGATGCTCCCAGAAAGCCAGATATTGTCGGTATTGCGACGTTAGAAATAGTGGAATCCAACATTTGCATAAACGTCGCTAATGACAATGCAATAGTGACGCACCATAACGTCCCACCGGTTAATGGTGCCGGAGTTGATTTAGTGATTGCCATTAAAGTTGTCCATTATGCGAAATAATGTTGCTAATTTCTTTTTCTATCGGACTGGTATCGATAACTAAAGCCTTACTGGTATAAGCAGGCATGGACGTCACGGTTGAAGCCAGCTCAGGCATCTCGGCAATGTCTTCGTTCTTCGTATCAATAGTTGCTGTCATCGATAAACCAATACGTAAGGGATGTTCCATGAGTTCTTTTGGATCAAGAGAAACTTCAACCGGTACACGCTGAACGATTTTGATCCAGTTCCCTGTCGCATTTTGTGCAGGTAATAAGGAGAACGCATTGCCGGTTCCCATATTGATCCCTGTCACCCGACCATGAAACACAACATTTTCACCATAAAGATCGCTGATAATATTGACCGATTGACCAATCCGTACATCCGTGAGTTGTGTTTCTTTAAAGTTAGCATTAACCCACATTTGACGTGCCGGTACGACAGCCATTAACGATTGTCCGGGACTCACTGTTTCGCCGACCTGAACACTTCGCTGGGCAATGTAGCCGGTAACCGGACTCTTAATATCCGTACGTTTAAGCGCCAACCAGGCTTCTTTGGTTGCATCCGCAGCTTCAACGACTTGTGGCTGACGGTTTAATGGTGTGTTCATTACTAAAGCTTTATTCGCTTTATAAGCCTGAATAGCAGCATTCAATGCCGCTTTGCTACTTATTAACGTATCTTTGGTATGCTCCAGCGTTTCTTTTGAAATAACCCCCTGCTTCGCTAAAGGTACACGACGGTTATAATCTTCTAAAGATTGTTGATACTGAATACGTGCTGAAGCGACTTCGGCACTGTATTGTTTATCCTGTAAGTACAGTTTATTCGTTTGCCGAACAATATTTGCCAGATTATTTTTAGCTTTATTGAGTGCGATAGTGGCATCAGTCTTATCCAGTGAGACTAAAATGTCACCCTGTCGAACGTAGTTCGTATCTTTATGATTAACGACAGTGACGCTGCCTGAAACTTGTGCAGAAATTGGATCTGCATTCCCCGTGACATAGGCATCATCTGTACTAATCATGTCTTCTAATTCCATTGACCAATAGGCATAGGCACCTGAAAACGCAATAAATAAAACTACCGCCAATAAAGAAAAGTATTTTCTTCTGTTAGAATGTTTTTTATTTGAATTAATCTGTTCCACTATTATCTCTCATTTCGCATAGATGAAATTTATGAATTGAATGAAAAGAGTATTCATTCTTCATATCAAACACAGTGCATGTGTTGCACATTGTCCCAGGAACGTTGGAGGCCTAATTTAAATGAGGTGCAAAAAAAACAACAGAGGACTAAACCGTGGCTTTTGCAATACAATTCTTACGCATGTAGGATTAGTGAGAAGACTTATAGTGCTAATGTGAAACTATAAATCATCGGTACAATCCCTGATTTTATTGTTGACATTTCATTTATGCCGACTATTTATATGGTATACTTGTCGAATTATCTTAAAGGAAGCTCTAATTTTCTTATTTTTATTGAGAAAATGAGATGATGCCTTATGTCTGTATTACTACAGGGAGAAGGGAGATGCTTCATTGCAAAGGGAATAATCTATGAACGCAATAATTATTGATGACCATCCTCTTGCTATCGCAGCAATTCGTAATTTATTGATCAAAAACGATATTGAAATCTTAGCGGAGTTGACTGAAGGGGGAAGTGCCGTTCAGCGGGTGGAAACACTTAAACCTGATATCGTCATCATTGATGTCGATATCCCCGGAGTTAACGGTATCCAGGTGTTAGAAACGCTGAGGAAGCGCCAATATAGCGGAATTATTATTATCGTCTCCGCTAAAAATGACCATTTTTACGGGAAACATTGTGCTGATGCTGGCGCTAATGGATTCGTGAGTAAAAAAGAAGGCATGAACAATATCATTGCGGCTATTGAAGCTGCAAAAAATGGCTACTGCTATTTCCCCTTCTCTCTCAACCGGTTTGTTGGAAGTTTAACGTCCGACCAGCAAAAACTCGACTCCTTATCGAAACAAGAAATTAGTGTCATGCGATATATTCTTGATGGCAAGGATAATAATGACATTGCGGAAAAAATGTTCATCAGCAACAAAACTGTCAGCACTTATAAAAGTCGCCTGATGGAAAAATTAGAATGTAAATCACTGATGGATCTTTACACATTCGCACAACGTAACAAAATCGGCTAACCACATGAAGTTTTTACCCTATATTATTCTTCTCTGTTGTGGTCTTTGGTCGACCATAAGTTTCGCAGACGAAGATTACATCGAATATCGTGGCATCAGTAGTAACAACCGTGTCACGCTTGATCCACTACGTCTGAGCAACAAGGAATTACGTTGGTTAGCGAGCAAAAAAAATCTTGTGATTGCAGTACACAAGTCCCAAACGGCTACTTTGTTGCATACCGATTCGCAGCAACGGGTTCGTGGTATTAATGCTGATTATTTAAATCTTTTAAAAAGAGCGTTAAATATCAAATTAACACTCCGGGAATACGCAGATCATCAAAAAGCAATGGACGCGCTTACAGAAGGGGAAGTCGATATAGTGTTATCACATTTAGTTGCTTCGCCGCCTCTTAATGATGACATTGCTGCAACCAAACCGCTGATAATTACCTTTCCGGCGCTGGTCACCACCCTTCACGATTCAATGAGACCGCTTACCTCATCAAAACCAGTAAATATTGCTCGGGTAGCAAATTACCCTCCAGATGAGGTAATTCATCAATCATTTCCAAAAGCAACAATTATCTCTTTTACAAATTTATATCAGGCATTAGCATCCGTCTCAGCCGGACAGAATGATTACTTTATTGGTAGTAACATTATTACCAGCAGTATGATTTCCCGCTATTTCACTCACTCCTTAAATGTAGTGAAATATTATAACTCGCCGCGTCAATATAACTTTTTCTTAACCAGAAAAGATTCAGTCGTTCTTAATGAAGTACTCAATCGGTTTGTTGATGCTTTAACAAATGAAGTTCGCTATGAAGTATCACAAAATTGGCTTGATACAGGAAACCTGGCCTTTCTGAACAAACCATTAGAACTCACTGAACATGAAAAACAGTGGATTAAGCAGCATCCCGATTTAAAGGTGCTGGAAAATCCTTACTCGCCACCCTATTCTATGACAGATGAAACTGGCTCAGTTCGGGGCGTGATGGGTGATATTCTTAATATTATTACCTTGCAAACAGGTTTAAATTTTTCTCCGATCACCGTTTCACACAATATTCATGCGGGGACACAGCTTAACCCCGGTGGATGGGATATATTGCCCGCCGCTATTTATAGTGAAGATAGAGAAAATAATGTTTTATTTGCTGAAGCCTTCATAACAACGCCTTACGTTTTTGTCATGCAAAAAGCGCCTGACAGTGAACAAACATTAAAAAAAGGAATGAAAGTTGCCATTCCCTATTATTATGAGCTTCATTCGCAATTAAAAGAGATGTATCCGGAGGTAGAGTGGATAAAAGTCGATAACGCCAGCGCTGCATTTCACAAGGTCAAGGAAGGCGAACTTGATGCTCTGGTCGCGACACAGTTAAATTCACGTTACATGATCGACCATTACTATCCTAATGAACTTTATCATTTTCTTATTCCCGGCGTTCCGAATGCATCGCTTTCGTTCGCTTTTCCTCGCGGAGAACCGGAACTTAAGGATATTATTAATAAAGCACTGAATGCAATTCCCCCAAGCGAAGTTCTGCGCCTGACGGAAAAATGGATTAAAATGCCCAATGTGACCATTGACACATGGGACCTCTATAGCGAGCAATTTTATATTGTCACGACATTATCCGTTTTATTAGTTGGCAGTAGCCTTTTATGGGGATTCTACCTGTTACGCTCAGTTCGTCGTCGTAAAGTCATTCAGGGTGATTTAGAAAACCAAATATCATTCCGAAAAGCACTCTCGGATTCCTTACCGAATCCAACTTATGTTGTAAACTGGCAAGGTAATGTCATTAGTCATAATAGTGCTTTTGAACATTATTTCACTGCGGATTACTACAAAAATGCAATGTTACCATTAGAAAACAGTGACTCACCCTTTAAAGATGTTTTTTCTAATGCGCATGAAGTCACAGCAGAAACGAAAGAAAATCGAACAATATACACACAGGTATTTGAAATTGATAATGGCATCGAGAAAAGATGCATTAACCACTGGCATACATTATGCAATCTGCCAGCCAGCGATCATGCTGTTTATATTTGTGGTTGGCAAGATATTACCGAGACGCGTGATTTAATTCATGCACTCGAGGTAGAGAGAAATAAAGCGATCAATGCAACTGTCGCAAAAAGCCAGTTTCTGGCAACAATGAGTCACGAAATAAGAACACCAATAAGCTCCATTATGGGCTTCCTGGAACTTCTGTCGGGTTCTGGTCTTAGCAAGGAGCAACGGGTGGAGGCGATTTCACTTGCCTACGCCACCGGACAATCACTCCTCGGCTTAATTGGTGAAATCCTTGATGTCGACAAAATTGAATCGGGTAACTATCAACTTCAACCACAATGGGTCGATATCCCTACTTTAGTCCAGAACACTTGTCATTCTTTCGGTGCGATTGCTGCAAGCAAATCCATCGCATTAAGTTGCAGCAGTACGTTTCCAGAACATTACCAGGTTAAGATCGACCCTCAGGCGTTTAAGCAGGTCTTATCTAATTTACTGAGCAATGCTCTTAAATTTACTACCGAGGGGGCAGTAAAAATTACGACCTCCCTGGGTGACATTGATGACAACCACGCTGTTATCAAAATGACGATTATGGATTCTGGAAGTGGATTATCGCAGGAAGAACAACAACAACTGTTTAAACGCTATAGCCAAACAAGTGCAGGTCGTCAGCAAACAGGTTCTGGTTTAGGCTTAATGATCTGCAAAGAATTAATTAAAAACATGCAGGGCGATTTGTCATTAGAAAGTCATCCAGGCATAGGAACGACATTTACGATCACAATCCCGGTAGAAATTACCCAACAAGTGGCGGCTGTCGAGGCAAAAGCAGAACAACCCATGACACTCCCTGAAAAGTTGAGCATATTAATCGCGGATGATCATCCGACCAACAGGCTATTACTCAAACGCCAGCTAAACCTATTAGGATATGATGTTGATGAAGCAACTGATGGTGTGCAAGCGCTACACAAAGTCAGTATGCAACATTATGATCTGCTTATTACTGACGTTAATATGCCGAATATGGATGGTTTTGAGTTGACTCGCAAACTCCGTGAGCAAAATTCTTCCTTACCCATCTGGGGGCTTACAGCCAACGCACAGGCTAACGAACGTGAAAAAGGGTTAAATTGCGGCATGAACTTATGTTTGTTCAAACCGTTGACCCTGGATGTACTGAAAACACATTTAAGTCAGTTACACCAGGTTGCGCCTATTGCACCTCAGTATCGCCACCTTGATATCGAGGCCCTGAAAAATAATACGGCGAACGATCTACAACTGATGCAGGAGATTCTCATGACTTTCCAGCATGAAACGCATAAAGATCTACCCGCTGCGTTTCATGCACTAGAAGCTGGCGACAACAGAACTTTCCATCAGTGTATTCATCGCATCCACGGTGCGGCTAACATCCTCAATTTGCAAAAGTTGATTAATATTAGCCATCAGTTAGAAATAACACCTGTTTCAGATGACAGTAAGCCTGAAATTCTTAAGTTGCTGAACTCTGTTAAAGAACACATTGCAGAGCTGGACCAGGAGATAGCTGTTTTCTGTCAACAAAATGACTAAATAGCGGCTCCCACAATATTCAAATGTGGGAGCTATTTACCAGCACATCTTACATTTATGATGAAAACTCCTGGCGAATTTGTTCCCCATGTTGGTCGAGCGTTGCCGCTCCCGGCATAACATGCGGGTCCGCGCAGCCGCTGATTTTTATCGGATTACCTGGCATCATTATTCCCCCGGCTTCAATCAACATATTTCTCGCCTGAGTTTGTGGCAAATTAATGGCCTCAGCCACACTTAATAACGGCGCGACGGGCACACCAACTTCATGTATTTTGGCTAACCAAACTTCAGCTGCCTGCGTTTTTAACGTTCGCTCAATATATTGTTTAAGAATAGCCTGGTTTTGTACGCGTAAAATATTGCTGCTAAATCGGGGATCATTAACCAGTTCCGTAAGCTCCAGTGCCTGGCATAACGCAGAAAAAAGCTTGTCATTACCACAACAAATCGTAATCGGCTTATCCTGAGTATCAAAAACATCAAAAGGTGCCATGTAGGGATGGCGATTTCCCAGGCGTTGTGGTGACTTCCCTGTCGCAATATATGCCATCAGACCATGCTCCAGAAAACTCAGCGTGGCATCAAACATCGCTATATCGACATGCGCCCCTCTCTGGCTCTTTTCGCGGCCATAAAGTGCACTCACTATTCCGCTGAATAAATAGACACCGCCACATAAATCCGCAAGAGAGGTACCCACGCGCACTGGCGGAGCATCAGGGTACCCTGTTTCCATCATTATCCCGCTCATTGCCTGAATGATGGTATCGTAGGCTGGAGCATCTTTTAGCGGGCCGGTATGCCCAAAACCTGACGATGAAGCATATATGAGACGCGGGTTGATTTCTTGTAGCGTTTCCCATGAAAACCCCAGTTTTTCCATTGTACCTGGGCGAAAATTCTCAGCTAATACATCAGCTTGTTTAAGCATATTTATAAATATACTTTTATCGTGATCATTCTTTAAATCAAGAACCACACTCTCTTTGCCATGATTAATAAAACTGTAATAGAGTGACTGTCCATCCACATAGGGACCAAATGTGCGGGTATCATCACCATGACCCGGCGGCTCAACTTTAATTACCCTTGCGCCCATATTACAAAGAAGTTGAGTTCCGAAAGGTCCATTAAGGACATGTGTCATATCGATAACTAATAAGCCTTCAAACGGCCCTTTGCATTCATTATTTGTCATTTGCTTATGCCTTGAAAAAAGCCGAAGGTGAAAAGACACTTCGGCATTTATGTAAAATCAATAACATGATTAATTATGAAACCAGTCGACTGACATAAATCCACAAAGGAGCCGTGACGACAAAGCCCAGTACGCTCACAGCCAGTGACGCTGTACCAGTGCGGGTGTAGACATTAAACCGGCTGGCAATAATGATTCCGGAGAATGCCGGCGGTAAGGCACCTGCCAGTACCATCATCTGCAAATGTTCGCTGTTCAAATGACATGCCATACCCACGAGAAGCAGCGCCAGTGGCATCAGAATCAGCTTCAGGAAGGTGTTATAAGCAATTTCGGCACTGAATTCGAATTTATGTGCAGCCAGAGTCAACCCCGCAGCGAATACCGCTACCCCTGAGTTAGCCTTCGCAATCAGATTAAAGGTTGGGTCCCATGCTGCCGGAATTTTTACCCCAACCAACACCAGGATCGTTGCCAGAACAGGTGCCCATACTACTGGCTCCTTTGCCGCAGAAATTAATGCGCTCAGATTACTATTCTTCTTACCATCCGCTCCTGAGGAAGGATTCAGCAAATACAGACCAATAGGAATAGTAATTGCGTTAACAATAATAGAAATAATTGCTACAACTAAACCTGTTGATACGGAATCGCCATAAATAGGATCGAGAACTGCAAATCCCAGGAATCCGATGGTAGGTGAACCTGCAATTAATGCACATACTGCTGCTTCTGCATGAGTACGTTTAAAAAATTTGTAGCAACCAAACCAGGAGAAAAAGAAACATCCGACAATAACCACAAGTGATACAAGGGTCAGGCGAGTGTCCGCAAAAATCATTTCCCTGTTTGCCCGGGTAATAGAAACAAATAGGGCCGCAGGAAGAGCGTAGTTTAATACCAGTTTATTAAATGCCCGGGCTTGATCTTCTGAAAAAGTTTCTCGTCTGCCGCTAAAATAACCCAACAGCATGATTACGATAATAGGCAATAAATCGCCAATAAAAAATGTTAGCATAATAGTATTTCCGATAAGGGTCCCCTCACCATCGATAATGAGTTGGCAAGAGGAGACGATGTCAGTATTTAATTACCAGCGACTTGTTTTGGGTTAAGTTTGGTAATATGGCCACTTTCAGTTCCTGCTGCAGGGTCGATGACCACATTAATAATGGTCGGTTTGCGCGACTGAATACCGGTGGTTAAAGCATGACGAAGTTCATCTGTCGTAGTGACGTTATAGCCAACGCCACGAAACGCATCCATTAATTTGTCATACCTTGCATGGTGCAATAGATCTGTTGGTGATGGTGCACCAGCGCCACTGAGATCAACACCGTCTCCTCTGTAGATGCCGCCATTATTAAAAATAACGATCGTCACCGGCAGGTTATATCGACAAATCGTTTCAATCTCCATCCCACTGAAACCAAAAGCACTATCACCTTCAATGGCGACAACCGGAGAACCAGAGGTCACGCTAGCACCGATGGCATAGCCCATACCGATGCCCATGACACCCCAGGTGCCACAATCCAGACGACGACGTGGTTTATACATATCAATAATATTTCGTGCATTATCCAGGGTATTTGCCCCTTCATTAACTAAATAAATATCCTGGTTCTCACGCAATACATCGCGCACAGCACTCAATGCATTAAAGTAATTTAATGGTTGGGTATCTGTACTTAACTTTTCATGCATTTTTTGCGCATTTTGCTGCTTGTGGATATTTAAAATATCGCGCCACACCAGCGGAGTCGTAAATGTGTTTTGTTTCAATTCTGCCAGCATACCTTGCATACTGGATGCAATATCGCCAACGACTGGCACAGCAATGGGACGGTTGCTGTCAATTTCCTGCGGTTCAATTTCCAGTTGAATAAACTGTGTATCTGCCGCCCATCCTTTTTTACCGTGCGCCAGTAACCAATTCAGTCGTGCACCAACAAGCATGACAACGTCAGCATTTGCCAGGGCAAACGAACGCGCAGCTGCCGCAGAAAGTGGATGCGTATCTTCGAGGATCCCTTTCGCCATAGACATTGGCAGGAATGGAATCTGGGCACTTTCAATAAATTCACGAAGCTGTTCATCAGCTTGTGAATACGCCGCGCCTTTGCCAAGGATAATTAATGGTCGTTCAGCTTTTGCTAAAAGCGAAATTGCGCTAGTGACTGACTTCGGGCATGGCAATAATGCTGGCGACGGATTTTCAACTTTAACAATCGTGGTTAACGCTTCGTCTTTTTCCATCGTCGCGGCCAGGACATTTGCTGGCAAATCAAGATAAACTCCGCCAGGGCGACCCGATACTGAGACCCGGATAGCGCGTGCCAATGCAATGCCAAGATCCTGCGGCTGATTAACGCGAAACGCCGCTTTGGCATACGGTTTTGCCGCATTCATTTGGTCCAGCTCTTCATAATCACCTTGCTGTAGGTCGACGATCGCGCGGTCGCTGGAGCCGCTAATCATGATCATCGGAAAACCATTTACCGTTGCGTTGGCCAATGCGGTCAAACCATTGAGGAATCCTGGCGCAGACACTGTCAGGCAGATCCCCGGTTTTTGGGTAAGAAAACCGCTTGCCGCAGCGGCATAGCCTGCCGACTGCTCATGACGAAAACCAATATAACGAATGCCTTCCGCCTGGGCATGGCGCGCCATATCCGTCACAGGAATACCTACAACACCATAAATAGTGTCAATATCATTCTGTTTTAATGCTTCAACGATGATATGCATACCATCTGTCATTTGAAGTTGATCTGACATGATTAATAACCTCGAAATTTTTATAAATTGGGAGCCAGAAGCCCCCGTTAATATCAGATGGCGTGGTTTTGCTTCATTGCAGCAATTTCATCGTCGCTATAACCCAGCTCCTGCAATACAGCAGCGGTATGTTCACCTAATAGCGGCGCAGCTTTAATATCCGGCGTAAAGGCAGAGAATTTCATTGGACAACCAACTGTCAGATATTTTCCACGCAACGGTTGTTCCACTTCGACGACACTGCCACTTTGGCGCAAAGAGGGATCGAGTGAAATTTCTTTCATACTTAAAACCGGTGCACAAGGAATATCAAATTGAGTCAAATAGGCCACCGCTTCATGTTTATCAATAGTGACAGTGTATTTTTCGATTTCAGCAAAAATATCGAAAATATGTGGCTGTCGGGCATGGGCTGTACTGTATGCCGGATCGGTAATCCAATCTGGTTTGCCGATGGCTTTACAGGTATTTTCCCAGTTTTGCTCCTGAATAGTGAAATAAATATAGGCGTTAGGATCGGTTTCCCAGCCTTTACATTTCAGGATCCAGCCAGGCTGACCGCCCCCCCCCCGCATTACCTCCGCGGGGAACTGCATCACCAAATGTGCCATTCGGATACTGCGGGTATTCTTCCAGATAACCCAATTTATCGAGACGCTGCTGGTCGCGTAATTTCACGCGGCAAAGGTTCAATACGGCATCCTGCATTGACATGGTGACTCGTTGCCCACGCCCCGTTTTTTCGCGATGCAGCAAAGCAGCAAGTAAACCGATCAGTAAATGCATTCCGGTGTTGCTGTCACCCAACGCTGCAGCGCTTACCAGCGGCGGACCGTCCCAAAAACCCGTAGTGGATGCAGCGCCACCCGCTGCCTGAGCAACGTTTTCATAGGCTTTTACATTCACATAAGGCGAACACTCATCAAACCCTTTGATCGAACCAAAAATCAGACGTGGATTGATTTCTTGAATATGCTCCCAGGTGAAGCCCATGTGATCAATGGCCCCAGGATGAAAGTTCTCGACTAAGATATCAGCTTCGCGGATCAGCTTTTCCATTACCTCTTTGCCTTCCGCTGTTTTGGTATTTAATTCAATAGAACGTTTGTTACTGTTAAGCATGGTGAAGTAAAGCGCATCGATATCAGGAATATCTCGCAGCTGGTGACGCGTTACGTCACCAACGCCGGGACGTTCAATTTTAATGACGTCAGCGCCAAACCAGGCCAGCATTTGAGTACAAGATGGGCCAGATTGCACACCGGTGAAATCGAGAACTTTAATTCCTTGAAGTGGAGTTGACATAGCAATACCTATTAGTTAATTAAATATGTGTTAATTTAGCGTTTATTTAAGACATAACGCCTCTATAAATAATCCGCAAAATATCGTCGTAGCTGCACTCGATATTTTTAAATTCCTGTATCAAGTACTGAAAATCATTTCATCGCTACTTCCAATTCCTTTCTGCATGGTAAGTAGTGAGGACGAAAAGAAGAATATGATAAATATTGGTTCGCGGTAATCAGAGAGAGCCGCGACATTTGTGATGTTATTCTTACAACTGTAAGAAGCGCCGGTGATTTACAAGTAAGGGTATGATTACGCTTTTTAAAGCGTACCATAAAACATAACATAATAAATGATTTGTGATGACACGGGATTATTGCGGTTTACTTTGAGGAAGATAAAATGCGAGTTTATAGAACCGCGAGCGCCAAATAATTTTATGACCACAATCTGTCGTATTGTGGTCATAAAAAATTGTCGGCTGGAGGGAGTTAAATCCTTTACCTCAATATACTGCCTGTCAGCGTTAGTTCACAAACAGTGCTTCGCTATCGACGATGATTCCATCTTCCGCACCTTTAAGCGCCAGGTTTGCCTCGTAGTATTGCTTTTTATCAAGCAGTTTCTGCGCATCAGCAAGTGCATTACGAGTCTGTTTGAGCGGCATCAGATATTGGTTTTCCATTACGCCAACACCGGCCAGGCGAAGCTCTTCCATTGCGCCCTTTTTATCCCCTTTCGCCATTTTTTCGTTGGCAATTTTTATCGCGGCTTCTTTTTCGGGTGTCGCTACATAACTCTCAGAAATTCCGATAGATGCATTAATGACAATATATTGGTCATCATTGACATTGGTCTTTTTACCTGGCTTAGCGAACTTTGCCCATTCGGTACTGTCATCTGACAACAAAGCTGAAGCTTCATTGGTCAGTTCTTTTGCCTTTTCCGGATCGCCATGAAACAGAGCCAGGCGCGCTACCTGCACGTCACGCATCGCATATAAACCTTGTTCAGAGATACGCTCTGCTGCTGCCGTTTTCTGGGTTTGCTTAACTTGCTGAGTTTGCTGTTGTGCCGCTACCGGTGCATTATCAGCAGCCCATACAGTTGAAGATGCCAGAACTGCTGTGACCATCGTAGCCATAATTAAACGTTTCATACTTACCTCATTCTTTAACAGTTTTAGAAAACGCCGCCATCATATTGGGTGAGCATGAAATGAGAAATCAGAGAGCAACGCTCATTTTGAAAGGGTTATCTTACAGTTGTAGTTATTATCGCAAGAAGTATTTTAGTCTTACAATTGTAGGAATATGCTTCCTGTCACAGAGAACTATTCTTATATACCACAAAGAGATGTCATTTATTATATCGATGTAAATACTGATTAATTAAATGTAAATACAGCCATAACATCGTAGGTTCTCAGTGAACCATTTTCAGGATAACTTTCTATGAAAGTAAACTTAATGCTTTTTAGCTTATTTTTATTGGTCTCTATTATGGCATGCAATGTTTTTGCATTTTCCATTTCTGGTGGTGGAAGTGAGACGAGCTATAAAGAGACAGAAAAAACGTCAATGATGACGACAACTCATTCTACAAAACTTCAGCCATCACAGGCGATTTTGTTTAAGATGAGAGAAGATGCGCCACCATTAAATCTCACAGAAGACATTACGCCCCCTTTTCCGACAAAGGCGAATTATCTTATTCATCCTGTGCGATAGCGTCTGTCACATGGCAGGTGAACAATCATTCCTGATGCTGATGTGAGCACCTGCCCAAATGATCCATCCTGAACTACTACCGCCTGCCATACCCCACCATAAAGCGAATCATCAAGCCACAAGCCGGGGCAAGAAACATAAATATCCCCGTCACCAGTTCATTACCGCCAGTTAACCACATGGTGAAGTAGTAAATGAGTGCAGCGAGGATCACCATGCCGAAGAAAGAAGAGACCGCCGAGATCACGTTCAGTACCTGACCGATGTATCCGCTTACGCAGACAATACACAGGGCGAGAAACATCCATAAATAAATCATAGCTCAACCTCCTGCCGCGCTAAAAAACCTGTAACTTCAGTCACTTTAATAGTAAGACAATCCTTAACCTCTGGCAATTTTTGCTAAGCATCAATGAAAACAGCACGTTAAATGCAACGCTATTGCGTGCGGAAAATTTTTTACTTTGCACGATTAATAATCAGTAGCTGAAAGCAGTCAGCCAGTGATAAAGTAGAGCCACCGCATTCATGCTCCTCGTGGTTATGTCCTGACTAGTCTTTACACTCTTTACAGGAACCATTGTCGTACATGATGGCCCAACCAATTGAGTGTACCGCTGTCGACATGGAATCTTCTGCGATACAACAATTCGTATCTACAGAAGGTAACTATGTTTCCACAATGCAAATTTTCCCGCGAGTTTCTACATCCTCGCTACTGGCTCACATGGTTTGGGCTTGGTGTACTCTGGCTTTGGGTACAGCTTCCTTATCCTGTTCTCTGCTTTCTCGGCACGCGTATTGGCGCAATGGCGCGACCATTCCTGAAACGGCGTGAATCTATCGCCCGTAAAAACCTGGAACTTTGTTTCCCGCAGCATTCTGCGGAAGAACGTGAGAAGATGATTGCCGAAAACTTTCGTTCACTCGGCATGGCGCTGGTAGAAACCGGCATGGCGTGGTTCTGGCCCGACAGTCGCGTACGTAAATGGTTTGATGTTGAAGGGTTGGATAACCTTAAACGCGCACAAATGCAAAATCGCGGCGTAATGGTTGTCGGCGTCCATTTTATGTCGCTGGAACTGGGCGGCCGCGTGATGGGACTGTGCCAACCAATGATGGCTACCTATCGTCCACATAATAATCAGCTGATGGAATGGGTGCAGACCCGTGGGCGCATGCGCTCTAACAAAGCGATGATCGGCAGAAATAATCTGCGCGGCATTGTCGGTGCACTGAAGAAAAGTGAAGCGGTATGGTTTGCTCCCGATCAGGATTATGGTCGTAAAGGCAGCTCCTTCGCGCCGTTCTTTGCGGTGGAAAATGTTGCCACAACCAATGGTACGTATGTCCTTTCACGTCTCTCTGGCGCAGCCATGTTAACCGTAACGATGGTAAGAAAAGCGGATTACAGCGGATATCGTTTGTACATCACCCCAGAGATGGAAGGCTACCCGGCAGATGAAAATCAAGCCGCTGCCTATATGAACAAGATTATCGAAAAAGAGATCATGCGCGCACCGGAGCAGTACCTCTGGATCCACCGTCGCTTTAAAACGCGCCCGGTGGGAGAATCGTCGCTATACATTTAACAAACTGCTCTTACTCTTTCCCTCCTCAAATCAGCCATAATAACCTCATGGTTTTTATGGCTTTTTTCTTAAGGTTTTTTCCTTCGCTGAATCTCTAATTATTACCGTCAGAAATTAAACTGTCGCCGATATGAGACACCTGTAAGTTACTAAAAGTAAATAAGAAAATGCCTCTTGTCTCGTTTCAGTTTTAGGCGTACATTAGCGCCGTCTGGAGCAGTTTAGCTCAGAATTCTGGGGTGATGCCCACGGTAAAATACAGGACTTTTAAGGTCGTTTTGCCCGGTGTCAACTCACTGTATCAGGTGTAATGAAGTCATTCAGGCGTAACAGTAATTACGCGGAGAGATGTAAAGTGAAATATTTCTTTATGGGCATTTCTTTTATGGTCATCGTTTGGGCCGGTACTTTTGCCCTGATGATCTAAAAGCAAACTGTGCAATGAAAAACAGGAGCCATCTGGCTCCTGTTTGCATTTCTGGCGATGGTGTTTATTCCGCGTTTTCGTGAATATGTTTGCTGCTGACGGGTAGTAAACCGTCGGCACGGAACATCGCTTTAATCCCACGAATCGCCTGACGAATACGGTCGCGGTTTTCAATCAGTGCAAAGCGCACATGCGTGTCGCCGTAGTCGCCAAAGCCGATCCCCGGAGAGACACAAACCTTCGCTTCGTTCAGCAGCTTCTTGGCAAATTCCAGCGAGCCCATGGCAGCATACGGTTCCGGGATTTTCGCCCAGACATACATCGAAGCCTTCGGCATTTCGACCATCCAGCCCGCTTCATGCAGCCCTTTTACCAGTACATCACGGCGGCGTTTGTACTGTTCAGCAATGTCGCGCACGCACTGTTGATCGCCCTCCAGCGCCGCAATCGCTGCCACCTGCAACGGCGTAAAGGTGCCGTAATCGTGATAGCTTTTAATACGTGCCAGCGCACTGACCAGCGTTTTGTTGCCAACCATAAAGCCGATACGCCAGCCCGCCATGTTGTAGCTTTTCGACAGCGTAAAGAACTCGACCGCCACATCGCGTGCACCCGGCACCTGCATGATTGACGGCGCTTTCCAGCCATCGTAGACGATATCGGCATAGGCCAGGTCATGGACCACCAGCACATCGTAGCGTTTCGCCAGCGCCACAACCTTTTCGAAAAACTCCAGCTCCACACATTGCGCGGTTGGATTCGACGGGAAGCCGAGGATCATCATCTTCGGTTTCGGATAACTTTCGCGAATGGCGCGTTCCAGTTCGTTGAAGAAATCGACACCTTCCACCAGCGGCACTGAGCGTACCTGCGCCCCGGCAATCACCGCGCCGTAAATATGAATCGGGTAGCTTGGATTAGGCACCAGTACAGTGTCACCATGATCCAGCGTCGCCAGCATCAGATGCGCCAGTCCCTCTTTCGAACCAATAGTGACGATGGCTTCTGATTCCGGGTCGATTTCAACGTCGTAGCGATCCTGATACCAGTGTGAAATGGCGCGACGTAGCCGCGGAATGCCGCGTGAAGTGGAGTAACCATGCGTGTCCGGGCGCTGGGCCACCGTACATAATTTTTCGACGATGTGCGGCGGAGTCGCACCGTCCGGGTTACCCATACTGAAATCGATAATATCTTCGCCGCGCCGACGCGCAGCCATTTTCAGTTCAGCGGTAATATTAAAAACGTAGGGCGGGAGACGATCAATGCGCGTAAAGCGACGTTCAGGGCGAGTGTCAGCCATAATTTCCTCAGATTAACGTTAGCGCCCGGACCGTCCGAGCGACGCTGCCACGATGGTGGCTGTTTTGAAAATAGCCTGATTAATTTCTGTCTGTCCAGCGTTTTAGAACATTTTTATCAATGGCTTTAAATGAGGAACACCACTTCAAAAACAGGAAATTTATCTGCGCTAACAAGAAAATTACCACTCATTTTATTAACATTATAATTTCAATAAATTTACCAAGCAGATGTGCATTATCAAGAGATGCATTGCTAATACACCATTTATCTTTCAATCCCCTTTTAAAATTGTGGTTTTTCCTCAAAAACGGCCTGCTGGTCATCAGCCTTCAGGTTACCTATCATAGAGGTTTAATCCTTATTCAGAGTCACCCGTGCACGAAATATTCAACATGCTGCTGGCGGTCTTCGATCGGGCAGCGTTAATGCTTATCTGCCTGTTCTTTCTCATCCGTATCCGCCTGTTTCGCGAACTGTTGCACAAGTCGGCGCACTCCCCAAAAGAGCTGCTCGCTGTTACCGCCATTTTCTCGCTGTTCGCCCTGTTCAGCACCTGGTCCGGCGTTCCCGTAGAAGGCTCGCTAGTGAACGTTCGTATTATCGCGGTGATGTCAGGCGGGATTCTGTTTGGCCCGTGGGTAGGCATCATTACCGGCGTGATTGCGGGTATTCACCGGTATTTAATTGATATCGGCGGCGTGACGGCGATCCCCTGCTTTATCACCAGCATTCTGGCGGGTTGTATATCGGGCTGGATCAACCTGAAAATCCCCAAAGCACAGCGCTGGCGCGTCGGTATTCTCGGCGGCATGTTATGTGAAACGTTGACCATGATTCTGGTGATTGTCTGGGCACCAACTACCGCGTTGGGGATCGATATCGTCTCTAAAATCGGGATTCCGATGATCCTCGGTAGCGTCTGTATCGGCTTTATTGTGCTGCTGGTGCAAAGCGTTGAGGGCGAAAAAGAGGCCAGCGCCGCGCGGCAGGCCAAGCTGGCGCTGGATATCGCCAACAAAACGCTGCCGCTGTTTCGCCATGTCAATAGCGAGTCATTACGCAAAGTTTGTGAAATTATCCGCGATGATATTCATGCCGATGCGGTGGCGATTACCAATACCGATCATGTGCTGGCCTATGTTGGCGTGGGTGAACACAACTATCAGAATGGCGATGACTTCATTAGCCCGACTACCCGACAGGCGATGAATTACGGAAAAATCATCATTAAAAACAATGATGAAGCCCACCGCACACCAGAGATTCATTCCATGCTGGTGATCCCATTGTGGGAGAAAGGCGTTGTGACCGGAACACTGAAAATTTACTACTGCCACGCGCATCAGATTACGTCATCATTACAGGAAATGGCGGTCGGTCTGTCGCAAATCATCTCCACGCAACTGGAGGTTTCACGCGCCGAGCAGCTACGTGAAATGGCAAATAAGGCAGAGCTTCGCGCCCTGCAAAGCAAAATTAATCCCCATTTCCTGTTTAACGCTTTGAACGCTATTTCATCGTCAATCCGTCTGAATCCGGATACCGCTCGCCAGCTGATCTTTAATCTGTCGCGTTATCTGCGCTATAACATTGAATTAAAAGACGATGAGCAAATCGATATCAAAAAAGAGCTGTATCAAATTAAAGACTATATTGCCATTGAGCAGGCCCGCTTTGGCGACAAGCTGACGGTTATCTATGATATTGATGAAGAGGTGAATTGCTGCATTCCCAGCCTGCTGATCCAGCCGTTGGTGGAAAACGCCATTGTCCACGGTATCCAGCCTTGCAAAGGTAAAGGCGTTGTCACCATCAGCGTTGCAGAGTGCGGTAATCGGGTACGCATTGCGGTGCGAGACACCGGGCACGGCATCGATCCAAAAGTCATTGAGCGGGTCGAAGCGAACGAAATGCCGGGCAATAAAATTGGTCTGCTGAATGTCCATCATCGCGTGAAGTTATTGTATGGCGAGGGGCTGCATATCCGCCGCCTGGAACCAGGAACGGAAATTGCGTTTTACATTCCTAACCAACGCACCCCAGTCGCCTCACAGGCTACGTTATTGCTTTGAGCCGGAGTGATATTGTGAAAGTCATCATTGTTGAAGACGAATTCCTGGCACAACAGGAACTGAGCTGGCTAATTAAAGAGCACAGCCAGATGGAGATTGTCGGCACCTTTGACGACGGTCTGGACGTGTTGAAGTTTTTGCAGCATAACCGCGTCGACGCCATTTTTCTGGATATCAATATTCCGTCGCTGGATGGCGTGTTGCTGGCGCAAAACATCAGCCAGTTCGCCCATAAACCGTTTATTGTGTTTATCACCGCATGGAAAGAACATGCGGTAGAAGCGTTTGAACTGGAGGCGTTTGACTACATTCTCAAACCGTATCAGGAGTCACGCATTACCGGGATGCTGCAAAAACTGGAAGCAGCCTGGCAACAACAGCAGACCAGCAGTACGCCTGCCGCGACGGTAACGCGTGAGAATGACACCATTAATCTGGTGAAAGATGAGCGAATCATTGTCACGCCAATTAACGATATCTATTACGCCGAAGCGCACGAGAAAATGACCTTTGTCTATACGCGGCGTGAATCCTACGTAATGCCGATGAACATTACCGAGTTTTGCAGCAAGCTGCCGCCGTCGCATTTTTTCCGCTGCCATCGCTCATTTTGTGTCAATCTGAACAAAATCCGCGAGATCGAACCGTGGTTTAATAACACCTATATTCTGCGGCTGAAAGATCTGGATTTTGAAGTGCCGGTCAGCCGCAGCAAAGTTAAAGAATTCCGCCAGTTAATGCATCTTTAATCGGGAACTTTCATGAAAGCACCAGGCTTGCCCGCCGATCAACAATTTTTCGCCGATCTGTTCAGCGGCCTGGTGCTTAACCCGCAACTACTGGGGCGCGTCTGGTTTGCCAGCCAGCCTGCCTCATTGCCAGTGGGCAGTTTATGTATTGATTTTCCCCGTCTGGATATCGTGCTACGCGGCGAATACGGCAATCTGCTGGAAGCAAAGCAGCAACGTATGGTGGAAGGAGAAATGCTGTTTATTCCGGCACGCGCGGCTAATTTACCGGTCAACAACAAACCGGTGATGCTGTTAAGCCTGGTGTTCGCACCGACCTGGCTTGGCTTATCATTTTACGATAGCCGCACCACGTCGTTGTTACATCCTGCTCGCCAGATCCAACTTCCCAGCCTGCAACGCGGCGAAGGTGAAGCAATGCTTACTGCCCTCACCCATCTTAGCCGTTCGCCGCTGGAGCAGAATATCATTCAGCCGCTGGTGTTAAGTTTGCTGCATCTTTGCCGTAACGTGGTGAATATGCCGCCGGGCAATTCGCAGCCGCGCGGCGATTTTCTCTATCACAGCATTTGTAACTGGGTTCAGGATAATTATGCCCAGCCGCTCACCCGTGAGAGCGTGGCGCAGTTTTTTAATATCACGCCCAATCATCTGTCAAAACTGTTTGCGCAGCATGGAACAATGCGTTTTATCGAATATGTGCGTTGGGTGCGAATGGCGAAGGCGAGGATGATTTTGCAGAAATATCATCTGTCGATTCATGAAGTGGCACAGCGTTGCGGTTTTCCGGACAGCGACTATTTTTGTCGCGTTTTCCGGCGTCAGTTTGGCCTGACGCCGGGAGAGTACAGCGCCCGTTTTCAGGGCTAACGTCAGAAGGTTAATTCCGTTTCCAGCAGCGTCAGGATGCTTTGCGCATCTTGCGCGGCGAACAGCGACTGGCGGAAGTTTTTATTCACCAGTTTACGCGCCAGCTGCGAGAAGACTTTCACATGATTCATCCCTTCGTTAGCGCCCAGTGTCAGCATGATCACCAGTTCGACTTCGCCCATTTCTGACTGCCAGTCAACCGGTTTCACCAGCCGGGCAATGCTGATACTGGAATGACGGATCCACTGAGATTTGGTGTGCGGGATCGCTACGCCAAAACCAACGCCGGTGGTAACAATCTCTTCCCGCTGCCAGACATCCTCTTCCAGCTCGAACGGATGTTCAGTGCGCCCGTTAACGCCGAGGTTACCGCACAGGAACTGGATCGCCTGCTCTTTATTGCTAAAGGACTGATCAACAAAGATATTCTCCAGCGCCAGCAGTGGGCGAACGTCTTCTTCCGGCGTAAAGGCGGTGAGTAACGCTTCAATTTCCTGCGCGCTGCGGCATTCACATGCCTGACGCGCCAGTTCCCGACACGCCTCGCTATCCAGTTGACGAAGCTGGCTTTTCACCGCCGGAATGCGCGGGCTACTCATACTTAACTCGTCCAGGCCCAGCCCAAGCAGTAGCGGCAGATAACGGCTTTCACCGCCCAGTTCACCGCAAATGCCTACCCATTTACCCCGCTGATGCGCAGTGGTAATAATCTGCTGCAACATGCGCAGGAACGATGGCGTAATCGGGTTATACAGCGGCGATACGCGCGGGTTATTACGATCGACCGCATACAGATACTGGGTCATATCGTTGGAGCCGATACTGAAGAAATCTACCTCATCGCAGAAGTGATCGATGATGTAGCACACCGACGGCACTTCCACCATGATACCCAGCGTAATCGTCTCTGCATGACGCAGGCCATCGCGCTTAAGCTCAACGATCGCTTTTTGGATCTCGCCCTTCACCCATAAGATCTGATCGAGGCTGTGAACCATTGGGATCATCAACTGGGCGTTGCCGAAACTGGCGGCGCGCAAAATGGCCCGCAGTTGAGTGCGGAACAGGCCCGCAAATTCCGGGTAAATACGTACCGCGCGATAGCCGAGGAACGGGTTCTCTTCCTGGGGAATATTCAGATAAGGAATGCTTTTATCGCCGCCGATGTCCATCGTGCGGAAGATAATCGGCTTGTCGCCCGCCGCCAGTAGCACCTGCTGGTAGGCTTCAAATTGCTCCTGCTCGTCCGGCGCGCTGTCGCGATCCATATAGAGCATTTCAGTACGGAACAGCCCAACACCTTCCGCGCCGTTGGCAAACGCGCCTGGCGCTTCCAGAGCGGTGCCGATATTCGCCGCAATATCAATACGCTTGTTATCACGGGAATAGGCCAGCTGCGCGGCGGCCTGCGCCTGTTGTTTTTGGCGTTTATCCGCCAGCGTCTGCGCGACCTGATAATAACCGCTCACCGCGTCATCAGGGTTAATCGCCAGCACGCCGCACTGGGCGTCAAGCACTGCCGGTTGCCCGGCATAGCGCGCGATCGCATCCAGCGGCAAGCCACTCAGTACCGGGATCGCCGAGGCACGGGCCAGAATCAGGGTATGCGAGGTGCGCCCGGTTTTCTCCAGAATCATGCCCGCAAGATTTTTTAAATCGAGGCTCAAAAACTGGCTTGGGGTTAAATCCTCGGCCACCAGAATAGTCGGTTTTTCCAGCACCAGATTGTTGCGCGGCTTCAGTTCCGGCCAGGTGATATGCAGCAACTGTTCGCTGATATCGCGAATGTCGCTGACCCGCTCGCGCAGATAATCGCTGGCAGAAGCAGATAGTTTGGCGCAAACCTGCTCCATATTGCTGATGATCGCCGCCCCCAGCCCCTGATGCTGTTCTGCCATAAGGCGACGGATATTGCCTGCAAATTCATCATCCTGAATCAGCGACAAATGGGCGCTGAGGATAGTTTTGCTTTCGCCGTCACGCTCACGCAGCTGCTGGTTCAGTTGCTCGGCAAGCGTTGCCAGGCTGTGCTCCAGCCGGGTGGAATCTTGCGCACTGGCGGGGATCGCCCGGTAACTGTCGAGGCTGTCGCTCTGTAACAGGATCAGCGTACCCACGCCGACGCCGCTTGCCAGCACATTGCCGTACAATAAATCAGGATTCAGACGGCTTAATGAACGCGGCAGCGGATGCGCCGTCAGTTCTGCCTGCGTTGGCTGGACGCTGTCGCTGTCGATAAAGCGCACCTGGATGTACTCTTCCAGCACGCGCCGCGCCTGCTCTTCATCGCTGCCGCTAATGTTCAGGCTGCAACTGTCATTAAATAAAGTGCCGGTACCAATCAGCGCCAGCGAACTTTTCGCATCGGCCTTTGCGTTCTGGCGATGGTTAATAAAAGTGATTTCGCTTTGCCACTGGCTGCACTGTTCTTTAAGTTCCCACGCCGGACGAGCATGAATACCGTTAGGCAAAGGACAGAGAAATTGAATCGTTAACATAACCGCTCCGGGTTAATCAGGAGATCATCTGAAATCCGTCAGTTGAACAACCGTCTCACGGGTAAGACGTTGAATAAGGGCAGATAAAAGTTGCTGCATCTGCAAAATGTCGCGGCAATCGGCAATCGATGCCGCACAATGTCCGTGGCGCGTCGCTGGCCCCATCACCACCGTGGGTACGCCGGTGTCAGTTAAATGCACCGCTCCACCGTCCGTGCCGCCGTTGCTGAACATATCTGCCTGTAACGGCACGCCAATTTCTGCCGCCACGGTTTCAATCCACGCGGTAAGTTTTGGCGGCGCAATCAGCGACTTGTCGCTTAATACCAGCATCGGGCCGTTACCAATCTGGCGATGGTTAGCCGCGCCATAATCAAAGTTTTTCGCCCAGCAGGCGGTATCCAGCACAATCGCAACGTCCGGTGAAACCGCACGGGTAGCGGTTTGCCCGCCGCGTAATCCCACCTCTTCGCTGGAGCTGGCCACCAGCCACACCTCCGCAGGCAGTTCGGCGTCGTGCAGCTCACGTAGTAACGTCACCAGCAGATAGCAACCGAGGCGATCATCAAAGGCTTTCCCCATCACCCGCTGGTGAGGGAGAACCTGAAAAGTTGTATCAAAGGTGACGCGATCGCCTGGACGAATTCCCGCCTGCATCACTTCGTCATACGAGCGCGCACCAATGTCCACGCGCATGGCGCTGACGTCATTCCCCTGCCGGTCGCCGTCAAGCAGGCCTGGAATTTTGCACTCTTCACGGGTAGTGATACGCACCGACTGAAGCTGGCGGGCAGCCATGCGTACATTGCCAACCGGCAACACATCGATCGCCCCTTCGCGGGAGATGCTGCGCACCATAAATCCCACTTCATCCATATGCGCACAGATCATCACCTTCGGACCTGTCGATTCATTGAGGCGGATCAGCACCGATCCCAGGCCGTCAAATCGCACTTCTTTTTGCAGGCGATCCGCTTCTTCCAGCAGGATCTGCCGCACTTCCTGTTCCGAGGAGGCGATCGCATCTGCCTCGCTCAACGCTTTTAATAACGATAAATCCATTATGCCTCTCCCGTGAGCAACACTGTTTTCGGCATGGCGTAGAGCACTTCTGCGCCTTGCGGGGTGACCAGCACAACATCCTCGATGCGCACGCCCCCTTGCCCTGGCAAATAAATCCCCGGCTCCACGGTCAGTAACATGCCTGGCTGTAGCGTCGTGGTGTCCCGCGGTGAAAAACGCGGATCCTCATGGACTTCAATACCGATAGCATGACCGGTGTTATGACCGAAATTGTCACCAAATCCAGCCTCGGTAATCACCCGGCGCGCGGCGTCGTCAACCTGCTGGCAGCGCACGCCGGGGCGAATCGCGGAGATTGCTGCGAGCTGTGCCTGCAGGACAATTTGATAGACGTTAAACAGCGGGTGAGATTCGGCGCTCACCCCTTCGCCATTCACCAGCAAGGTGCGCGTCATATCAGAGCAGTACCCCTGATAGAGCGCACCGAAATCGAGAGTGACAAACTCGCCCGCTGTAACAATCTTGTCGCTGGCTTTGCCGTGCGGCAGCGCCCCACGCCAGCCGCTGGCGACAATGGTGTCAAAAGAGGCTTTTTCTGCGCCCTGCTGGCGCATAAACCACTCCAGTTCAGCGGCTATCTCGCACTCGCTCATTCCCGCCTGAATAAAGCGGCGAATATGCTCTGCACCGCGATCGGCAATCCCACAGGCGAGGCGGATTTTCTCCACCTCCTCTGGCGTTTTGATTTGCCGCAGCACATCCGGCGTGGCGCTTACCAGTTTCGCATTGAGTTCAGACTGCCAGCGGTGCGCGGTTTCCCAACTCACCTGCTGGCCCTCAAAACCGAGCGTTTGCAACTGCTCATCGGCAATGATTTGCCTGGCGATGGTTGTAAGCTTGTGCGTCGCGTCAAGCAAATGCAGCTGGTAACCTTGCGTGCGGGCTTCTACATCCGCGTAATAGCGCGAGTCCACCAGAATGTGCGCACTTTCACGGCTAATCACCACATAGCCTGATCCGGTGGAGATCCCCAGATGCGGCTGTTTGTTCTGCCGTGAGGAGAGAAGCACCGCATCCAGTTGTTGCGCCTTAAGCCAGTCGCGCAGCGAAGCGAGTAATGTCATCAGGATTTTCCTTCTTACAGGCTATCGATTAACAATTTGCCTTTACGGAACATCATCAGACGCAGGAACACCACCATCAGCGCAGTAATGACTGCTCCCAGCGCGATCCCCGCCATGTAGACGCCGAGGTTAGTGACCAGTGGCCATGCCCAGATAGCGGATTCCGGGAACCATTGCACTGCGCCCAGCCAGACTGCAGCGGTTGAGCCGACAATCGCGCCAACCATATAGGACGGAATGGCGGTGATGGGGCTTTCCAGCGCAAACGGAATCGCACCTTCACTGATCCCCATAAAGGCAAGGAACATGGCGGTTTTACCCTGCGGATAAAGCTGAGCGTTGAACAGGCGTTTGCCGGTTAAACGACGGTCAATAATGGTCGCCAGACCCAGACCAATCGGCGGAATAACGATAGCGATAGAACGTGCGGTGACCGGTAATACGTGGTCCGTGGTAAAGCTGAAGGCAACGAAACCTGCGGCTTTGTTGATCGGGCCACCAAGGTCGATTGCTGTCGCCGCGGCGATCCCCATCGCGTACATCAGCGCGCCCTTCTCACCTGCAGCGGTCAGCACGGTACGGATACCGCCGTTGATCCAGCCACCAAAGGGGGTGATGACGTAGTACATCGCCAGCATGACAAAAATGGCGGAAAGAATCGGTAGCAAAAATGTGGTTTTGAACGCTAACAGGAAATCCGGTAACTGGATTTTCTGGTTCATCCATTTCACGAGGTAACCCGCAACGATAGATATTATCAGCGCACCAATGAAGGTGGACGGCACCGGCGAAGAGGTCGCCCATTGCATAGTGCTGGGATCGAAGTTCAGCAGTTGCGTCGGCTGGGTAGACATCAAGCCGCCGATAAAACCCGCCGGGAACGCCAGTTTGCCACCGATAGAGTTTGCCACAAAAGCAGCAAACATCGGAATGGCAAAACCAAACAACACGCCGCCGAAGGACTGCGACAGCCAGGCAAATTTAAGTAAGGAGAGGTCGAAACCGGAGAATTTCCCGCTATTAAGAGCATCCATGATGCCGATATCAGCAGGAATTTTAAGCCAGCTATAAGCAATCAGCTGGCTGAAAGCGAGGATCACACCGCCCATAATTAAGGTCGGCACCATGCGTGAAATCCCTGACATCACATGCTGCGGGAGTTCACCCCAGAAGCTGGTTTTAGAGGCCTGCGGATTCTTAATTGCCGCTGCCGCACCGGATGCGCCAGGCACAACGGTTGCACTGCGTTTTTTAATGGCCATAACAATTATCCCTGTCGAATATTACTGTTGTTCAGAGGCAATCATCTCTTCGATTTCTTTGATGATGCCCGCAGCGTTTTTAATTGCGTCCTGCAAAGTGATTTCATAAACGTCGCGTGATTCGAAACGTTCGTTATCTTCCGGGGTAACCGCCACGGAGTGGATGATGATGGTCGCTTCGGCGATATCCTGCGCGGTCAGACGATTCTGGATACCGTCCGCACCCTGGGTTTCAATTTTCACTTCATAACCGGCTTCTACCGCCGCTTCTTCCAGCGCCTGAGCGGCCATAAAGGTGTGAGCCAGGCCCATTGGGCAGGCACATAAGGCAATCAGTTTCTTACTCATCGTTAATTCCTCGTTCAGTGATAGTTGACGAGTGAAATTATGAACGTGCAAAACAAATCGCCGTTACCAGACAAATAATGCATTTACTGGAGAATTAATCCCGCTGCACGGAAGTGTGACGCAGGTCGGCCTTGTGAGGGGACACAAAGGAAAATTGAATTAACTGTATGATTTAAAAGATTATCGGGAGAGTTACCTCCCGATATAACAGGAAGGAGTTACAGAATGTGGCCTAAGGTCTGGCGTAAATGTGCGCCGGAACCGAGAAGGCCCGGATTGTCATGGACGATGAGATACACCGGAATATCATGGACATATTCTTTAAAGCGCCCTTTATCTTCAAATGCGGCACGGAAACCGGAGGCTTTGAAGAACTCAAGGAAGCGCGGCACGATACCGCCCGCAATAAACACGCCGCCAAATGTCCCGAGATTGAGCGCCAGATTGCCGCCAAAACGGCCCATAATGACGCAAAACAGCGACAACGCGCGGCGGCAATCGGTGCAGCTGTCAGCCAGCGCGCGTTCGGTAATATCTTTTGGCTTGAGATTTTCTGGCAGGCGGTTGTCGGCTTTCACAATTGCGCGATACAAATTCACCAGCCCAGGGCCAGAAAGCACACGTTCCGCCGAAACATGGCCAATTTCCGCACGCAATATTTCGAGGATAATGGCCTCTTCTTCACTATTCGGCGCAAAATCAACGTGACCGCCTTCGCCTGGCAAGCTTATCCAACGCTTATCGACATGGACCAGATGCGCAACCCCTAGCCCCGTTCCGGCACCGTAAACCGCAATAGGCTTACCTTCTACCGGTTCTGCGCCACCAAACTGAATCAGATGCTCTTTTTTCAGCATCGGGATCGCCATCGATACAGCGGTAAAATCGTTAATAATTTCCAGATGGCTAAAACCGAGATTCTTTTTCATTTCGGCAATTGAGAACGCCCAGGTATGGTTGGTCATTGCCACCCAGTCACCGGTAATTGGGCAAGCGATGGCAATACAGCCGTCTTTCACCTCGACCTTATGTTCTTCAAGATAAACGCGAATGACCGCTTCGAGGCTGGGGTAATCAAGCCCTGAATAGGTCTTAGCCTGCGAGATTTCACCACTGGCAATATCACACAGAGCAAGACGTGCGTTGGTGCCGCCCACATCACCGACTAATGCATACTTTGTCATTCTTCAACTGCTCCGCTAAAGTCAAAATAATTCTTTCTCACACTGTAAATACCTGGGGGCATAACAACAACGCCGGAAAGGCAGGCTCCCTGTAAATATCGATCTGGGTCACACAATTACTTTATCGTTTCAGCACCAATTGCAGCGATGCCTTTTTGCAAGCTGGGCAAACTAAGTATCTGACCCCGCATAAGGAATAGAATATGCTCCATCCGCGAGCCAGAACCATGTTGTTATTATCGCTCCCCGCCGTGGCAATTGGGATTGCGTCCAGTCTTATTCTGATTGTGGTGATGAAAATCGCCTCGGTATTACAGAATTTGCTCTGGCAACGACTGCCGGGAACTCTGGGGATAGCCCAGGATTCACCTTTCTGGATCATCGCCATATTAACGCTAACAGGTATTGCGGTGGGGTTGGTTATCCGTTTCAGCCAGGGGCATGCCGGACCAGACCCCGCCTGTGAACCGCTGATCGGCGCACCAGTTCCGCCCTCTGCGCTACCAGGACTTATCGTAGCATTAATTCTTGGTCTTGCTGGTGGCGTCAGCCTGGGGCCAGAACATCCGATCATGACCGTCAATATCGCCCTTGCGGTTGCCATTGGCGCTCGTCTGTTACCGCGTGTCAACCGAATGGAGTGGACTATTTTAGCCTCTGCCGGAACCATCGGCGCGCTGTTTGGCACACCTGTTGCGGCGGCGTTGATATTTTCGCAAACCTTAAATGGTAGTAGTGAAGTTCCGCTATGGGATCGTCTTTTTGCGCCGTTAATGGCGGCAGCAGCTGGTGCACTTACTACCGGATTATTTTTCCATCCCCATTTTTCACTGCCCATTGCGCATTACGGACAAATGGAAATGACCGATATTCTCAGCGGTGCAATTGTCGCGGCGATTGCCATCGCAGCAGGGATGGTCGCCGTATGGTGCTTACCACGGTTGCACGCGATGATGCATCAAATGAAAAATCCGGTGCTCGTGCTGGGTATTGGCGGATTTATTCTCGGTATTCTGGGGGTTATGGGTGGACCAGTTTCTCTGTTTAAAGGGCTGGATGAGATGCAGCAGATGGTGGCAAATCAGGCTTTCAGCACCAGCGATTACTTTTTGCTGGCGGTAATTAAACTTGCCGCCCTGGTCGTTGCTGCCGCCAGTGGCTTTCGCGGTGGGCGAATCTTCCCGGCAGTGTTTGTCGGCGTGGCATTAGGGTTGATGCTGCATGAGCACGTCCCCGCCGTTCCAGCGGCAATAACCGTTTCCTGCGCTATTCTCGGCATCGTGCTGGTGGTAACACGCGATGGCTGGTTAAGTCTTTTTATGGCGGCAGTCGTTGTACCCAATACCACATTGCTACCGCTGCTCTGTATCGTCATGCTTCCGGCATGGCTGTTATTAGCAGGTAAGCCGATGATGATGGTCAATCGTCCGAAGCAACAGCCACCCCACGATAACGTTTAGCAAAAAATGCTCTCCTTTATGATTTAAGAGTTATGGCGATGATACGGGGCTTTACCTCCCCGTAATATTGCGTTAACAGGCCGCTGACGGCTTCGATCGTGAAGGAGAATAACAATGTTCAGGTCACTGTTTCTGGCGGCCGCCCTGATGGCATTTACCCCGCTTGCGGCAAACGCAGGTGAAATCACCCTACTGCCATCAATCAAATTACAAATTGGCGATCGCGATCATTACGGTAATTACTGGGACGGTGGTCACTGGCGCGACCGTGACTACTGGCATCGCAATTATGAATGGCGTAAGAACCGCTGGTGGCGTCATGATAATGGCTACCATCGTGGCTGGGATAAGCGTAAAGCGTATGAGCGTGGCTATCGTGAAGGCTGGCGCGATCGTGACGATCATCGCGGAAAAGGCCGCGGACATGGACACCGCCATTAAACACATTCGCCAATGGAGCACAACGCCTGATGCGACGCTAGCGCGTCTTGTCAGGCCTACAAACCGTCTCTTTAACGCGTAGGGCGGATAAGGCGTTTTACGCCGCATCCGCCAGTGATGACTGGTACGACGCCAGTTGAACTATAGCCCCAGCGCCGTCCCCACCAACAACCAGATATTCAGCGCCACTACCAGCACCACAATCACCCAGCCTGTCTGTTTTACGCGTTTACTGTTCACCAGATCGCCCATCAACTTACTGTCACTGGTAAAAATCAGCAGTGGAACCAGCGCCAGAGCGATACCAAAACTTAACAGCACCTGACTCATAACCAGAATCCGTGTCGGATCTAATCCCATCAGAATGACAATAAATGACGGCAGCATGGTGACTGTACGACGCACCCACAGCGGGATATGAAAGCGAATGAAGCCCTGCATCACCACCTGCCCCGCCAGTGTCCCCACCACCGTTGAGGACAGTCCGGCAGCAACCAGGCTTAATCCAAAGACCGTTGCCGCAGCATGGCTTAACAACGGTTGCAGCGTCAGGTAAGCCTCATCAAGATCGGCAACACCAGTATGACCTGAAAAATGGAACGCCGCCGCAGCTGTAGCCATCATCGCCAGATTGACAAAACCGGCAATAGTCATGGCGATAGCCACATCCCATTTGGTGGCGGAATAACGTTGTTGACGAGAACCGCCATGTAAATGTTGAGTGAGCGAAGAGTGCAAATAAATCACATGCGGCATAATCGTCGCCCCTAACACGCCTGCTGCCAGGAAGACCGCCTCCGAAGTAGGTAAACTCGGGATCACCATTCCTTTACCCAGCTGCGCCAGGTTAGGCTGGGAGAAAATCAACTCGACAATGTAAGCCGCGGCAACAAACAACAGTAACCCGCCAATCACTTTCTCCAGTGGTTTTTGCCCGCGACGTTGCAGCATTAAAATCAGGAAAGTCGCGATCCCCGTCAGCACCGCGCCTTGCAACAACGAAACACCAAGAATGAGTTTAAAACCGATCGCCGCACCAATAAATTCCGCCAGGTCGGTTGCCATCGCAATAATTTCTGCCTGAACCCAATAGAACCACACTACGGGACGCGGATAGTGATCACGAATCTGCTCCGCCAGATTTTTACCGGTGGCAATCCCCAGTTTGGCAGAGAGGATCTGAATCAGCATCGCCATCAGGTTGGCCCAAACGACAACCCACAGTAGCTGATAGCCGAAGCTGGCACCCGCCTGAATATTGGTCGCAAAGTTACCGGGATCGATATAACCAATCGCCGCAATGAACGCAGGTCCCATTAATGCGAGCCTCATCTTGCGCGCCGCCCGTCCGCTGCTACTCTCAACGCGATAGTTCGTCATCTTGTGCCTCTAAAACATAGCCTTTGCTATGTTTCATGCTATGCCAAACGAGAATGATTATCAAATTCATTTAAATGGGTTGTGGTGATTTCTCTGATAGACCAGGATTATGACTACGAAAAGATTGATGACTTGAATGTTATGGTTATGTTTAATGTTAGCACATTTACATAACTTTCAGCTTCCATACACAACATAGCAGAAATGTATGACAGCTCACTATTTTTGAAGCTTGTCACAGGACGTCATTATAGTGTGTGTCAGATCTCGTTTTCCTTAACCATGTTACATAGAATGTGCACGGAAATTTAACCTGCCTCATATTTGGAGCAAATATGGACCGCGTCCTTCATTTTGTACTGGCACTTGCCGTTGTTGCGATTCTCGCACTGCTGGTAAGCAGCGACCGCAAAAAAATTCGTATCCGTTATGTTATTCAACTGCTTGTTATCGAAGTGTTACTGGCGTGGTTCTTCCTGAACTCCGACGTTGGTTTAGGCTTCGTGAAAGGCTTCTCCGAAATGTTCGAAAAACTGCTCGGATTTGCCAACGAAGGGACTAACTTCGTCTTTGGTAGCATGAATGATCAAGGCCTGGCATTCTTCTTCCTGAAAGTGCTGTGCCCAATCGTCTTTATCTCTGCATTGATCGGTATTCTCCAGCACATTCGCGTGTTGCCGGTGATTATCCGCGCAATTGGTTTCCTGCTCTCCAAAGTCAACGGCATGGGCAAACTGGAATCCTTTAACGCCGTCAGCTCCCTGATTCTGGGTCAGTCTGAAAACTTTATTGCCTATAAAGACATCCTCGGCAAAATCTCCCGCAATCGTATGTACACCATGGCAGCAACGGCGATGTCCACCGTGTCGATGTCCATCGTTGGTGCATACATGACCATGCTGGAACCGAAATACGTCGTTGCGGCACTGGTACTGAACATGTTCAGCACCTTTATCGTGCTGTCGCTGATCAACCCTTACCGTGTTGATGCCAGTGAAGAAAACATCCAGATGTCCAACCTGCACGAAGGCCAGAGCTTCTTCGAAATGCTGGGTGAATACATTCTGGCAGGTTTCAAAGTCGCCATTATCGTTGCCGCGATGCTGATCGGCTTTATCGCCCTGATCGCCGCGCTGAACGCACTGTTTGCCACCGTGACTGGCTGGTTTGGCTACAGCATCTCCTTCCAGGGCATCCTGGGCTACATCTTCTATCCGATTGCATGGGTGATGGGTGTTCCTTCCAGTGAAGCACTGCAAGTGGGCAGTATCATGGCGACCAAACTGGTTTCCAACGAGTTCGTTGCGATGATGGATCTGCAGAAAATTGCCTCTACACTCTCTCCGCGTGCTGAAGGCATCATCTCTGTGTTCCTGGTTTCCTTCGCTAACTTCTCTTCAATCGGGATTATCGCAGGTGCAGTTAAAGGCCTGAATGAAGAGCAAGGTAACGTGGTTTCTCGCTTCGGTCTGAAGCTGGTTTACGGCTCTACCCTGGTGAGTGTGCTGTCTGCGTCAATCGCAGCACTGGTGCTGTAAGACCATACATAAAAAAGCCGGGGATAATTCCCCGGTTTTTTTTACGCCTGTTAATCAGCTAATGGCTGCGGGCGACCAATCAAATACCCTTGCAGATATTGCACCCCGAGCTTATGCAATAGCGCCTGCTGCTGTTGCGTCTCGACAAACTCCGCGACCACACTCAATGACTTCGCTTTCGCCAGATCGGTAATTGATCTCACAATCATCGCATCCAGCGTATTCGTGACAATATCTTTCACAAAGACGCCATCAATTTTGATGATATCAGCCTGCAAACGCTTTAACCGTTCGTAGTTGGCATAGCCGGTGCCAAAGTCATCAATCGCAATCCGGAAACCAAACTTATGCAGCTGCTCGATGTTGTACATGCTGCTTTCTGCGTTAGAAAACGCCTGCTCCTCGGTGATCTCAAGAATGACCGCCTGCGGGGAGATGTTATAACGCTTAAACAGACGAATAATCCGCCCGGCAATATTCTTTTGCAGCAGCGTGAGCGGCATTAAATTGACTGAAAAGCGCGGGCCTTTTTTGTCGCAAGGATGTGTTGCCAGCCACTTCAACAAGGATTCCAGCACTTGCAAATCAAAACGCGCGCTAAGGTTAAACTGAGCAATAAGGGGCAGAAACTTATCCGGGGTCATAATGCCGCCGTCATATTTCAGTCGCGCGAGGATTTCATCATAACCTTCACCCTCTTTGTTGCGAATTGGCTGGGCGTAGAGCAGCAAATCACCCTGATCTAACGCCGTACGAATGGTATTCAGCAATAGCACCTGTTTAGTGGTCTGCCCGGAAACCATCTCCTCTCGGCTATCCAGCGCCAGCACATGGTGATGTGCGCAGGATTGCTCCGCCAGCCAGCTTAACTGCCCCAACAAGGGTTGCAGGGTTTCCTGATTTCCATCAAAACGCCCCCAGGCAGCACCATAGCCCATATCCAGCCCGGTATTATTCCAGTGAATTTGCCGACTATTCAGGATGTTAACCATATGCTGGAGTCGCCCTTCCGTTTCCGGTCCACTCAGCACTAACAGCAGTTCACTACCCGGCAATTGATACAACTTTTCGTTTTCCTGCATCAACGGCAGCAGCGTACGGTAAATTGATCGGATACAGTGAACGCGCATCATTAAGCCGTAATGACGACTCATAAACTCAAGATTATCAATGCGCAGGCAGCAAAAACTCTTGCCCGCCTCTTGCTCCGGCGCTTGTTCTAACGCACGAAAGTTGGGTAGGAGCGTTAACGGATCGGTCAGCGCCTGCAAATGCCAGCGGCGATTAAGCCATTCACTGCGATGATAAATGCGCACCATATAGAGCAGGCAAACACTAAAGGAAATCAGCACCGCGAGAATAAATGCCAGCGAATATTCGGTTAGTACCCCTTGCAAAAAGTTCTGGTTGTAATTCAGCAGGCAAAGCGTTGAAACAGCCCAGGTGAGATTTAAAAACGGATAGCGAAGCTTACCGACACCGAGGGTAAAGATGATAAAGAAAACAGGTACCAGGTAACCGGCAATAAAGTCATTCTCATACGGTGTGCACATCAGAAGTAGCAGCACGCTAAGAGCTGCCAGCCAGCTTAAGGTAAATGCGCGTTTCTCTTTGCTCAACGACGGAGCGATATCCCTGCGCCACAATATCTGCGCAAAGTGGGGACTTACAATCATGCGAGTGAGATAGTAGAAAAGCATGTTGTAAATCAGCACAGCGGTGAAAAGGCTTAGTAAATCAACGACTGTGAAAATGGCATCCGCATCGCCGAAAAAGGTGGATATCTTTAGCGGGAAATCAAAAAAGCTCCCCACAAGATACATGCTGCATTTGATGCCGATCGGCGTCACCAAACCAAGCCAGAAAAGACGTTGCCAGACATATCGGCTGGTCAATCCATAACGCCAACGCGTCCCCAGCTGCCAGCGTAATATTGCGCAGGCACACAACACAACAAACGTCTGGCTGCCGAGCATGACCGCGGTCTGTAAAAAAGATAGATGAAAGTTCCACAGATTGGTGCAAAACATCCCGCATAAAACGGGAACGACACCGCGCCAGCCAAAGATAAACAAGATTGACAGCATTACGCACAGTGGCATCCACGCCAGAAAGATATAACTGGAATGGATAATGGCAAGTGGCGAAATAAAACGGGATAGCTGAATAAGTACCACGGTGAGCGTAAACGCTAGTGTGAATATCTTGATATTTTTTATCAGGTTATGCTCCACAAACATGAGTACACTACTCTCACTGATCGGGGTTTTCAGGCACACAAATAATAAGTTTATTCGCATCGCGAAGCAAACAGGGGCCAGCCTGTTGCCGATTTTTCATCCAATGATGCTTTCACCAGGCGGCGCTAACCCGGACGTAGACTGTATTACAAAAGCGGCAAAAAGCAGAGACAAAAAACCCCCGCTTTACAGCGAGGGTTTGAAATTTGGTGGAGCTAAGCGGGATCGAACCGCTGACCTCTTGCATGCCATGCAAGCGCTCTCCCAGCTGAGCTAATCCCCCATAGCTGGTGTGCCGTCCCTGACGACGTGTGTTATTATACCAGCAAAATGGAGAGTTGTCAATAACTTTTTTTATTTTTTGTGAGCGACGCTGCGGCTGGTGCTGCGCTTGTAGTAGAACAAGTACTGCTGTACGATGCCAGCCTGCTGATCATAGGAAGGAAAAGGGTCGCGGCCGCCGAATTCCTCATCAATGAGTCGCTGTATCCAGACATCAATGGGAGCCATCGCGGTACGGCCATAGCCAAAGAGGCAGACGCAGTTTGCTACCTTTTTGCCGACGCCGTCCAGCTCGAGGAGGCGGGAAAAGAGAGCGTCGTCGGGCAGCGCCGCCAGAGCACCGAGGTCGAGTGTGCCGCTGGAAGCCTGAGCGGCAGCGTTCTGGATGTAACGGGTGCGGTAGCCCAGACCACAGCCCATCAGCTGCGCTTCAGAGAGGCCGCAGAGCTGCTGCGGGGTAGGAAAGAGGAAAACTTCATCGCCTTCGGCACTGAGCGGTTCGCCGCAGCACCGGGCAAGGTGTTCCACGGCGGTGCGGATGGCCGGAATGCTCTTGCGCTGGGAGATGAGAAAGGTGATGAGCATTTCCCATGGATCCTGATGCAGGACTCGGATGCCCTGCCCGAAATCGAGCGATTTGTCCAGATAGCTGCTCTGTCCCGCCAAGCTGCACCGCAGCGCGGCATAGTTCCGGCCCAAATCAAAGTAGTCGGCCCAGTACTCCCGATCTGAGCCATACCATGCGGCGTCGTATTGACCATCGCCCAGCGGAGTCAGATAAAGAAGTGCGCTGCCGGAAAGAAAACGGTAGCGCCCGTCGGACAGCTTCTGTGGCCGGAAGCACTGGCCGCTTTCGATGATCTTGTCGAGGTCAAAGTCGTCCTGGATGGCGACGAGCTGATGGGTGAGGGAAACTGTATGCATGGAAAACTCCTTTTTGGAAAAATTGTGGCGATGCCCGATTCGCGGTGAAAACTGGTTTCTATCTGTACCCTCCGCGGGGAGGGTGACAGGCTGTACCAGCAGGGCTTCGGGCGGTAGAGCATATTTCTATCCACGCCCTCCGCGAGGAGGGCGACCGCAGTGCATCAGTGGACAACCGGAGACGCGCCGATTTCTATCCACGCCCTCCGCGAGGAGGGCGACCACGGACGCAGGCGGCAGCACCGAGACCGGCCTATTTCTATCCACGCCCTCCGCGAGGAGGGCGACGTCCGGAACTGCAGTGCTGCTGCACGAAGCGCCGGATATTTCTATCCACGCCCTCCGCGAGGAGGGCGACACTTTACAATCGAAGTCAACAGAACGGCTATTCGATTTCTATCCACGCCCTCCGCGAGGAGGGCGACGTCAGCGGGCCAGCAAGTCCCGCCAGAGAGCCAGTATTTCTATCCACGCCCTCCGCGAGGAGGGCGACCTGAGATATGGTAAACCGGCGAGAGCGATATAGATTTCTATCCACGCCCTCCGCGAGGAGGGCGACACGGCAGATCTTCCACCGTGCCGTAGGTGAGCTTATTTCTATCCACGCCCTCCGCGAGGAGGGCGACTTGATGCGGTAGGCTGCGGACGCTGCTGCAAGTAATTTCTATCCACGCCCTCCGCGAGGAGGGCGACCACGCCGCTTGCGGGTGCTGCGCCGGAACATCTCGATTTCTATCCACGCCCTCCGCGAGGAGGGCGACGCATCCTTGTAGGCTGCAATGATGTCCTGAATCCATTTCTATCCACGCCCTCCGCGAGGAGGGCGACCTGGAAAAGCTGCTGTTCTGTTTGGCGGACAGGTTATTTCTATCCACGCCCTCCGCGAGGAGGGCGACGCAGTCTGGACGGCCTGACCGTGACCGGTGTGTGATTTCTATCCACGCCCTCCGCGAGGAGGGCGACCACCGATGCCGACGGCGATACTCTGACCGTTACCGAATTTCTATCCACGCCCTCCGCGAGGAGGGCGACTGTATTTTTTGGGTGGGAAGACGAGAGAGTATGATTTCTATCCACGCCCTCCGCGAGGAGGGCGACCTGTGATGCGGCGTGCCTATGACGAAAAATACAGATTTCTATCCACGCCCTCCGCGAGGAGGGCGACCGCCTGGAGCTTTGCCACGCGGTCTCCGACCATAATTTCTATCCACGCCCTCCGCGAGGAGGGCGACTTGTCGCCCTGCGCTGCCTTGTTGCTGCGCTTGGAATTTCTATCTACGCCCTCCGCGAGGAGGGCGACGGTAAAATTGACATAGAGAGCCAGAGGGAAAAAAATTTCTATCCACGCCCTCCGCGAGGAGGGCGACGCGCAGTTGTTGCCGCCTGTATTTGGATGTACCATTTCTATCCACGCCCTCCGCGAGGAGGGCGACCCGGGAAACGTACCCTGCAGGAGGTGGCGCAGTATATATTTCTATCCACGCCCTCCGCGAGGAGGGCGACGTAACTTCCGGCAGACCGCGACAGCAAAACCGACAATTTCTATCCACGCCCTCCGCGAGGAGGGCGACCAAGCGCTCTGGTTCGACGGCTGCCACCAAGCGATTTCTATCCACGCCCTCCGCGAGGAGGGCGACCCGAGGTGCAGAAAGGCGTGAACATCGTCTTTGAATTTCTATCCACGCCCTCCGCGAGGAGGGCGACGTGCAGCGGGCGCCGTCCTCGTCCAGCGTGGACGGATTTCTATCCACGCCCTCCGCGAGGAGGGCGACACGGGGTTTGTGCTGCTCGACATGATAGCTTGCTATTTCTATCCACGCCCTCCGCGAGGAGGGCGACCCAGCACTCCCGGTTTTGCTACGTTGTCATACAATTTCTATCCACGCCCTCCGCGAGGAGGGCGACAGGACTCGGAGACAAATGGTTTCAGGATCATCAAATTTCTATCCACGCCCTCCGCGAGGAGGGCGACCCACCCGCCCGTCGGTGGTGGAGATGTCGAGGGTATTTCTATCCACGCCCTCCGCGAGGAGGGCGACGTGCGTAAAGGGAGAAAAATGCAATGGTACGGATCATTTCTATCCACGCCCTCCGCGAGGAGGGCGACCTGATGGCGGAGACGGGTGAGCCATGATAGACCGATTTCTATCCACGCCCTCCGCGAGGAGGGCGACCTGTTCTCCCAGGTTTGCAAAGACGGGATAGTAATTTCTATCCACGCCCTCCGCGAGGAGGGCGACGGGACATCGTGGTCATGGAGAACGCTGCCGTGTATTTCTATCCACGCCCTCCGCGAGGAGGGCGACATTCAAGCGAGACTATTCGCTGCTCACGACGATATTTCTATCCACGCCCTCCGCGAGGAGGGCGACGACAACGATGTGGACAAATTCATCGCAAGCTTCGATTTCTATCCACGCCCTCCGCGAGGAGGGCGACCGTAGAGGGCAACAAGCCCGAGGAGTGACCAAGGTATTTCTATCCACGCCCTCCGCGAGGAGGGCGACATTTCGCCATTGTTCACCATTTCCTGTTTTCTGATATTTCTATCCACGCCCTCCGCGAGGAGGGCGACGGGGCAACTGTGCAGAAAGGAGAAAATAAAGAATATTTCTATCCACGCCCTCCGCGAGGAGGGCGACAAAACACCGACAGCAAACAGATCAACGTAGGCGGTATTTCTATCCACGCCCTCCGCGAGGAGGGCGACCGCCGCTTCTCCTTGCGCTTGGACTCGGTTCGGAATTTCTATCCACGCCCTCCGCGAGGAGGGCGACCCACAAACGAGCTGACCGCACCGTGGATAGTCTATTTCTATCCACGCCCTCCGCGAGGAGGGCGACCTTATCCCTGTCCTCATCAATCACGGCGTCCAGCATATTTCTATCCACGCCCTCCGCGAGGAGGGCGACTTGAGCTCCTGCATATCATCGTCGGAGAGGCCGAGATTTCTATCCACGCCCTCCGCGAGGAGGGCGACTCGCTGTAGGAGAAGCCGCCGTCGATGGAAACGATATTTCTATCCACGCCCTCCGCGAGGAGGGCGACATGGCAATCTGTGCATAGGCCGCTGTGGCAAAATATTTCTATCCACGCCCTCCGCGAGGAGGGCGACGCGGGTCGCTGACCTTCTGGAAATAGGTCTGGATATTTCTATCCACGCCCTCCGCGAGGAGGGCGACCCGGAGCTGATTACCAAGCAGGAGGACACCGATGCTATTTCTATCCACGCCCTCCGCGAGGAGGGCGACCTGCGCCCATGTGCCGCTCCCGACCTTACGCTCCAATTTCTATCCACGCCCTCCGCGAGGAGGGCGACCGGCTTCTGCTTCTGGATGCTCGAGCACAGGATCCAATTTCTATCCACGCCCTCCGCGAGGAGGGCGACGGCATCCTGCTCTCCGACGCCATCGAATACTAAGAATTTCTATCCACGCCCTCCGCGAGGAGGGCGACCCACATCAGAAGGAGGTGACGCACATGGCAAACGATTTCTATCCACGCCCTCCGCGAGGAGGGCGACTCGCCGGAGGCCTGATAAACAAATTCCTAGGCGGATTTCTATCCACGCCCTCCGCGAGGAGGGCGACTACAACGAGCGGCTTCAAAAGCACGACTTCTCTTATTTCTATCCACGCCCTCCGCGAGGAGGGCGACTTACCTCGGCGGTGGCCGTCAACCCCGCCCTGCAGATTTCTATCCACGCCCTCCGCGAGGAGGGCGACAAAATCGGAGAGATGCTCATTCCCTATGATGTTATTTCTATCCACGCCCTCCGCGAGGAGGGCGACATCAGGCGGTGTAGTATGGATATATTGTTAGAAAATTTCTATCCACGCCCTCCGCGAGGAGGGCGACGTAGAGGTCGTGAACATCCACGCTGACCGGAAGTTTATTTCTATCCACGCCCTCCGCGAGGAGGGCGACGTTTTTGGAGCGACAAACAGAAGTTCTTCCAGCAATTTCTATCCACGCCCTCCGCGAGGAGGGCGACGGAGGCTCGAACGGCGGCGACGCGAAAAAGGAGATATTTCTATCCACGCCCTCCGCGAGGAGGGCGACGATGCGCTGCTTCTCCTGCAATATGGCGTAGGAGAAATTTCTATCCACGCCCTCCGCGAGGAGGGCGACCCACGCTCCCCGCAGAAAGGCGAATAAGTTCGTATATTTCTATCCACGCCCTCCGCGAGGAGGGCGACTTTCTCCCCAGCGAGGGGAAGCAGGACCCCGACAAATTTCTATCCACGCCCTCCGCGAGGAGGGCGACGGAACAGGCCGCAGCCGAAAATGATGGTTTTGAAATTTCTATCCACGCCCTCCGCGAGGAGGGCGACACGTTACCCCACGGGTTTTCGATGTGTCTGTACTATTTCTATCCACGCCCTCCGCGAGGAGGGCGACCCGACAGCCGGAGGGCTGGATCTACTCGGACAAGGATTTCTATCCACGCCCTCCGCGAGGAGGGCGACCCACGTCTCCTTCCCGTGCTTCCACGCCCGGTTATTTCTATCCACGCCCTCCGCGAGGAGGGCGACAAAGGCCAAGATCATGGCCGCCAGCATTTTGGAGATTTCTATCCACGCCCTCCGCGAGGAGGGCGACCGGCCACGGCCCCAAGAGTGCCATGCTGATCAAATTTCTATCCACGCCCTCCGCGAGGAGGGCGACCATCGACGCTCTGAACGACCTGATCTCTGGTCTATTTCTATCCACGCCCTCCGCGAGGAGGGCGACCGAAGTGGACAAGTACCCCGGAGCCAGC
>OIGG01000037.1_pt1 | contig 73633 bp, 60 predicted proteins | sample 1582231 | NCBI WGS metagenome assembly OIGG01 (sample SAMN02674607, study PRJEB24791) | human gut metagenome, SKBSTL069 | isolation source: stool | host: Homo sapiens | place: USA | reverse complement strand
AGTCGTATGCTTAGCCGCTTCTGTCTGCACGGACTTCAGCTGTGCCACGTTCACCGCATCGGTGTCATCCTTGCCGGCGGCTACGCCTGTAATGACCTTATTACCTGCATGGATACCATCCTCTTTGATTGTCACATCACCGGTTTTCAGTCCGTCTTTATCAATCGTTACTTTATCGTTGACGGTGATTTTTTCAGTTTCTACACTCTTGAGGCCCGTGAGCGTATCATTCAGTTTCACAGTGTATTCTTTACCGCCTTTGTCATTGGTTCCTTCGTCTACTGTTACATTCGTTCCTGCTACAACAGTCGTATGCTTAGCCGCTTCTGTCTGCACGGACTTCAGCTGTGCCACGTTCACCACATCAGTATCTTCCGTGCCGGCGGCTACGCCTGTAATCTGGCGGGTGACTCCCAGATCCGCATTGCCTACAGAAACGGCCCCGTCTGTTGATTGCCATGCATTGACATATCCGTTTACCAATTTTAATTGCGCGTTAAATTCATCCGTTTTATTTTTCAGATTTTCTTGAATTTGTTTCGTCTCATCGGATAGTACGGGTTTTCCATCCTGTCCAACGGGATCGTTTTTAAGGCTTTCGACATATTGGATCTGCAATTGTTTTAACTCTCCGCGCAGACCGGTAAGTTTCTCTATTTCCTGCGCGCGTTCCGCTTTTTTCGCACCCAGCAAAGTATCTTCATTCATCGCGTTGCCTGCCGACGCGTCAAAGCCCCAGACTTTCGCCTGTCTGTCGGCAAGGCTGTTCACGCCGAGAGCGACACCGCCATTTTTCGTCGCGCTTGCCATCGATCCGAGGGCCAAACTGCCAGCCGCTTGCGCTTCCGCTCTTCCGCCAACAGCAACCGACTGTTGACCGAGCGCTTTCGCTTGCGAACCAATCGCCGCCGCAAGCTTGTCAGCCTCTGCAAAAGCACCTACCGCTACCGATTCATTGCTTTTCGCCTGAGCCCGAAGTCCGAACGCCGAAGAAGCTGTACCTGCCGCGTTTGCATAAACGCCTGTCGCCGCTGCCGATGCTCCGGCTGCGTTGGCATTCGCTCCTATCGCTATAGCAGCTACTCCGCTCGCATTGGCCGCCACGCCGAAGGCGCTCGCATGTGCACCTCCCGCTTGCACATAGGAGCCTACCGCCGTACCGAAATCGCCCTGCGCGCCCGCGCGCGGTCCGACCGCTATCGCGGCGAGACCTTTTGCTCCGTCATTATTCCAGTTCGTTCCATCAGGGTTGGCACTGTCATTAGCGTTAACCGAGAAATAGGGAACCACGGCTTTCGGTTCCGGCGCCGGAGTCGCGGGATCTTGCGCATAGGTAAGTCCGCCTGCGGATAACAAAGACAGAACCATTACGGCCGTCACCGCTTTTTTACGGCAACCTGAAGATTTTCCGTGGGTTTTTGCCATTTCCGATACCACGGAGTAACCATTTTTCCCCTTGTGCCAAATTACTTTGTATACTCTGTTCATAAGTACACCCTCCTTCTTACGGCAACCAAAACACCACAATAATATAATGGTTACTTTAATGTTAACCCCCCCCCCCCAGAAAATTTAGTCAATACTGGGATGTTTTATTTTTGTACTCCTCATTTATTTTTTGTTAATCCCCTCCTAAAATTTCATGATTTTTGTCAGTTTATTTTTACGTATTACATAAATTTGTATCGGGTATTTTTTATTTTATTTTTAATAGATATTATTTTTTTGTTTTTCCTTTAGTATCAGCTTCCCCCGAACGCGGAGGGAAGCGAATTGTATTTTTAGGAGCATAGCGACGCTAAAATGCAATGAGACGCCATACCCGACCAACGGGAGCGGTAAGAATCCGGCATCAAATACAAGAAAACACATTGAATACTTGCAACCTTTGCCCGGATTCTTCACTCTACCTCGTACTTTTTTTATTATTGTATTCCCGACCACTTTTTACCTTCGTTCAAGAATGACAGGCAAGTATTTAATACGGTTCTGTAAGAAACTCTTTTACGTTTCTGCTCACACTTGCCCCTTTCGTCAGCTACGCTGACACTTTCCCCGTGTCCGGGGACAGCTTACGGTTTGTATTCTACTGTTTTATGGCAATAGATACATAAAAAACTTTCTGCACCGCAATTCACCTGTGCCGTCATTCTTGAGCGGCGGGCTGAACAGGAATGATAATAAAAGAAAAAAGAGATTGTCAGAGGGAGCGAAGAATCCGGCATAGGATATCGTCAAAAGTGTATTTAAATAATAAAAACTATAATTTCTTTCTTCCTTAGTGTCGGCTTCCCCCGCACGCGGAGGGAAGTGCCAAGCCTGAGAGGCGATAGGGGCAAGTTTGCGTACACAGGTTAGAACATTTAAATCTTGTATCCTTTGCCCGGATTCTTCACTCTACCTCGTACTTTTTTTATTATTGTATTCCTGACCACTTTTTACCTTCGTTCAAGAATGACAGGCAGGTATTTACTATCGTTTTGTAAGAATTGCTTTTTTCGTGTCTACTCATGCTTATATTCCATTCTTTCCATTTCTGCTCACACTTGCCCCTTTCGTCAGCTCCGCTGACACTTTCCTCGTGTCCGGGGATCGCTTGTGATTGGTATTCTTTCCGTTTGTGACAACTCCCATTTAATTCCATTTATAAAACGCAATTCACCCCTGCCTTCATTTTTGAGCGGCAAATCAAAAACACGGAGTCTTTTTTCTGCTCCGTGCTTTTTATGTTGCTTTTATTTTTTATGAAATAACGGATCTTCCTCATCCACAAGAGGAATCTTCTTTCTCCGCAGCGCCTCTGCCAAAATTCCGCTCCCTTTGATTTTTCGTCCCGTAAACGTGCCGTCATAAATTTCGTAAACGCCGCAGGTGGGGCTCCGGGATTTCAAAATGGCCAGTACCACCGGCGTATCCTTGATTTCTTCGATTACCTTTTCCACGCCTTTCCTGTATTTGGCGTCCACATCTTTTCCGTGACAGTCCGTGATTTTTCCGTGAACCATTTCTACCGGCGGACGGGGGCAGGGCATCCCCGCTGCTATTTCCGGACAAACAGGAATGATCTCTTTTCCCTTGCAAAAATCGATCACCCCTTGGTGATAATTATCACCGCCGTTGTATTTACACCGCTTTCCCAATAAACAGGCGCTCACTATGATCTTCATATCCGTCTCCTTTGTTCCGTTTCAGTATACCAGAATTGCATGTCCGCCTGTAGTGATTTGTCATGGCGAAGAAAGCGTGCGCCTTCTAAATTTCTTATTTACTGTTTTATAAAAAATTTTGTCACCTCTTGCATTTTCATTTTCTTCTGTTTAGTGATAAAATGATTATTGAGAAGAATATATATTTTTATATTATTAATCGTGGTTTTATATTCGGTTAATTTTAAAAAATACTTTCCTCTCTTATTTTGGTATCCAAATACAGAAAGGCATTTCATGTTTTTCATTAAAATGATAGGAGCTGTCATTGCTCTCGCTTTATGTCCTCTCTGGGGCATTTCGGCGCAAATACCGGAAGGAACCGCTCTCCTTTCGCCCCCTGCCGGGAATAGGGAAGAAGAATTTCACTATTCTTCCTTATCCGTTTATGAAGAACCGGGCCAATCCCATTCTTCCACCTTATTTTTTAATGACGGATTCGGCCGGCTGACCATTTTTGAAATGGAGTATCATGACGGACTGATGACCGTCATCATCCGCCGGAATATGAACATCTTATGGAAAGATACCTTTTCTGTAAAAAGCCCTTCTTTTTCCGTAAAACGCCATGACTTACAGGGAAAGATAACGTTTGAAATCACCGCAGGAGAGCATATCCTCTACGGTGAAATTGACAAGAATGACCGCTGGGACATGAAAGAAAAAGGAAAGAAACGACAGGAAGAAACACCCTTTTCTCCCTATTTGCCGGCCGGTAACCGGGTATCATCCGATTCGTCCGTTTCAACTGTATGACCCCGTGACCGCTTATTTCCATGTTTTACGTTTGACAGCCAGGTGATATTTATGAAAAAACAAATCCATTTACATCCCAAAGATCTCGAAAACAGCGACCAGATGGGTTTGACCTACAATTTAGGACAAGCACACAAACGGATGCTCCTTAAACAATCCAACATTATGAAAAAATACGGTCTTACTGCCCGTCAGGCACTGATTATCGCTTATTTATCGACCCACAAAAAACAGGTGGTGACCCAGAAAGTGCTGGAAGATCATCTCCACCTGACAAATCCGACCATCACGGTCATGGTGAAAAGCATGCTGAAAAAGGGTTTGATCAGGAAAGAACGTCTTCCCGAAGACGCAAGAAAATATCGCCTGTTTCTGACCGACCGGGCCAGAGAAGTCGAGGCCATCAGCCACAGAGAAGCAATCGCCCTTGATCAGCGTTTCTACGCCGGTGTTTCCGACACGGATATGAAAATATTCCAAGGCGTTCTGAACAAAATTTTGAAAAATCTGGATATGGCATAAACAAAAATCACGCCGTTCTGAAAAAGAGCGGCGTTTTTATGTGCCTTTTCTTTCAAAAAACAAGAACGGAAAACATCAGGCATCTCTCCTATTCTTTACTTGATACAGATACTCTGTTCTTCCATAAAAGACAAATATGAAATATCATTTGCCAAACAGATTTCATCTGCCCTCACTCTTGATCGGCAGACAGAATCGGAATGATGATAAAATTTGATTTTTTCCTTAGCCGAAGCTGCGAGGCGGTAGGGACATGCGTGAGTACACAGGTCAGAATATTTAATACCTGTAATCTCTGCCAGATTCTTCACTATGAAACAATTTTCTTTTATTACCGTATGGTCATATGAGCTTTTACGTCCGTTCAAGAATGACAGGCAGGTATCTACTGCCGTTTTGTAAGAAACTGTTTTTCTTTTCTGCTCATACTTGCCCCTTCCGACGGCTAACGCCGCCACCTTCCCCGTGTGCGGGGACGGCTCGCAGGTTGGATTCTTTCTCTTTAATTTAAATCAGCAAGAATAGCTTTTTTATGTGAGTCATTTCAGTATTTTTTGCTTTTGCTTCTATAAAAATAATGATTTCTTTTTTCCTTAGTGTCAGCTTCCCCCGAACTTGGAGAGAAGTGCCGAGCCTGCGAAGCGATAGGGCATACGTGCGTACACAAGTCAGAATATTTAATCCCCCTATCCTTTGCCAGATTCTTACCGCTCCCGTTGGTCGGGTATGGTGTTTCACTCATTTTTACAGCGTCGCTCTGCTCCTCGAAAAATGGTTCACTTGACATCACTTCGCTCGAGAATGACAAGGCAAGTATTTAATGCCGTTGAAAAACGCAATTCCCTCCTGCCGTCATTCTTGAGCGGTGGATAGCATTGAAATGATGACTGGAGAAAAAACATCATGTGACTCTTAGCGAAGAATCCGGCATAGTATAATCATTAAAAGCGTATATAACTATAAAACTACAAATTCTTTTTTCCTTAGTGTCATCTTCCCTCGACTTCGGGGAAAGTGCCGATCCTGCGAGACGATAGGAGCATGCGTGCATACACAGGTCAGAATCGTTTTGCATTTTTACGCGACAGGAGAATGAACACTATTGTTTCACGTGAAACATTTCTTTATTGTTTATAAAAAATGGCCCTTATGAGAGCCATTGCGAATTTTAAATTTTTTATTTCTTTATAATTCTCCGCCGTCGATTTTTTCTTGCAGTTCTTTTCGTGAGAGCGTATCCGTCCGGTAAAGTCGTGCCGTTTCGGGTATGTGACAGAGTTTCTCTCCTTTTGTGTCATCTATAATGACCGGCGTGGTTTTGATGAGTGTTTCCAATTCTTCTTCGCTTCTTGCGTAAGGGATATGGAAACAGTAAGAGGCTGCCCGGGCGAGTGTTTTTTCTCCCAAGGGGCCGCAATTCACCTGATAGCCTGCCAGGAAAAGATGGCGCATGAGGCTTACTGTTTCCACACTGTCACCGAGAACGAGCACTTTCTTTCCTTTTTCTTCCTTCCCTTTATAAGTGTATAGGGCCAGACGGTCGGAAATCGGATCGTTATAGATGAGAGAATCGAGGCGGAAGGCTCTCTTTAAATTATTTTCCGTCAATACGTCTACGGGAATGCCGTCAGCAGTAAATTGACAATCCGAAAGGAGTAGAAGACGGCTGCACCATTGGGCGGACATCATAAGATCATGACAAATCATAATGATTGTTTTTCCTTCGTTTGCCAGGTCACGGCAAAGACGGAATATTTCTTCCTGATACTGCAAGTCCAGCGAGGCCGTCGGTTCATCAAGGAAAAGGACGGGCGTTTCCTGGGCAAGAACTTTGGCAAGAATCACTCTTTGCCGTTCACCGCCGGAAAGTGTCTGGACCGGCTTGTCCGCCAGATGAATGACGCCTGTATAGGTCATCCATTTTTCTGCAATTTGTTCATCGTCCAGGTCTTCTTTTTGCCACCATTTGAGATAGGGATAGCGGGCAGACATGACGATTTCTTTCGCGGTATAACTGAAACTTGTGCGGAATTCCTGCTGCATGAATGCGATTTTTCTTGCGATTTCCTTATCATGCATAGCATTTTCATTTTTTCCGTCAATCAAAATTTCTCCCGACGAACGGGGAATCATCCCTCTTACCGCTTTGAGGAACGTACTTTTTCCCGCACCGTTCGGTCCGATTATGCCTATAAATTCGCCCTGTTTGGCAGAAAGCGAGCAATTTTCAAGGATTTTTCTATGCCCCAAAGAAACGGAAATATCGCGGGCTTCCAGTATAAATTCACTCATTATCCCATACCTCCGTGCCGTCTCATTCTGCGAATCAGATAGAGGAAATAAGGCGCGCCGATGACAGCGGTCATGATGCCCACCCGTATTTCCAGAGGAGCGGCAATTGTCCGTCCCAACGTATCGCAGAGAAGAAGAAATAACGCCCCTGAAAGTGCCGCCGCCGGAAGAAGCGTGCGGTGATCGGGCCCGATAAGTATCCTTATGATGTGCGGCACCACAAGACCGACAAATCCTATCATACCGCTTACGCAGACCGCAACGGCGGTGATGAGCGAGGCAATGAAAAGAAATAAAGAACGGTAAAGAAGAATATTCATACCCAGCGACTTCGCTTCCGCTTCGCCGAGAGAAAGGACATTCAAATGACGGGCCAAAATAATAAGTGTCACAAGACCCGTGATAATCGGTGCAAAGGCAAGAGTCACATGCTCCCACCGGCGATAATCAAGACCGCCGACCATCCAGAAAAGAAATTCCTTCAGCCTATATTCATTCATGAACGTAAGCAGTCCGTTCGTCATGGCACCGAGGAATATACTTACCGCCACACCGGCAAGAAGCAAACTCATAGGAGGCATTTTCCCGTTATGAAGCGTGAGGAAAATCGCCGCCGCTACGGAAAAAACAGCTCCGAGAAGAGCAAACGCGGGCATATAGTACATAGATACGGAAGTCAGTCCCAGATAAATACAGATAACCGCACCGAAAGACGCCCCTGACGACACACCGATGATACCCGGATCGGCAAGAGGATTGGAAAATACCCCCTGCATGACCGAGCCTGACGCCGCCAGTGCCGCCCCTGCCAAAACGGCAATCGCGATACGGGGCATGCGGATATACCAGAAAACCGCCATCTGCTCCTGCGTCGGCGCCGTACCGAAAGCAGGAAGACCGAGACCCCTGGCTATTTCATGAAATACCGTCGTCACCGGCACGGGAATCGCCCCGACATGAAGTGCCAACACCGCTACAAGAAATAAAAGAACCGCTAAAAATATAATAAATACACTTTTTCCCTTTGCCGAACTGATCATGTCCGCTCCTCACATTTTCTTTACCATGAAAACCTACCATTTCCCTTATTCGGAAAAATGATACTTGAAATCAGATTAGCATTTAAATTATTATACACTATAGAAATATAAATTAGAAATGAGTTATCTCATAAAACTTTATCACGTAAAAGGAAATCCCATGCAAAAACTTCTGAAAACAGGACTCGTATTTCTTTTTTGCCTCGTCCTTGTCACAGGCTGCGGCATTCCGAAACCGGAAACCCCGGTCACCTCCGACGGATACACCGTCACCGACCACGAAGGAAATACCGTCTACATTCCCCATAAACCGAAACGGATTATTACCGCCCAGCTTGCGTTTGATACCATACTCCTCGGCATCGTACCTGCCGACCATCTCGTTGCGGTAAACGTCCTCTCCAAAGACCCGATGGGTTCCTTTATCGCCGGTGAAGTCAAAAACATCCGTTACACCATTCCCCCGGGCGGCCAGATTTCCACGGGCCTCATCATGAAAACCAAGCCGGACCTTCTCATTCTGACCGACTACATCGATAAAAACACCGTAGAAATGATACGGAGCCTCGGCTACCCCGTCGTCATCTGCCACAGTCCGGACAGCCATCAGGACATCATCGACGCCATCAAACTCATCAGCGAGTCCGTCGGATACCCCGAAAAAGGCGAAAAACTCATTAATAAAATGAAATCCGACCTTGCCGGAATAGAAGAAAAAATGAAAGAAATCCACACCGAACCCCCGGTAGGCCTCCTGGTATCCCAAATGCAAAGCTACGGCGGACCCGGCTCGATGTACGATGCCAACCTCACCTTCGCTCATATCAGAAACGGCATAGAAAAAGCAGGCCTGAAAAACGGCGAATATCTCTCCAAAGAAATGGTCCTGAAATCAGATCCCGACTTCTTCCTCGTCGCCGCCGACCGTCCTGTGGACACGAGAAAAACAAACAAATATAAACGGGAATTTCTAGCCGATCCGGTCGTACAGACCATGAAAGGCCGCCACAACGTCGTCGCCGTCCCGAGCCGCTACATCTACTGCGGAAACCAAAACTGCGGCTGGGCCATAAAAGCCCTCGCCAATGCTGCCTACGGTCCCGTATACGGAGAACTCTTTGACATAAGCGACGAACATTTCATCCGTGCCGATGACTTATAAAAAATAATAAAGAAATAAAAAAAAGCTGCGAATCTTATCTTTTCGCAGCCTTTTTTATTTAAAGTTTTTTGAACTTCTTTATTCTGAATTTACAATATATCACTTTTATAATATAGTTAATAAAGAGATTGCCGACAGCAGAAAGTCGCCTAAGCTGCTATCTAATGGTGGGGACCGGATTTTAGCTCCGGAGGGGCGTCCACCCGGCAATCTTTTTTCTTTTCTTTTTGTATAAAACAAAAATCCTTCTGTAATTATTTCTTACGCCAATCTTTGTTAAGGCGTTTTTTGCTTTTAGAACAAATCATATCTATACTGTAATTAGAAAATTGTAATGTGGTCCGAGCAATCTGGTCTGTCCGGCCGGAAATATCCAATTAGTGTACATGCTTTGGATACCTTACGGTTTTCTTTTTTTGAAATATAATCATCCCGCTCTTGTAAGCAAAACAAATGTGAGAAGTTGGAATTATTGTTAAATTTCCTGCAAAAAAAGTCCGCCTGTGCGAGCTTGGATAAACATTCTCGAAAGTATTAGAAAGTGTATGTGACACCCTCCTTAATTTCTTCGGTATAATCTATTCCATCATCAGGACAGAGCTCGTCTGCCGGTATCCTTTCTCCTTTTTCGTTATATCCATACAATTCTGAATTTCTGGAATCAATTTCCCATTTCTCTGCCAAAGTTAGCTGTCTTCCCTTATTACTCACTATTTTAGCCATCTCCATCTGCCTCCTCCACAGTGAAATAATATGTTTCTGAATATTTTTTAAGTTCAGTTATTTTCATTTTTTCCGGTACTAAAATCAATCCTCGAAGGGTGCATCCTCATAAATTGCCATAGAATATATTACCGCATCATCCGGTGTTTTTACCCAACCGGATTTTATGGCATCAAGCATTTCTTTTTTGTTTTCTTCTGTCGGTAAATGCAATTTAACACCCAATATAAAATCATGATTATCCCACATGCTTTTTAGAATACGTTCTATCTCTTCCCACATACAATCCCCCTTAATCAATCTTACAACTTTATTTTTATATCTTCTACCGGCAGACTTTCTATTTTCAATGAATAGCATTGATTATTGTTTATATCGAGAGTTATAATACATATGAAAAACACTTAGGTTAGCGTAGCAAGTGGTCTGTACGCTTAGTAATACCGGATTAGTTTACATGCTTCCGGTGCCTCAGTGCTTTTTTGCTGTTTCAGGTACGTTTTGATTCCACCCTGTAGGCAGAAAAACAAATATGAGAAGTTGGAATTATTGTTAAATTTCCTGCAAAAAAAGCCGTTTGTATGAGATTGGATAAAAAATATAATTCAATCTTCAAATGGCGTATCACTATAAATTGCCAATGCATATTCAGAGATTTCATCAGCCTCTTTATCAACAATTCCTTGTGCAATCGCATCAAGCATCTCTTCTTTATTTGCTTCGGTGGGAAGGAGTGTCTTGATTCCCAATATATAATCTTCATCATTGCATACTTCTCTAAGAATTTTCTCCAATTTTTCCCACATGTTTTTGAAACTCCCTTACTCTAAATTTTAGTATTATGTTCATGCATGATTGTAATATACTCTCACTTAGAAAGTTCTACAACTTTATTTTTATATCTTCTACTTATAGCAGACTTTCCTTTGCCGGAAGTAAATTTCCCATTTCTTTGCTACTGTCAACTGATATTCTCTATTATTCGTTTTTGCACACCTTATTATAATTCTTATCTTAATTCATTTAATTTGCTTTTCAATATGTCAATTTTATAATATACTTAATGAAAAGATTGCCGACAACAGAAAGTCGCCATTAGCTGCGGAGCTCCGAATGCGTGGGCATATGGTGGGGGCCGGATTTTGACTCCGGAGGGCGTCCACCCGGTAATCTTTTTTCTTGTCTTTTTTGCAAATAAAAACAGACAGTCCTTTTCCGGTACTGTCTGTTTTTGGTGCCCCGGAATCAATTCAAACTCCCGATACCTTGATTCATAGTCAAGTGCTTTATCCGGCTAAGCTACTGTTGAAAAATGATGCAAACATAAAAAAGCTGCGAATCTTATTCTTTCGCAGCTTTTTTATTTTCTTTATAAGTCCCTATCCAGGGTGAAATAACTTTCCGGAACATTTTCTCCTTTTTTCAAAATGAGAAAATCTTCGTCAAAATCACCGGAGGCTATTTTCCTCAAAATTCCGTATTTCCCGGGAACTGTGTCAATTTGTCCATCCAAAATTTTTCTTAGTTTCTCTAAATATTCACGGACCGGTTCTATTTCATAAACTCCGGTATCAATGATATAAAAATGTTCAAATCCTTTATATAATTTTCTTAAAAATGCCTTTCCTTCTTCTTCACCCTTGCTTCTAATTATTTTGTCCACATCAATGGAAGAACGTTTACTGTATTCTGCCCAACTTTCCGTGAAAAAGACACCATGCTTAGGACGTTTAATATCTTTCAGATTATCCCCGGATAAAAGTATATCAAGACAGTCTCTCGTCCGCGGCAGGACCAGTTCCGTATGGGTGGCTCTGAGGCCTATCGTTCCGCCGCCGCAACCGGAGGGACAGATGATAACCCGGTCCGCATACAATACGCTGTCTATTTTTTCTTGAAGATAACTCTTCAGATGCGCCGGGCTTTTGTGGAGTTCATCAGGCAAAAGGTAAAGAACCGCCCTACTTTCCGCTTCTTTTAAAGCATGGATCAATTCTTTTTGAAGGGTGGGACAAGCAAAAATAATCGTTCCGGCCATGGCAATTCTCCTTTTTTCTTTTTCTCATTATATACCTTTTTGCGTAAATAAAAACAGACAGTCCTTTTCCGGTACTGTCTGTTTTTGGTGACCCAGGAGAGATTCGAACTCCCGACACCTTGATTCGTAGTCAAGTGCTCTATCCAGCTGAGCTACTGGGCCATGTGGCAGGGGCAGAGGGACTCAAACCCCCAACCTACGGTTTTGGAGACCGTTGCTCTATCAATTGCGCTATGCCCCTTTATCTGTATGTGACTTTACTATAATAACAAATATGTTTTGAAATTGCAAGTTTTTTCCCTTTTATTTTATAGAACGTTCTTCTTATTGTAGACTTAAAAAAAAGAGTCCCACATCTTGTACATGTACAGAGTCATTTTGGAATGGTACAATAAAGTTATTCACAGATGATGATAAAAAATCGTATTCCTGATTTTCTCTGATTCTTTCTGATTATTTTTTATATGCTTTTTTATTTATTCACAGAAAATTGCGTTTATTCACAATGATTCACAGGAAATTAACAGCTTTCTTGTGAACTGTATAAGGGTGGTTTTATGGATTTATTTTCACTTTGGGAACGGGTTCTTTCTTATATCAAAGAAGAAAATCCCCAATATTATGAAAAATTTTACCGCCGGATTTATCCCGTTTCTTTCAGCGGCGGCACATTCACCGTTATGGTGGCGGAACCTTACTTGTCCGTCTGGATCCATGCGGTATATAAGGATAAATTGGAGCGTTTTCTTTCCGAAATATATGGCTCCGCCGTTTCACTTTCCATCATTGGCGATGCCGGAGAAAAAGATTGGCAAAGCAATTCTTTCTCCCTTCCTTCTTCTCCGATGATCAAAGAAAAAACAGAACCCTCTTTTTCCACCTCTTCCGATTTTTCCGAACCGGAAATACAGGATATCGGTGACGTATCTCTTCCGAGTATTCATTCCATAGAGCCGGTTGTTAATCAGGATTCTTTATTCAAACCGGTTTCTTCTTATGCGGAATCCCGTCCGTTTAATCCGAATCCGGTCAATAAAAATAATACCTTCGATAATTTTGTCAGAGGCAATTGTAATGATATGGCTTTTGAAGCGGCTTTGGCGGTGGCCAAGTCCGCCGTCGAGCCGGATATGGCGTATTCTTCTTATAATCCTTTATTTATTTACGGTCCGTCCGGACTTGGAAAAACCCATCTTCTCCATGCGATTTGCAATTATGTAAATGCCGCAAAGCCTGAGTTATCCGTTCTTTTTGTATCCAGTGAAACGTTTACGAATGAGCTGATCGAGGCGATCCAGAGCGGTAAGAATAAAAGTTTCCGTGAAAAATACAGAAATCTTGATTATCTGCTGATAGATGACATTCAATTTTTCGGCGGTAAAAAAAGTTCTTCTACCACGGAAATATTTAATACTTTTAATACGCTTTTTGATAATAAGAAAAATATCATTCTTACCAGCGACCGGACACCATCGGATATAGAAGAACTGGAAGACCGCCTGCAAACTCGTTTTTCCAGCGGACTTCTTGCCCATATTTCACCGCCGGATTATGAAATTTGCTGTGCGATTCTGAAAAAAAGGGCGGAAAAAGAAAAAATCAATCTTCCCGACGATGTGGTGGACTATATTTCCAGCCATATCAATACGAGCATCAGAGAACTGGAAGGGGCTTACAATAAACTGGTTCTTTTCTCACGAGTGAGAAATTTACCCATTACTTTTGAAATGGCAAGAGAAGCTCTATCCGAGGTTATTCCTCCGGATAACCGACACCGTATTACTGTTCCTTATATTATAGATATTGTCTGCGACTATTATAATGTAAGAAAAGATAAGCTTCTCGGCAACGGACGTCCGAAAAATATTGTGATTCCCCGTCAGATTGCCATGTATCTCTGCCGTAAAATACTCAATGAATCCTACCCCAATCTGCGGGATGCTTTCAAGAGAAAAGACCATTCCACCGTCCTTTATGCCTGTGAAAGAGTGGAAAAAGATTTGCAAAATGATCCCTCCACAGTCAAAACGATTGAAATTTTAAAAAATAAAATAGAAAAACACGGATAAAAAGGTGTGAAAAAATGATCTTTTTATAAAGAATAAATTGTTTATAACATGTGAATAAAAAGAAAAAATAAATGCTTGTTGAAAACAGTGAATAAAAATTGGAGATTTTCACACAGATATAAACACAAAAAAAGACGAAGTTATAAGGTTTTCACAAACTTATTCACTTATTCACATTGTACTACTGCTACTGCTACTCTCTTATTTATTTTCAGTATTAGTAAAGGAGCTGCCATGAAAGTTACATTTCATTCCCAAGATCTGAGCCGCGCATTGGAAAAAGTACAACGCGCAGCACAAACAAAAGTGACATCCAATACAAACAACGGTTTTTTTATCGCCTGTGACGGAGAAAAAGCGGAATTTCAGGCCAATGATTATTCTATAGGAATTTCCACTTTTTGCGAAGCTTCTATAGAAGAAAAAGGCATTGTCGTCATTGCTGCACCGCAGCTTCTTTCCACAATCAAAATGATGCCGCAGGGATCGGTTGTCATGGAACAGAAAAAAGGAGAAACTACGGTTTACTTTAAAGCGGGACAGTATACTGCTAAATTCCCGACCCGTGAAAATGAAGAATTTCCTACGGTGAGTGAAATTGATCATACCTATCATGCGCATATTAAATGTAAAGATCTGACGGAAATTGTAAATCAAGTATCCTTTGCCGCATCGACAGATTCTAAAAATCCGATATTTACAGGCATTTTATGTGAAATTACGGAAAATACATTTACCATGGTGGGAACCAATTCTCACCGCCTGGCGGTAAAAGAAATCACTCTTGATGAACCGGCTTCAGGAAGCGGACGTTTTATTTGTCCTTCTTATGTTCTTCAGGAAGTGGTTCGTATGTTTCCTGCGGAAGAAGATGCCACGGTGGAAATATCCTGGGCCAGTAAACATGTCGCTTTTTCTTTCGGAGAAACGTATTTCGTTTCAAATTTAATCAACGGAGAATATCCGGATTATAAAAGAGTTTTCCCTCAAAATTTCGATCTCCATGCCACCCTGGATTTGAAAGAGTTTGAAGAAGCGGTTCGCTTTGTAAGTCCGATTTCCCGGGATATGAGTTATAAGACCATTAATTTTGAATTTTCACAAGGACAGCTCAAAGCCTATGAAGAAGATCCTGAAATAGGACGTTCAGAAACGACAATACCGGCAGAACTTGACGGTGATGATGTGAAAATTACATTCAATTGTATTTATATTGAAGATATTATCAAACATTCTAAAGGTGAAAAAATTTATCTCCATATTAAGAAAAGCGGTCCGATGCTCGTTGAACAGGAAGAAGATAAAGCCTACCGCTATATCGTCACTCCCATGAGAGGCCGCTGATTATGGAAAAAACAGAAATCAAAGGAGAATATATCCAACTTGACCAATTTCTGAAAAAAGAAAACTATATATCTTCCGGAGGAGAAACGGGATTTTTTATCGGAAATCATAACGTTCAATTGAATGGGCAAAAAGTTTATGAAAAAAGAAAAAAAATCCGTCCCGGCGATATTTTGGAAATTGACGGAAAAATCTGTGAAATTATTGGGGAATGGTCATGAAATGTGAAACCGTAAGACTTATAGAAATACGGAATTTTGAAGATAAAACGATTCACCTTTGCGGCGGTCTTACGATTTTTAAAGGAAATAACGGTACCGGAAAAACAAATATTTTAGAAGCTGTCTATACGGCTTCTCTGGGAAAGTCATTCCGTACGGGAAGCGATGAAGAAATGATTCGTTTCGGGAAAGAAGAGGGAACCGTTCTTCTTGACTATCATATCCGCGGTGTGACGCATCAAATCAAAATCAAAATGAGAAGAGATGAGGGAAAGAAAATTTCTATCAATGAAACGCCGTCAAAGAAAAAAGATCTTGTCGGCCTTTTCCGGACTGTTCTTTTCACGCCCGATGAATTACAGCTTGTCAAAGGGTCTCCCCAGGGGCGGCGGCGATTTATTGACATGCAAATTTCTCAGGTCAGTCCCAGATATTATGAAGAAATTCTCCGATACGGAAGAGCAGTCCAGCAAAGAAATGCGGCTTTTAAAATGGCACAGCGGAGAGAAAAAAAGCCGGAAGTGGATATGTGGGATATGCAAATCGCCCGGGGCGCGGCATATATTGTAAAAAAAAGAAAAGAATCCATAAAAAAAATGAATGCCTATCTTTCCGATATGGAAGCGGTGCTGACCGGAGAAGAAGAAAATCTGGAAATCAAATATAAAAAAACTGGCGGAGGATATTTGGATAGTGAAGAATGGTATTTGGAAAAATTGGCAGAAAAAAGAGAAGAAGATGCCCGTTTCTGCCACACGTCCATAGGACCGCACAGAGATGATTTGCTTTTTAAAATGAATGAAAAAGATTTGTCCGCTTATGGTTCCCAAGGACAGCAGAGGACAGCGGTTCTTGCTATGAAATTGGGAGAATTGGAATTTATAAAAGAAGAAACAGGAGAGTATCCCGTTCTTCTTCTTGATGATGTGGGAAGTGAGTTGGATGAAAAAAGAAAAAAAGCTCTCTTTTCCTATTTGAAAAAGAAAGAAATACAGGCCCTTGTGACGACGGCCGGTGATACGCTCGGAGAAATCGGAGAAGAAATCGAATTATAAATGACTCATGTTTCCCGTGAAACAAAATGAATCCGCTCAAAAAGCGGATTTTTTATATGCGTCATTTCTAAATTTTTCTTATCTAAAAAACTATAATTTCTTTCTTCCTTGGTGTCAGCTTCCCCCGAATATGGAGGGAAGTGCCGAGCTTTGCGAGGCGATAGGGGCAAGCTTGCGTACACAGGTCAAGATATGTAATACTCATATCCTTTGCCAGATTCTTCACTTCGTTCGAGAATGACAGGCAGGTATTTAGTGCCGTTTTGTAAAACTGTTTTTCGTTTATTTTCAGCCTTGTCCCTTCTGTCAACCTGACGGTTGACACCTTAGCCAAGGCAAAGCGTCTCACACACTTTTGCAGCGTCGCTCCGCTCCTCGAAAAGTGGTTCGCTTGCTTCCCGACAAGCGGGGAAGCCTTACAATTAATATTTTTCTCTTATTGGGCGAAAAGTCACTTACTGCCTTTCGTAAATGTAATTCACCCCTGCCGTCATTCTTGAGCAGTGGACAGAATCGGAATGTTGATGGAAGAAAAAACATCATGTGACTCATAGCGAAGAATCCGGCAAGGAATATCGTCAAAAGAGTATATATAAATAAAAACCATTAATTCTTTTTTCCTTAGTGTCAGCTTCCCCGGAACTCGGAGGGAAGGCTTGAGTTCCCTATTTTTCATTTCAGAACCTATAAGCAAGTATATAGATTTCAAAACTATAGCTTCTTTTTTATTAGTGTCAGCTGTCTCCGTTCATAGGCAAAATGGGAAAGTTGTTGTACATAAAAAAGTATTTCTCTCTTTTCTCACTGTTTTATGAGAGGAAAGAAAAATACTTTTTTACTTTTTATCGTATGAATGGTATTTACTTTGTTTCATGTTCCGCAGGGCTTCTTCTGCTTCCCTTAAGGTGATATTTTTTAGCGGTTTGTGGATAAGGAGAGAAAGAAGAATTCGTTTGTGGAGCGGGGCGTCCGTATTTTGGAAAATCGCCTCTCTTTGTTTTTGTATCCATTTTTCCCGGGCGGACGCATAGGTTTCATAAGAAAAAGGTCGGCGGCCGGGTATGGATTTTACCGGATTTCTCTGTTTTTTCAAAATGGAAAGACAGTCTTCATATTTGTAGTGAGGATTTTCTTTTAAAATAAGAATAAAGGCGCCTTCTTCCGTTTTTTCCAGTTTATTTTCACAGCGGACACAGAGGGTTTGCGCTTTCGGAATCAGCTGTCCGCAAGTTATGCAGGGGTGATAGCCGTGGGCGACTTCCGCTTTGTCTTTCTCATAGGAACGGGCAATCATTTTTTCAAAAGTTTTCCGCAGTTTTTCATCTTTGATATGGACATGTGTCCAGGCGGAGATTTCTTTTTTCTCTTTGTCCGTTAAAGGCTGATCATACATTTTTTCCCGGAAAGCAAGGCGGCTGTTGATGGAATCGACCGTGGTTTTTCCGGCCATTTCTTTTTTCGGTGATCCGGCAAGAAAGCGGATATCCGTAAATTGTTTTCCGTATTCATCTTCTCTGATTCTTTGCAGGAGTTCCGATTTCATCATAAAAAGATGCTGCATCAAAGCGGAATTGGTGACATAGATGAAAAGGGTGTTTCCTTTTCCAAAGCCGATATAGGAATATTTGGCAGGCATTTCTCCTACCATATCTTTCCATTTTTGTTGAAGCCGGAAGAAAAGGAAAGAACGGTCATGGAAGAGGCGGCTGCCCGTTTTACTCTGATGAAACGTATCGGAAAGCATTTTCAGGGATTCATAATTTTTTTTCTTTTCCATAGGATTTCCTTTTTTCTTTTATTATATATCATAGCCAAATTCTATTTCATTATGGTCGTATAAAAAGTTATAATGAAAAAAAGGGATAAGGGGGATATTTTATGGAAGAAATAAAAAAAGGAAAGATAGATGTAGACCGCTACCGTGTTAAGCCGGGAGAAAAGGTTCATTTAGAAAAATACAGGACCGGAAGAGATGTGGAGATTGAAAAGGAAGAAGTAAAAGAGCAGTTTTTTCCTGAAGTGATGGAAGAGCTGAAAAGTTATCAGGAAGCGCTCTATGCTGAAAATACGCACGGTCTGATTGTCGTTTTGCAGGCCATGGACGCGGCGGGGAAAGACGGGACGATCAATCATGTATTTTCCCACTTGAATCCCGGCGGCGTTTCTGTCGTTTCTTTCAAACAGCCGTCATTGGAAGAGCAGGATCATGATTATCTCTGGCGCATCAATAAGGGATTGCCGGAAAGAGGAAATATCGGAATTTTTAACCGTTCCCATTATGAAGACGTGATTGTCACCCGGATTCATGATCTCATCAAAAACAGCCAGATGCCGGAAAATTTGGTGAATAAAAATATTTGGAAGAATCGTTTTGAACAGATCAACCATTGGGAGAAATATCTGGCGCAGAACGGCTTTCCCATGGTAAAAATATTTCTTCACGTATCAAAAGAAGAACAGCAGGAACGCTTGATTGACCGGATTATCCGTAAAGAAAAAAATTGGAAATTTTCCATTTCCGATATCAATGAAAGAGAATATTGGGACAGATATCAGGAATTGTATGAAGAAATTTTTGAAAAAACGTCGACGGAAGAATCGCCGTGGTACATTGTTCCTGCCGATAATAAATGGTTTACCCGCTATGTAGTCGCTTTGATTGCCGTCCATGCCCTGAAAAAAATCAATCCGAAATATCCGGAATTGTCGCCGGAACTGAAAAAGCATCTTGAAAAATTTAAAAAAATGATAGCCAAAAAAGAGGGCATGTCTTTGGAAGAAATCAAGAAAAAAATTATAAAAGAAGAGAAAAAGAATGATTCGGCGGAAAAATCATGAGAAAGAGAAATATGTTATAATAATAAGTGAGGAATATGTATAGGGATTTTTTTATATAGAAAGGAAAACAATATGAAAAAGACAATAGCAGTGCTCGCTTGTGCGGCAGCACTTACCATGACGGCTTACGCATCTCCGCAAACGGAATTTACACAAGGAGAATGGGAAGTCAATGCGGGAATGAGTCATCCGGAAGCCAAAATGGACGGATACAGCTCTTCTTCCCGTTGGAATTTTGACGGCGGAGTGACTTACGGATTGGGCGACGGATATGCTGTGGAATTTCAGCATCACGGACTGGATACCAAGTACATTGACGGGTACAGCCGGGAATTGAATCTCCTTTACAATGTGCATCCCCAAGTAGCGGTTTATGGCGGATATAACCGCATTTCCATGGAAAATCTTCCTTTGGGAATGACAGGAGCGGAAGACAGAGACAATAATGTCCTTCAACTGGGTGTGATTGCCAGAAAACCGTTGACAAACGAACTTGATCTTTATGCAAAAGGCGCTTTAGGAACCAAAAATACCTCTCTTTGGGAAGCAGGCGTCAACTATGCACTGGACCGGAACCTGGACGTTAATGCAGGGTATCGCTATCTGAATACAAAAGGAAATTCCGAAAAGAACGTAACCTATCAGGGATGGCTTGCCGGTGTTTCCTATCGTTTCGGGTCGGGTCACGACAGAACGACTCCTTACAGAGAGTACGACTCCTATGAAAAAGAAGATACAACTGTCGTTACCGTAGAAAGAACGGAACCGGAGGAAGTAGAAACCAAAGTCGTTGCCCCGGAAAACGATTACTATTTCAACAGCATTCACTTTGCCAATGACTCGGATACCCCGGGAGCGGAACAGAAAGCAAACCTTGATGCTTTTGTGGAAAGAGCGAAAGAAACGGGACATATTTTCAAACTCGTAGGCAGAACGGATTCCAACGGGGATAAAGACTACAATGACGCTCTGGCAATCCGCAGAGTGAAAAAAGTAGCCGACTATGCCGTTGCCCACGGTGTGGATATTGATCAGCTCGTAGGCATGTACAAGGGAGAAGAAGATCCGGCAGACACAAACCGGACGGAAGAAGGCCGGGCAAATAACAGAAGAGTCGATATTTTCGAACACAAGTAATAGCAAATGAAAAGATAGGAGCTTTGCCGGTGACAAGAAATGACTGCATATGCGGCCGGCAACCGGGAAAGAAACCATAAAAAATTGTATCGCCATGGCGTATCTGTGACGAATATCATCATTTGGAAATGCAAAAAAATAAAAATGCAAAAGAAGAAATGAATCAGGAACAAATCCGGGTTCATTTCTTTTTTTATAGCGGCAGCTTCCCCCGAATGCGGTGGCAAGCGTGCGTACACAGGTTAGAATATCATAGAAAAACCAAAAGCACCCCTGCCGTCATTCTTGAGCGGTGGAAGTATGCAAATGAATAAAAACGGAAAAGCAGAGTAATGAGTGATAGCGAAGAATCCGGCATAGGTTATCGGAAAATGCATTTAACACCCGTATTCTTTGTCCAGATTCTTCACTCTACCTCGTACTTTTTTATTATTCTATTCCCGACCGCTTTTTACGGCCGTTCAAGAATGACAGACAAGTATTTAATACAGTTCTGTAAAAATATTTCTTGCGTGTCTGCTCACACTTGCCCCTTTCGTCAACCTAACGGTTGACACTTTAGCCAAAGGCAAAGCGTCTCACACACTTTTACAGCGTCGCTTCGCTCCTCAAAAAGTGCGTCAGATTGCTTCCCGTCATTCGGGAACGGCTTGAAGACTTGGATTCTTTCCTTTATTTTTTGTCAAGCGAGGACAGCTCACGATTGATATTCTTTCCGTTTTTACTCACACTTGCCCCTTCCGACGGCTTCGCCGCCACCTTCCCCGACAAGCGGGGCCGGCTTACGGTTTGCATTTTATCGTTTTATGGCGTCAATCAAGTAATACATTTATAAAAAACTATAATTTCTTTTTTCCTTAGTGTCAGCTTCCCCCGCACTCGGAGGGAAGTGCCGAGCTTTGCGAGGCGATAGGGGCAAGTTGGTGTACACAGGGTAGAACATCATAGAAAAACAAAAAGCACTCCTGCCGTCATTCTTGAGCGGTGGAAGTAGCAAATGAATAAAAATGGAAAAGCAGAGTAATGAGTGATAGCGAAGAATCCGGCATCGAATACAGGAAAACACATTTAATACTTGCAACCTTTGCCCGGATTCTTCACTCTTTCTCGTACTTTTTTATTATTCTATTCCCGACCGCTTTTTACGACCGTTCGAGAATGGCGGGCAGATATTTAATACGGTTCTATAAAAATATTTCTTGCGTGTCTGCTCACACTTGCCCCTTTCGTCAACCTGGCGGTTGACACTTTCCCCGTCAAGCGGGGACAGCTTACGATTACTATTCTTTCCTGTTCTAATCATACTTTTACCGCATCGTTTCACTTATGGAAAAGCGGTTCGCTTGCTTCCCGACGAATGGGGACAGCTTGCGATTGATATTCTTTTCTTTTATATATCGGATAAGTATTTAATTCTATTTGCAAAATGCATTTTATTTCTGCCATTATTCTTGCCTGCACTTTTTATCCTATTTGTGCATACGTATCTTTCGTTTGTGTTTATTTTTTGTTTTTCCGTTTGCCTGTTGGCGATCGTTATGTTTTTTAAAATCGAGGCGGCTTTTATGGAAGATGTTTGCAACACAAAAAGCAGACATATTTTTATGCCTGCTTTTTGTTGACTGCATCGGTTTTATTGGCCGTATAAAATCATTATTTTCTGTTTAGAATTGGTAACGGAGCGATACGTTGTAAGTTCTTTCGCTTGCCGCTTCGGTGGCAAAAAATTCCCGGTCGAAGATGTTGTAGACGGAAACTTGCAGAGAGGCGTCCGGCGTTACTCTGTAATTCACGGACAGGTTGGCGATGAAGAATAAGTCTTCGGAATAGTATATTCCCGTTTCATCGTCCGGAGACTGTCTGGCGCTTACATATTGGGCGTCTGCCAAAATATCCCAGCGGTCTTTGTCATATTCAACGCCGAAATGGAGCAGATGTTTCGGGATATTGTAATTTCTGTATCCGTCAATTTTTTCGGATTCCCAAGCCCAGTTGATATAGGAGCTGACGTAAGGATTGAAACGGTGCTTGAGTTCCACTTCCACTCCTTTTTTAGACGCTTCTCCCAAGTTTCTGTACTGGGAAAATCCTTTTTTGTAAGTGATTCCGTTCATGACGGTTTCTTTTTTGGTAGAGAAAGATTCGATAGCATCTGTCGTTTTGGCTTTATACAGGGCAATGCTTCCCGTCGTTTTCTCTCCCCATTTCTTTTTTAAACCGATTTCATAGGTATCGGTTGTTTCCGGTTTCAAATCGGGATTGGCAAGAGAACCTTTTTTATTCACTACCAGCTTTCCGTTTTCACTTAGAATTTTAGCGCCTTCGTCCCTATATACACGGGAAAGAATCGGCGGTGTGAAAGAATGGCCGTAGCCGGCGTAAATTATCAAATCGGGACGTAAGCTGTGTTCTACGGAGAATTTCGGACTCCATTCCGTATACGTTCCCTCGTCATAAGTTCTGCTGATTTTTGTCGATAAATAATCGCCGTAGCCGCCATATTTCTTGTACCGGTCGAAGCGGATCCCCGCATAGACGGCGGTTTTTTCATTGGCCTGCCATTTATCCTGGAGATAGCCGGACCAGGATTCATCTTTTCCTCCGTGCAGCTCATACGCTGTTTTTTCTCCGTCATGGTTTCTCCAGTTTTTCAAATCATATCTTGTCTGGTCGAAAGATTCTCCCCGGTATGCCATGCCTGCAAGCAAAGTATGAGCATCGAAGATCCATACTTTATGCATGTCGAAATCTTTTGTTTTACTGGGGTAGAAAGATTGAACGCCGCTCCCGTTCCATGTGGATAATTCCGATGCGGTCATCGGATTTTCGGGGCCTCCGGTAGAAGAATATCCGTCTTTTCGGATATCCGTCAGACCGATTCTGGCATGGAATTGATTCTTTTCATCATCGTAGGCCAGGTTATGGACCGACCATTCTTTCGCACCCACATATCCTAAAAAGTCGCCGGGATAGAAATCGAATCCTTTCCCGTTCGGCAATATGAGGGATCCGTAAAACAGTTCTTTTCCGTCTTTATCACGAATGAGGCTGAATGGATTTTTATACACATAATGATAATTGGAATGGAAATACGAATAGGTCACGGTTTGCTGATCGCTGATATGATAGCCCAGTTTGAACCGTGTACTTTCTGCGTCTGTCGCTTTTGAGCCACGTCCTCCGACGATGTAGCGGTTTCTCGCCGATGTCGGCAGGTCCATTTCTATTTTTGGGGAAAGTTTGGTTTCATCTTTGTTATACGCCTTCTCTTCCACATAATATCCGCGCCAGCCGTCACTTTTCCGTTTTTCATACCCGGCGCTGACGGACCATTTTTCTTTACGGAAAGAGGCATCATAAACTTGCTTTGTCGTATCATAACTTCCCGTGGAAAGAAGAACTTTTCCGTGGAGCCCTTCTTTTGCGCTTTTCGTTGTGATTTGAATGACGCCGCCTACCGCACGGCTGCCGTACAAAGAAGAAGACGCTCCGCGGACCAGTTCGATTTTCTCAATACTTTCCACAGGGATCAGACCCCAATCCACGGTTCCGTTCCAGCCGCTGTTGACAGGTTGTCCGTCCACCATGACCAGAATATCCGCCGATCCGAATCCGCGCATGGAGATGCCGCCTTCCGCTGCAGGATTCAGATAAATCCCGGGAAGCTGGCCCATCGCCTGGGATACGGAGGTATAATTCCGGCTTTCGATATCTTTTGCGGTCACCACGCTGACACTGGCCGGTACTTTTTCCGGGGCTTCTTTCAGTTTGGTCGCCGTAACGACAACGCCCGCCAAATCAAAAACGGGAAGTTCTCCGGCCGCTTGCGCGCCTCCCCCCCCGAAAAAACGACTGCTGCCGCAAGAAGTGCGGCTGTCTTTTTTTCCCTTTTCCAATTCCTCATAGAAAACTCCTTTCAAAATATAAAATAGGCACATGAAAAATTTCCTTTCACAAAAAACAGTGTCCCTGTTTCCTTATTTTTCGTGATAAGAAATTTTATCTTTCCTATTATAGCACACAGATAAATCTTATTTAAGCATAAAAAATCTGCTTTTCTATGAGAAAAACAGATTTGTATTTTGAAAAATTATTTTTTTACGGGCAGGAAATACATGGGATCGACGGAGTCGCCGTTAATTCTGACTTCATAGTGGCAGTGGGGACCCGTGCTGTTTCCTGTGCTTCCCATGAGAGCCACTATAGTCCCTTTTTCTATCTCTTCCCCATCCCGGACAAAGACGACGGAGTTATGGCCGTAGCGTGTGACGATACCGCTGCCGTGATTTACTTCTACGAGATAGCCGTAGCCGCTGACCCAGCCGGCTTGTGTGACGATGCCTCCGGCGGTGGCATAAATGGGGCTTCCGTAGTCTCCGGCGATGTCGATGCCTTCATGGAAAACGGTCCCGTAGCCGAAAGGAGATTGCCGCCAGCCGTAGCGGTCGGAAATCGTTCCCATAGCGGGCCAGGCATCGGGGGTATTTGTTTTTGCATTGTAAATCGCGTGAAATGCCCGGCCGGTTCGGTTTGTAAATTCGGGACGGAAAGAAATAATAAGTTTGAGTTGCTTGTCAAGCCTCTCGTCAAGACGGAGCATTTCTTTCAAAAGGTCACCCGGGGTTTTGTATTCTTTATCGGTGTCACCTGGGGTTTTATCTGTTTCTATATCCGGTACGGTCGTCGCTCCGCCTGTGCCGCCTGCGGTTTCCGATCCGGTTCCTTTCGGGTGTTCCTGATTTTTCAGGAGTTCCTGGATTTGTCCGCTGATTTTTTCAACCGCCTGGGTTTTCCGCTCAAGGGCGTTCATTTTTTCTCCTGCGAGTTTGAGCTGGCTCCGGTAGAGGTCGTTTTCTTCTTTGAGGGACTGCATGCTGAAAACGGCCCAGAGTGCGGCGGCGATGGAGAGTATCCAGAAAATGCCTGCCAGAGCGGCGGCTGTTTTTATATGGCGGATTTCTTTTTTTGTAAAAATCAGTGTGAGATGTCCTGTTTCCTTATTTTCTTCCTTAGTCATAAGCACCTGCCAATCTTATTTTTTGACTTCTTTTCTATCAATTTTTTGCAGGTCGTCAGCCCGTTCTTCTCCGTAAACGGCGTCTTTTGCCCGGAGCGCCATGTCGGGCATGAGTGTATTCATCGCCATGTGGAGGCTTTCCGCTTCTTCCGATGAGAGTGATTCTTTGCACTGCCCGTTCTGGATTTGTTTTGCATAGATGCGGGAGGAGTCGCTGCCTGCCAGGGAAGAGATAATGAACCCGTTATTTCTCCCGTCCATGAGGGTGACGGAAAAAGAGAGTTTATCTCCCGTTTCATCGAAGGCATCATAGCGGATCAGTCCGATTTTCTGGAAAGACTGAAGCTGCATGGTGGCGAGTAATTCCTGTTGATGAAGCATACTTTTCGAAGATTCCATCATTTCACGAAGTTCTCTGAGTTCCGTGGACAGTTTGAGTTCCAGGGAGCCCCCGTCTTCTCCGGCCATGAAATATTTATATTTCTTATAAAGTCTGTTTACTTTGGTGCGAAGCCAAATGAATTGAAGGATCAGAAAAAGAAGAAGCAGGCAGAGAAGCGTTCCGACAACGGAAAGTACGAGTTGGTAATTGATTGTAAAGTCAAACATATCCATTTCTTATTCTCCCTGTTTCAGCAGTCTTGTGATCCGCTCAAATTCCTTATCGCTTTTGAAAGCAATGGAAATCGTACCGCGGTGGCTGTTTTTTCCTTTTCCGACTTTAATGCGGACCCGCGAACCTACCGCCATGACCAGCTGTTCTTCCAGTTCATGGATATAGGCATCGGCTTTATTGACGGGCCGGGGTCTTTTCCCTTCTTTTCCGGCACGCAGGATTTCTTCAATCCGCCGGGCGGATAAGTCTTCTTTGATAATACGGCGGGCGAGCGCAATTTGTTCGGCCGCATTATCCAGTCCGAGCAGGGGTCTGGCTTGACCGGCCGTCATTTTTCTTTCCATGACCATGGTTTTGACTTCTTCGCAAAGATCTAAAAGGCGCATCATATTGGTCACGTAAGAACGGCTTTTCCCTACCAGTTCCGCCATTTTTTCCTGGGTAAACCGGTATTCTCCGATCATTCTTCGGTAGGCAAGGCCTTCTTCCAAGGGATTTAAATCTTCTCTTTGCAAATTTTCAATCAAAGCGATTTCCGCTGTTTCCCGGTCGGTATAATCACGGACAAGGGCGGGGATTTCTGAAAGACCGGCAAGCTGGGCGGCTCTCAAGCGTCTTTCCCCGGCAATCAGTTCGAATGTATTTCCTTTCGGTCTTACGATAACGGGTTGTACCACGCCGTGCTCCCTGATGGAGTCGGCAAGTCCCTGCAGTGCGTTTTTTTCAAATTCTCTCCGGGGCTGCCATTCATTGGGAACGATGATGGAAAGGGAAATCATTTCCGTTTCTTTGTCCCCGCCGCTTTCTCCGAAAAGAGCGTCCAGACCTTTTCCTAATTTTCTTGTTTTAGACACGTCGGATTACCTCCCGAGACAGTTTCTTGTAGGCCTCCGCTCCTTTGGATTTCGGGGCGTAGGTCAGTATGGATTCTCCGAAGCTCGGTGCTTCTGAAAGTTTCACCGATCGGGGAATCACCGTTTTAAATACTTTTGTGCCGAAATATTTCTTTACTTCTTCGGCCACCTGGAGAGACAGATTTGTCCTGCCGTCAAACATGGTGAGGAGAATCCCCAGGACGGAAAGCCCGGGATTCAGTTTTCTGGTCACCTGGCGAATCGTCTTGATGAGCTGGGACAGTCCTTCGAGGGCATAAAATTCCGCCTGTATGGGAATGAGAACCAGATGTGACGCCACGAGGGTATTGAGCGTCATCAGACCCAATGAGGGCGGGCAGTCGATCAGAATGAAATCGTAGTCTTCTTTCACGGCGTCCAGTTTCTTTTTCATAAGAAATTCTCTGTTTTCCATAGAAACGAGTTCAATTTCCGCCCCTGCCAGATCGATGGAAGCGGGCAGCAGGAAAAGCCGTTTGACATTCGTTTTTACAATGGCTTCCGCCGTTGTTGCCTCTCCCATGAGAACTTCATAAAGATGGGAGGTCATTTTCACGTTTTTAGAAATTCCGCTCGTTGCGTTGCCCTGGGAATCGGCATCCACGAGGAGCGTTTTATATCCTTTGTCCGCCAGAAATGCGGCAAGATTAACGGCTGTCGTCGTCTTTCCTACGCCGCCTTTCTGGTTGATGATACTGATAATCCGGCCCATGATTTTCGTCCTTTCACAGATAATCCATTTTATTATAACATATCGGTTTCTTTTTCTGTAAAGAAACGGGAATGCGGAATGTCTGTTTCTCTTTCCATTTTCACGAGATTTTTCAAAATGAAATGTCATTTTCATTTCTCATGTTTCACGGGAAACATGAGTTTTCGTTTTTTCTTTGCTATAATAAATACCGGGAGGTCCGGTTTTTATGCATCTTACTCTTTTCCATATATTCGTGATTGCCGCCGTGGTTTTCTTTGTGATTGCCGCCGGCTTTTATGCGGCCCGTCAAGTTTCATCCGCCGCAGGATACAGTTTAGGCGGCCGCTCTTCGTCGGCCTCATTTGTGGCAGGAAGTATCGCAGGAACGGTCGTCGGCGGCGGTGCAACGGTGGGAACGGCGCAGCTGGCGTATTCATCCGGGCTTTCCGCCTGGTGGTTCACGCTGGGGAGCGGAATTGCTTTTATTATTATGGGTCTTTTTTATGCCCGCCGTCTTCGTATGACGGGACTGGAAACAATCCCTGAATTTTTATCGGTCCGGTATGGGAAAAAAGCGGAAATACTTTCTTCGGTGATTTCTTCTGTCGGGATTCTTTTATCCGCCGTGGCAAGCTGCCTTCCCGGGATAGAAATGATTTCTTCTCTTTTCGGTGTTACTCCCGTGATCTCCGCGGTCATTCTCACTCTTCTTGTCATTTTGTATACTTTTTTCGGCGGCATGAAAAGCGCGGCGGTCGGCGGACTTTTAAAAATGGCGGTTATCTGGATTTCTCTCTGCATAGCCGGCTGGTATGCCTTTTCTTTTTTGCAAAGCACCCGGAGCTGGGAAGTTTTTCCTCCCGCTTATTTTTCTCTTAAAGGCGATTCATGGAATCTTTCTCTTTCCCAACTGGGCGCCGTGATCATCGGTATACTCTGTACCCAAACTTATATCCAATGTATTTTTTCAGCCGCCACGCCGGTTACGGCGGCTATGGGATGTTTTATTGCCGCTCTCATTGTGATTCCCGTAGGACTTCCTTCTATCGCCATCGGTATGTCTATGCGGGTTCTTGATGAAGCGGTACCGCCGATTCTTGTTCTTCCCGCCTTTCTTGCCGGTCATGTTCCGCCGCTTATCGGCGGCTTGGCGCTGGGCGGCATTATTTTATCTCTCTTGGGGAGTATTGGCGGTCTTTCTCTCGGAATCGGCACGATGATTTCAAGAGATATCATCACCCCTCTTTTTTGCGTGAGAGATGATGCGGAACAGCTTCGCCTGACACGCATGGCCGTTCTTTCGGTGCTCTTGGTTTCTTGCGCGCTTGCCATTTTGTACCGGGGATCCCAAGTGCTTTTCTGGAATTATCTCTCTATGGGGCTTCGCGGTGGCGGACTTTTTCTGCCCATGACGTTTTCCGTCTTTTTCCCCGGGCATCTCGAAAAAAAGTGGGTCCTCATTTCTATGGGAGCAAGCACCGCCTTCGCCTTGGCGGCCGCTTTTCTTCCGCTTCCTCTGAATCCGTTATTTACAGGTCTTTTTACAAGCTTTCTTTGTCTGATTCCCGGGTTTCACTGGAAGAAGCGGGCTCATGTTTCCCGTGAAACAAAATAAAACCGCTCGCCTGACAATGAATGAAAACCTCCATACCGAAAATCTGAATCCGGGTTGACCGGGAAATCTTACTTTTGTATTGTACTATTTTCTTTGCAGATAAATGCGGTTGAGCCGGTACATGTACGCGCCGTTGGGATAGGTAACTTTTTCCGCTTCCGCATAAGACGGTTCATCGGTGAAGCAGATTTTTTGGAGTGATCCCGCCAGGTCGAAGTATTGCCAGTAGGGAGCGCCCGTTTCCGTTTCTATAAGCAGAAAAGCGTAAGGGGTGAGACTGTTCACGACAGCGGCGCAGGTGGATTTTTCTTTCTCCCTGTTTTCGATGTCTTGGAATGTTTTCTCTTTTTCTTTGTCCGTCATGTCCGCATTTTCAGCCGGGAAAACAGTGTCTTGGGCAATGAAGTCTTTCGGTACGGTGACGATGCTGTAGTAACGGATCGGACAGCGGTATATATTTTGTTCTTCCATAGGAGCTCCTTTATTTTTGAAATAGATCAGCCGATATTTTTTAATTGTTTCAGATGGGCAAGGCTCATCTTTTTCAGATTGTCCGCCATGACTTCGCCCGGGATTTGCAGGGAGATTTCGTTTTGGAAACTCCGGTTTCTTCCGATGAGCGCCATTCCGAACGGGGCAATCAGGGAAAGCATGGTGCTGTAGAGCAGGGGGTCGTCGGCGGAATACCCGGTGTAGTCGGAGAAAAAATGCGCCAGTATGGAAAATTTGGGCCGCCCGGTGTCCCGGAAAACTTGCCGCAGCGCTTCGGACGGGTTCATCAGTTCTTTCATCCAGAGAATGACGGTCCAGTCTTTTTTGTAAAAGGTGATATCGGTCATCATGTCAATAAGGATTTCCATTTTTTTCTCCGCCGTGTAAGGGGCTTCATATAATCGGCGGAGTGTATCGAGAGATAATATGCTGTCTTCCACATGAGAGAGAACCGCCAGATAGAGTTTTTTGCGGCCGCCGAAGTAGTAATTGAGCGCGGCGCCGTTCACGTCCGCCCGTTCACAGATTTCTTTGCCGGTTACGGCGTCATAGCCTTTTTCCGCAAAAAGACGGCCGGCACAGTTGATAATTTTCTTTTTGGTTTCTTCACCGTCTTTGCGGAGTCTTTGTCTGATTTTCATAAGGATTTCCTTTGTATGTTTCGTATGTCTTTTGTAAATCCCGGGCTGCAAGCTGTGTTTTCTGTTTATCTGCAGGAATATCTGCTATTTCCCGACACAGAAGTTTTTGAAAATGGAATGAATGAGTTCATCGTCCACGGTTTTGCCGGTGATTTCTCCCAGCGTATGCCAGGCTTCGGTGAGGTCGACGGCGATGAAGTCTGCCATGAGGCCGTCACGGACAGACGCTCTGGCGCGGAGTACATCGTTTAATGCTTTCCGTACCAAATCCACATGGCGCAGGTTGGTGAGAAAGAGTTCCCGCCCTGCTTCCATATCCTGATGAGTCGTCATTTCCGCCAGTTTTTCTTCCAGCTCGTCCATACCGCTTCCGTATCTGGCGGAAAGGGAAACAACGGGAGCGGCGGCGAGTTTTCCGATTTCTTCTGCATTGACGGCGGAAGGCAGATCGTATTTATTCAGAATGATAACGGCCTTTCGCCCTGCCAGAGCAGAAAGCCATATTCTGTCCGCATCGTCAAGAGGAACGGAGCTGTCAATGACGGCAAGAACGAGGTCCGCTTTTTCCACGGAGGCTTTTGTCCGTTCTATGCCTATTTTTTCTACTTTGTTGTCCGTTTCCCGAAGGCCTGCCGTATCCATGAGAACGAGAGGGACGCCGCCGATGCGTATCGTTTCTTCGATGGTATCTCTTGTCGTACCGGGGACGTCGGTGACGATGGCCCGTTCTTCTTGTAAGAGAGCATTCAAAAGGCTTGATTTCCCTGCATTCGGTTTGCCTGCAATGACGGTGCGGAGACCGTCTTTGATGATCCGTCCCTGCTCGGAGCGGCGTAAAAGGGCGGACAGGGAATTGTCTATTTTTTCAAGAGCGGCGCCGATTTCTTCTCTTGTCAGGTCTTCCAAATCTTCTTCGGGATAGTCGATGGTGACTTCCAGTTTGGTGATGAGGTCTTTCAGCTCGTCCATACATTCACGGACGAAACGGGAGAGTGCGCCTGCCAGATGACTTTCCGCTTGCGAAAGGGCCGCCCGTCCTTTGGCGGAAATGATGTCCATCACCGCTTCCGCTTGGGCGAGATCGATGCGGCCGTTCAAAAAGGCGCGTTTTGTAAATTCTCCCCGTGCCGCCGGAACGGCTCCGCTGCGGAGTGCCAGTTCCAGTGTTTCCCGCAAGGCTTCCGCCGAGCCGTGTATCTGTATTTCCACGACGTCCTCGCCCGTATAGGAGTGAGGCGCTTTCATAAAGACGGCGAGTCCTTCGTCGACGGGGCGGTCTTCTTTCATGACGTGGCCGAAATACATGCGGTACGGTTCGGCTTCTTTGAAATCTTTGATTTTTTTTGCGCGGAAAAGGGCGTTTCCTATGTCCGCCGCACGAATGCCGCTGATTCTTACAATTCCGATGCCCCCTTCGCCGGGGCTTGTCGCAATGGCTGCGATGGTGGTTTCCTCGTACATACTGTCCTCCCGTTTTACGGAAAACTTTCCTTTATTTTAGCACAATTCATTTTTCCATAGGGCGTCCCGTTTCCCTATGACTTTTCAAACCCGGGAGAGAAGCGAAACCCGCAAGGCTTTTCAAAATAGAAAGGCTCCTGCTTTTTCAGGGGGCGGTGCTATAATAGAATTAATCGGAGAAAACGGATTTTTTAAAGGAGGATTTTATGAAAAATTACGCCCGCCCCGATGAAGTGATGTATCATATCGGCATTTCGGGAAATCAGATTGACGGTGCTTCTTATGCTCTTGTTCCCGGCGATCCCGGCCGTGTGGAAGGACTTGCAAAGGCACTGGATGAAAATGCGTATTTCCTTTCTTCTCACAGAGATTACACAAGCTGGCTTGCTCATGTGAAAGGGGAAGCGGTGATCGTCATGTCGACAGGTATGGGCGGACCGTGCGTATCTTTTGCGGTGGAAGAGCTGGCGCGCCTCGGGGTGACGACGTTTATCCGTGTCGGTACGACCGGGTCGATACAGGAAGATTTGGATTTGGGAGATCTTGTCATTAATAAGGGAGCGGTCAGAAAAGACGGCGCTTCTCTTTCGTATGCACCTCTCGCGTATCCTGCCGTTGCCGATTTGGAAACGACACTGGCTTTGGAAACGGCGGCGAAAGAACTGGGTGTTCCTTTCAAAACGGGGATTTCCATAAGCACCGACAGCTTCTGGCCCGGGCAGGAGCGGTACGACAGTTTCGGCGGATATGTCCTCCGCAGACTGCGCGGCGCACTTGAGGATTACCGTCATATCGGCTGTACCAATTATGAAATGGAAAACGCCACGCTTTTTACCTTGACGTCGGTGCTGGGACTGAAAGGCGGCTCGGTCTGCGGTGTCGTTGCCAAACGGACGGACAGTGAATCGGTAGCGCCCCGTGAAGTCTATGAGCTGGCGGAAAAACGGTTCAGACAGGTGGCACGGCGGGCTCTTGAAATATTGATTTCCCAAAAGAAAAAAGATTGATTCCATAATCCCGTTTTCACGGACATTTTTCAAATCGGAAGTTGACTTCATACAGAGTCATGCTATAATTATTTGCGAATAAGTCGCATTTTGGAAAGGTGGGAATTTTATGTACATGACGGAACAAAGGAAAAAGTTATTCGCTTTTTTTCAATCCCGCCCCGACGTGAATCTGTCCGCCAAGGATATTGCTCGTGCCATGCAGGAAAGTGACGGCCGGTCCGTCAGTGTGAGTACGGTTTACAGAAATCTGGAAAAAATGGAAAAAGCGGGGCTTCTTCTCCGCAGTGCGGGAAGGAGCGGCAGGGAAAGTCTGTACCGCTATGTATCGGGCAATCATTGCGGCAACAAGCTTCATTTGACCTGCCTTTCCTGTGGAAAGACGATGCATATGGACGCGGAAATTTCTGAAATTTTATGTACAAAAGTTCTTTCGGCCGATCAGTTTTCCATTGATACGTCTCACACGACGGTTTACGGGTACTGCAAACATTGCCGGTAACAGTTTTCAGGTGCTTTACAACAGGTGAAGTGCCTTTTATTTCTTTTTGGATGGCAAAGGAGGGGATGAGGAGCGTGAAAAAATGGACAGCCTTTTTCATCAGCACGGCTCTGGCGGTCGCGATTTTTATTTCTTATCTTTGTATCGCCGAAAAAGCAAGTCATGACTGCGAAGGTGACCAGTGTCCCGTTTGCGGGGAAATAGAAATGTGCATTGAAACGATTGCCCACTACCATTCTCTCCTTGACGGTACGGGCGCGGCTCCCGTTCTTTCCGAAGCGGTACCGTCCTATCCGGTCATGATACTTCCCTTTATTATTTTTTTCGCCCCTGTATCGACACTCGTATCCCTCCGGGTCAAGCTTTCCATTTAAATCAAACAGGAAATGTCTTGACAGAATTTATATTTCCAGGAGGTATGCAATGAAAAAAATAATAGCTTGTCTGATGGCATGTTTTCTTGCCATTTACGGTCTTACGGCTTGCTCAACGGAAAAGAAGCAGGCAGAGTCCCAAAAGGAAGGACTTCATATCGTATGTACGAATTTCCCCGCTTATGATTTCGTCCGTCAAATCGTAGGCGACAAAGCAACGGTCACCATGCTTCTCAAGCCGGGTGCGGAGGCACACAGCTATGAGCCGTCCCCGAAGGATATACAGATGATTCAGAAGAGCGATCTCTTCATTTACGTCGGCGGCGATTCCGATGAATGGGTCGACGGTATTCTCGATTCCCTGGATAAAAGTCATCTGAAAACGTTCAAGATGATGGATGCTGTCACACTTCATGAAGAAGAACTGGCAGAAGGTATGCAGGAAGAAGGCCATGACCACGACCATCATGACGGAAAAGAAGAGGATAAAGACCATCATGAGGACAAAGACCATGATCACCATGATGAAGAAGAGCCTGAAATGGACGAACATGTATGGACGTCCCCTGCCAATGCCGTTCTCATCGTAAAAGCACTGAATACGGTGATTTCCTCCCTCGATGAAAGCCATAAGGACGTATTCCGGAAGAATACCGATGCCTATGTGGCAAAGCTTGAAGCGCTTGATAAAGAATTCCGCGATGTCATCGACAATGCAAAGAGAAAAGAAATCATCGTCGGCGATCGTTTCCCCTTCCTTTATTTTGTGAAGGAATTTGGCCTGAAATACTACGCCGCTTTCCCGGGCTGTGCTAAGGAAACGGAAGCCAATCCCGCTACCGTAGCATTCCTTATCGATAAAGTGAAAGAAGACGGTATTCCCGTGGTATTCCATATCGAAATGTCAAATGAACAGATGAGCCGGTCCATTGCGGAAGCCACAGGCGCCAAAAACGAACTGCTTAATGCGGTCCACAATGTCACGGCGGAACAGTTTAAAAATGGTACCACCTACATTGACCTGATGAAACATAACGTCAGTGTATTAAAGGAGGCCCTCAATTCATGAGCCTTTTTACATGCCGTCAGGTTTCCATGGCCTATGAAGGGCGCACCGTTTTGTCGGGTATCGATTTTTCCGTCAACACCGGCGATTATCTGGGAATTATCGGAGAAAACGGCGCAGGAAAAAGTACACTCATCAAAGGACTCTTGGGCATGAAAAAAATTTCCGGCGGCGAAATGATAACGGACGCCGGCCTTTCCGCTCGGGATATAGGGTATCTTCCCCAACAGACACCGGTGCAGAAAGATTTTCCCGCCTGTGTATGGGAAGTCGTACTTTCCGGCCGGCTGAACCGGTGCGGCATGTATCCTTTTTACAGGAAACGGGACAAAGAGGACGCCCTTGAAAAAATGGATCTTCTCGGTATCACCCCTTTGAAAAACAGGTGCTACCGTGACTTGTCGGGGGGACAGCAGCAATGCGTACTTCTTGCCAGAGCCTTATGTGCCGCAGGGAAATTGCTTTTTTTGGACGAGCCTGTCACAGGCCTTGACCCTGCCGTTACCCGCGACCTGTATCAAATATTCAGAGACTGCATTGAAAAATACGGCCTCACGATTGTCATGGTGTCCCACGATGTGGAAGGGACACTCAGAGAAGCGAACCGGATTCTCCATCTGGCCGACGGCGGACAGCTCTTTTACGGGAGCAAAGAGGACTATTTGAAAAGTCCGCTCCGCCAACGCTTTACGGGAGGCGGTGCGATATGAATCTTTTGACTGAAATGCTGGGATACCCCTTTATGGTCCGCGCCATTATCGTGGGCTGTCTTGTTTCCCTTTGCGCCTCTCTTTTAGGCACGAGCCTCGTTCTGAAACGGTACTCCATGATCGGAAACGGTCTTTCCCATGTAGGCTTTGCCGCGCTTGCCATTGCTTACGCGTTTCATGCACAGCCTCTTTCCGTTGCGATTCCCGCCTGCATGGCCGCCGCTTTTCTCTTGCTCCAGATTAAAGACAGCGCCCGCATCAAAGGCGACTCCGCCGTAGCACTTCTCTGCAGCGGCGCACTCGCCACGGGTGTCATGACGATTTCCCTTACCACCGGCATGAATACCGACGTATGTAACTACATGTTCGGAAGCATTCTTGCCATGAGCAAAGGAGATGTATGGCTTTCTGTCATACTCGGCATCGCTGTCGTTATACTCTTCGTTCTCTTTTATAACCGCATCTTTGCCGTCACCTTTGACGAAGCATTTGCCGCCGCCACAGGGACAAGAACAAGACTCTGCCATATGATTATTGCACTCCTTACTGCCGTCACCATCGTGCTCGGCATGCGTATGATGGGAGCGCTCCTCATTTCGAGCCTGATTATATTTCCGTCCCTTACGGCCATGCAGCTCTGCTCCCGTTTCAAAACGACCGTGCTGCTCTCTGCCGTACTCTCCGTTCTTTCCTTCATGGCAGGCATTACGATTTCCTACGTGGGATCCGTCCCGACCGGTGCATGTATCGTCATCTGCGATATATTCCTTCTCGCCGGGGCCGTCCTTTTACGTAAATGGAAAGAAGGCTTTTAAATGAAAAAGGAAATAGGTTTACTTCTGCTTCCGCTCCTTCTGATTTCGGGCTGTGGATTTGGAACAGATGATACTAAAGCACCGCAGGAAGGGCAAATCATCACCCGGAAAACCGTGCAGGACGCTGCAAAAAAAGATAAGGCGCCCGAAAAAACGGAAACACCTGCGGCGCCGCAACAAAGCGCCATACCCCAACCGCCATCCTCTTCGCAAGGAAATGCGGCAGCAGCAACGGGGCAAAGACATTATCCCTACTTTGAATATCCGTATAACATAGAAGAAGACAGACAAAACTTCGACTACAACAATGTAGACATCGTTGTCGGCGACAAAAAGTACATGACCCAAATCAATGACTGGTTCATGAACTTCCCCGACTACAAAGACAAAACCGTCATGATTGAAGGCTACTTCCTTTCCATCAACGGCCACTACTTTGTAGGAAGAAACGGCCCGACCTGTCCCTACTGTACCGGCGGATACGTAGACTTTGAATTTACCTCCGACCAGGACTTCACGGGCTACGAACCGGCCTCCACATGGATTCGTGTCTACGGGATACTGAGAGAAGCCAAAGTCCACCTGAACGACCACATCACCGCTCCCTTCTATCATCTGGAAGCTGTGAAAGTGGAAAAAATGGATCACGAAGGCATCGGCACGATTACGGACTGACAAAAAAGCGTTTTCAAGGGAATTTCCCGGGAAAATGCTTTTTATATGAAAAACATAGACGCTGTTCCTGTTTCCTCATTTAGCGGTTTCATTATTTTTGGTTTATAAAAACTTTAAAAGAAAACTACCGGCATGGTATCGTCAGTTTTTATCTGTTTTTTACAGGCCGGTAGTTCTTATGAATTTTTATTTTTTTGCAGTTACGTTTTCGGTTTCAAGCTCGGGTTTCTTGTTTCCCGAATCCACCGGGACAACTCTTCCGGGGGTATCCCCAGATGTTCTTCCGCCCAAGGTTTCCATTTCTCACTTTTGGTTTTCATGGCGAGAATATCTTCCGTTTTCTTTCCCGTTTTCATTTCCAAAAGATAGGTCATGCGGATCCAGTGATTCGGATAGCCCTCTTCCAACGCTTTTTTCGCTCTCGCTTCTTCTATCCCGTAAAAACGATGCAGACGGCGGGCACGGTGGGCGTTGTATTTTTCTTCATAGACGGTTCCCGTGAGCCCCAGATTTTTTAAAATTCTTCCCCAAGGCTGTTCTTTCCGGAGTGCCAGTATATCCCCGATTTCTTTACCGGACAGGCAGGAAATCAGAGCGGCTTTGTCTATATCCGCGGAGCGGACACCTTCCGACAACAGATGTTTCACGGTTTCTTCAGGAATTTCATATTTGTGATGAACGGAACGGATTACATCTTCTTCTGTCATTTCTCTGATCATAGCGGCTCCTTTCTATTCTCTTTGCATTATATCATTTATTTTCAATTTCCTTCCTCTTTTTTATTTGTGCAGACATGCCATTTTTGCTAAAATAATAAAATATTGTATTTGTGAGGTGGAGTATGCTTATCTATGAAATGACCAAAAACGCCGACCCCCGGCGTTTAGCGTATGTAGGAACTTCGACGGTGACTTACGGAGAATTGAATGAAGCCGTGGAGGGCTACAGAAATACTTTGTATGCTTTGGGCATCCGCAAGGGTGACCGGGTGGGTCTGTATACGGCAAATTGTGCGGAGTTTGTGTATGTGTATATGAGCGTCACGTCACTCGGCGCCGTCATCGTTCCCATCAATAATTCTCTGGTGGACAGAGAAGTGGATTTCATTCTGAAAGATGCGGGCGCCAAGCTTCTCGTTTCCGATACGCCGCTTACGGTGTCTTGTGATTTCATTGGGCTTTCCCGTCTGAATGAGAAGGCCTTTTCCGAGAAAGCCCCGGCAGCCCCCGATGTATCGGCGGAGTTGTCGGAGGACGATGTTTGTGCCCTGGTGTATACATCAGGAACGACAGGAAATCCGAAAGGCGCGATGCTGACCCACAAGAACCAGATTCGCAATGTGGAGCAGTATGTACAGCTCGTTCCGGTCGATGAGCATTCAAGGATTCTCTGCGTGCTTCCCATGTTCCATTGTTACTGTCTTACCGTCGTTGTTTTGGCGGCGCTCCGTTTCCATGCGACGGCCGTTCTTCTCCGTTCCAAAAATCCTACGGATATTATCCATGCGATCCGTGACCACAAAGTGACGATGGCCATCATGGTACCGCCTTTATATAATCTGCTTGCCCGCCGCGGAAAGCCGGAGGATATGGCATCGGTGGAAACCTTTGTATCCGGCGGAGCGTCTCTTCCCCAACCGGTGGCACAGGCCTTCTTTGAACGCTTCGGACATCCCATTCAGGAAGGCTACGGCCTGACCGAAGCGTCACCTGTCGTTTCCGTGCTTCCCACAAAGAAACCGAAGTATCTGACCTCCGGGCCCGCTCTTCCCGGCGTAGAGGTAAAAATCCTGACTGAAAAAGAAGGACCCTATGTATCCGGCACGGTAGGTGAACTTCTTGTCCGCGGGGACAACGTGATGAAAGGGTACTGGAAAAAACCGGAAGAAACGGCGAAAGTGCTGACCGAAGACGGCTGGCTTCACACAGGCGACCTCGCCTACCTTGACGATGATAACTATATTTACATCGTCGACCGCATCAAAGACTTGATTATTATGAACGGGGAAAATATTTATCCCGGAGAAGTGGAAGACTGCATTTACGAAGTCGAGGGAGTCGGCGAATGTGCGGTCATCGGACATCCCGATCCGCTCCGCGGTCAAGCGGTCTGGGCCTACGTGGTCATGAAAGAGGGCTATGCGTTTGACGAAGAAAAAATCCGGGAGTACATGCAGAAAAATATAGCGGCTTACAAAATCCCCCGCCGTTTCATTCCCATGGACGCTCTTCCGAAAAATGCAACCGGGAAAATATTAAAACGGGCGCTGCGGGACCATTCATAACAAAGAAAGCGATACTGAAAAGTACCGCTTTTTTCATAGCAAATATAATTCCTTGCCGGTTCTTCCTGTAAAGCATGACATATATGTATAACAGATATTTTTTATTTTTCTTTTCACTTGCTACAATACAAACAAAGAAAGGAAGGAAATTATGGAAAATATCGAAAGAGAAACCGTATCTGAAGAACGGGATACCCCGCCGTGGGCCATTCTTGAACTTTGCAGTTAACTTTTGCTGAAAATCGCAGATTTCTCATGGCGATATCTGCGGTTTTTTATATCGTCACTATGACGGTATCCCCCAAACAAAACACCTTGTCATCACCTGGCGGGTGTTTTGTTTTTTTACGTTCATGTTTATTTTTGAGATCATGTTTATATAGATAAAATTATAAATTCGTTTTTCTTAGCGGTAGCCGCCCTGAATTACGGAGAAAGTGTCGGGTTTTGCGTGCAAAATATTTCATGCGGCAGGAGAAATATGTGGAAATCTTGTCCGTTCCGCATGAAAAAACGACCTCCGGTTTTGTTTAGAGAGGTCGTTTTCTTTTCCGTTTTTTTATTTTTTGCCGATTTGTCTGGCTTTGTAGGCTTTCAGTTTGTTGTCACGGATTTCCAGATGGTGGAAGTATTTTTTCGTTTCAGTCAATACGATGCCGGAGAGACCTAAGAGGGCAATCAAGTTCGGGATAGCCATGAGGCCGTTTACGATGTCGGCGAGGGCCCATATTTCTTCAAGCTGGAGGAAGGCACTGCCTGCAATGATAACAACGTAGGCAACGCGGTAGACGGGAATGGCCTTGACGCCTGCCAGGTAAACGAGGCAGCGTTCTCCGTAGTAGTTCCAGCCGAGAATCGTGGTGAACGCAAAGAGCGTGAGAGAAATGGTCAAAAGCAGGGGCGCGATATTTCCGAATCCTGTCGCAAAGGCCACTTGGGTGAGTTCCGCACCGTTTGTATCGCCCAACCAGGCGCCGCTGACGATGATGGTGAGTCCCGTGAGGGTACAGATGATAATGGTATCAATGAATGTGCCTGTCATGGAGATGAGTCCCTGTTCGGCCGGCCATTTGGTTTTAGCGGCAGCGGCGACAATTGGCGCCGAACCTAAGCCGGATTCGTTGGAGAAAAGTCCTCTGGCGATACCGCTTCTGAGAGCGAGCATGATGCCTGCCCCGGCAAATCCGCCCATTGCGGCGGTTCCGTTAAACGCTCCGTCTATAATCTGAGCGATGGCAACGGGAAGTTGATCGTAAAAAATAACAAGAAGGGATACGGTGGTAATGAAGTAGAGTACCGCCATGGCAGGTACGATTTTTTCAGCCGCTTTGGCAATTGAGCGAAGTCCTCCGAAAATAATGATCCCCACAAGAATTGTTAATACAGGTACGGAGTATACAACGGGTATATCCATGGAAGCTTTGAGGGAATGGGTGATTGCATTCACCTGGGTGGTCGTCCCTGATCCGAGCATGGCGGTAAGCATTCCGAAGAAAGCAAAGGCCATACCGAGGGGTTTCCATTTTTTTCCGAGACCCTGTTCGATGTAGTACATCGGTCCGCCGGCTACATTTCCGTTTTCATCGACGGAACGGAATCTGACAGCCAGGCAGCCTTCAGCGTATTTCGTCGCCATACCGAAGAAGGCGGCGATCCACATCCAGAAGAGAGCGCCCGGTCCGCCGAGTTTGATTGCCGTCGCGACGCCGACAATATTTCCGGTGCCGACGGTGGCGGCAAGAGCAGTACAAAGAGCTTTGAAGCTGTCAATATCTCCTTCGCCTTTATTTCTGGCGAAGAAAATCAATTTCAACGCCCGCGGTAATTTCATCATCTGGATAAGACCGAGGCGAATTGTCAGGTATACGCCGGTTCCGACCAGGAGAACGAGAAGCCACGGGCCCCATACAAGGGCATCAATTTGGTTTAATACATCAGCTAACATAGTACCACTCCCATCTTTTTACAAAATCCTTTTCCATACACAAAAGCCGGCTCTGTTTTCGGGTAAAAAAGCAGAGCCGGCCGGAATGATCCCTATCCCCACCGACTCTGTCCTTTTGCCTGAGAGATTAGAATGCAACGACTACTCTTCCCTGCACCCCTGCCCCTTCGGCGTCCTTTATATGGATCTCTCCAGAGTTATGTCCGTACACGGTTTCGTGTTACCCGGGGGAATTCCCTTCGAACGCCTGATAGTGTTACTCCTTCGGCAGACAATTGTCTTTTTCCGTATACATCATCCAAGTTTAGTGTACATGTATTATACTGGATATTTTTTTAATTGTATAATATTTTTTATGCATACAAATTCTATTTTTTATTACTTTATATCATGCTTTGACGGAAGAAATGAGATTTCTTTTTAAGTTCTTTTTTCCGTGATTTTTATAACAGAGGTATGCTTGTTATTTTTTTGTTTATAAAAGGCTTACTTTATTTCTTTTCCGGTCTCCTTTTGCAGGAAAACGTTGGAGAATTAAGGAAACCGTTTATTCATGAATGTCTAAAGTGGTGGGGACCGTTTTTTCCGTCGCGTCAATCGCTACGGCAACGGCGGCGTCACCGGTAATATTCAGCGTGGTACGGAACATGTCCAGAACGCGGTCGATACCGGCTACCAGTGCAAGGCCTTCCATAGGAAGTCCGACGGATTGGAGAACCATGGCGAGCATGATAAGCCCCGCTCCGGGAACGCCTGCCGTACCGATGGAAGCAAGTGTGCCCGTAAGAATGATGAGCATCATCTGATCCATCGTTAAAGGAATATTATATACATTAGCAATAAAGAGGGAGCAGACGCCCATATAGAGGGCCGTGCCGTCCATATTGATTGTCGCGCCGAGAGGAAGAACGAAAGAAGCGATATCTCTTTTTACGCCCAGTTTTTCCTGGGTGTTTTTCATATTGACAGGAAGCGTGCCTGCCGATGAACAGGTCGTAAAGGCGATGACCATCGCTTCCGCCATGCCGCGGAAAAATTTCACGGGACTCATATGTCCGGCGGCAGCGGCGATACCGGAATAAACGACCACCGCATGAATGATACTTCCTATCGCCATAGCCATGATGACCGAGAGAAGCGGGAGAAGAACCTTAGGACCGTTTTGGACGACCACGGGAAGAAGCAGGCAAAATACGCCGATCGGCGCCAGACGCATAATCATGGCGATGATTTTATAACAAACTTCCGCGCCCGAATCGAAAACATTAATAAGAATGGCTCCTTTTTTACCGCCTACGGAAATAATGCCCGCCCCGATAAAAAGAGCAAATACGATAACCGGCAAAATATCCGCTTTTGCCATAGATTCGATCGGATTCTTCGGTATCATATTGACAAAAACCTGCATAATGCTCGGTGCTTCTTTGACTTTCGGAGCCGCTTCGGAAGGAAGCGCCATACCGATTTCCGGTTCGATCACACCGGCTACAGAAAATCCGATGACGATAGCAATCGCCGTCGTTACCATATAAAAAGCGACCGTCTTGATACCGATTCTCCCCAGTTTTTTCATATCTCCCATGGACGTCATGCCTACGATGAGAGAACAAAGAACGACAGGAACAATCATCATTTTGATGAGATTAATGAACATCGTTCCCACCGGAGCGATCCATGTCTTTACCGGGCCTGTCGCCGCGTCTCCTAAAAACAAGCCGACAACCACGGAAAGAACAAGAGAAACAAAAATTTGTACGGATAAATTCATCAGCAGTCCTCCTCAAATAAATTTTTCCCATTATACTACATCTCAAAGATATGTACAATGAAATTTGTCTGATATCATCGTATTTTCCAAAGAACTGAAAAAATAATATGAGGAAAATATAACCCATTTTTATAAAAAAATCCGATAATTTGGGGAAACGAGAGAAAAGGAAAATTTTTTTAAAAAATATAAAAAAGAGGTCATAAAAACCTCTTTGGCGGCAACGGATGGAAACCGGTTCGGAACACGTATCACTTAAAACGGCAAGCCGGTTATTTTCTTTTGCTTGTATGCAGTGGATGAATCCGGAAAGGATTTGCCGGACAAAAGCGTAAGCAAAATATCCACATTCTCCGTGTCGTATTCGATTTGCTCCGACCAGCGGCGGATATTTTCAGGAAAATCTTTGCACAGAGCAGATTCAAGAAGAATGAAATCCGTACTTTCCCGGGCGTAGCGGAGCAGGACTTCCGCGCCGTAGATTTCCATTTTTTCCAAACTGCGGTACAGAATATATTCATAAAGCCGTTGCAGATGTGAAACAGGAACGGTTTCTTCATAGGTTTTTACCGCGTTTTCCGCATGAGGGAGATGTTTTTCCAGACAGGCGAGCCGGGTTGTCCATGCTTCGTCAATGGGATCTGTCTTTTTCAAGCGGGAAAGCAGCGCACCGTAATAGGACCGGTCGATACGGGGCGTGAAACGGAGATTTTCTCCGGAGATTTCTTCACCGAGGGCATGAAAAATAGCGGGAAGCGTCCACTTTTTTCCCGCTGCTTCAAGAAAATAAAGCGGCCCCGTGTCCGCCAGCAGAAGCTCCACACTTTTTTCACAGGCAAGACCGATGCCGGACAGCTCAAAATTTCCGGCGCAGACGAAAAAACGGGGATGCATGGTGCAGATATCGCAAAGATAATCGTCCCCTTTTTCAAGGATAATCCGGCAAAGACCGTCCTCTCTGAAAAAAGGACAGCCGCCGCCTTTTTTCATGCGGAAAGAATACTGTCCGTCTTTGCAAGCCATGGACCGGCGGAGTTCCTCCCCCAAAGAACCGTGCATCGTCAGATACATATCGGCCGTGATATCGTCTATATCGATGTCCCAGTCGGACACACAGCAGGAGTGGCGGCACGCACCGGCCTTGCAGTGAAAACGGGGATAGAAATAAGGATAGAGCATCGTCATTTTTCACGAGTCAATTTTGAAAATAAAGCGGAGCAGCCGTTCCGTATATCCCGATAAGCGGTTTCATAATCATCCGTATACCACGGATCGGCGACACTCCTCATTTCCCCGCACCAGGAAAGAAGAAGCGACACTTTTTTCTCCCTGTCGTTTCCCGTATACCGCATTAAATCATTTTCATTTTCTTTATCCATAACGATGATAAAGTCATTATTCTCATAATCGGCAAGCGTAAAAAGCCGGGCGGCTCTGGGGGCAAAAGAAATATGCTTTGCCGAGAGCAGTTTTTTCACCGGCGGATATATATCGTTTCCCAACTCATCAGAACAGGCGGCGACGCTGGAAATGGAAAAGTAATCGGCGGCGCCCGCCTTTTTGACGATATCTTTCATAACGAACTCCGCCATAGGAGAACGGCAAATATTTCCGTGGCAGACAAATAAAATTTTTATCATGTTCCCTCCCGGATACAAGAGAATACGCCTCAAATTTTCTTCGCCTTTACTATATCACAATCACGGAAATGAAATGCGTTTTGTAAATGCTATTAAATACCTGCCTGTCATTCTTGAACAAAGTGATGGCAAGTGAACCATTTTTCGAGGAGCGGAGCGACGCTGTAAAAATGAGTGAAACGCTTTGCCTTTGGCTAAAGTGTCAACTGTTAGGTTGACGAAAGGGGGCAAGCGTGAGCAAAACCGAAAAAACGGTTTTTACAGAATGGTATTAAATACCTGCCTGTCATTCTTGAACGAAGGGAAAACGCGGTCGGGAATAGAGTGGTAAAAAAGTACAGGATAGAGTGAAGAATCCAGGCAAAGGATACAGGTGTTACATACGCTTTTTGCGATTATCCTATGCCGGATTCTTCGCTAAGAGTCATATCATATTCTTTTCTTTTATTATCATTCCTGTTCTGCCCGCCGCTCAAGAATGACGGCAAAGGTGAAATGCGTTTTGCAGATGAAATTAAATGGTAGTTGACACAAAAAGAAAGAATATCATTCGTAAGCTGTCCCCGGACACGGGGAAAGTGTCAGCGAAGCTGACGAAAGGGGCAAGAGTGAGCAGACATAAAAGAATGAAAATAAGAGTGAGCAGAAACGAAGTAAGATTTCATACGGAACGGCAGTAAATACCTGCCTGTCATTCTTGAACGGTCGTAAAAAGCGGTCGGGAATAGAGTAGTAAAAAAGTACGGGATAGAGTGAAGAATCCAGGCAAAAGATACAAGATTTAATATTCTGACCTGTGTACGCACTCTTGGCTCCTATCGCCTCGCAAGCTCGGCACTTCCCTTCGCATGTGGAGGAAGCAGACATTAAGGAAAAAGAAATTATGATTTTTATATAAATAAAAACAAAAATACCAATAAAAACAAAAATACCGAAATGGCTCATATAAGAAAGCCGTCCCCGGACACGGGGACGGTGGCGGCGAAGCCGTCGGAAGGGGCAAGTGTGAGCAGATACGGAAAAACAGGTTCTTACAAAACGGTAGTAAATACCTGCCTGCCATTCTTGAACGAAGGGGAAAAGTGGTCGGGAATAGAGTGGTAAAAAAGTACGGAGTAGAGTGAAGAATCCGGGCAAGGGATACAAGAGTTAAATGCTTTTTACCTGTGTACGCACGCTTCCCTCCGGTTTCCTTTTTTTATGAGTAGACCCTTTTCATTGGACCGGGGAAGATAGTATACCTTTGAGAACTATATTTCCAGTAATAATCGTAATATTGACAAAAATATGGGGGGGGTACTAAACTAAGATTAAACAAGCCTTTTTGTGTGAGCTGTCACGGGCTCGGCTCTGTTTGGCCGGAGCAAAAAGAAAAGGGGGAAGACGGATTTTCCCGCAGCGGATTTGTAGGAATCCGCTTGTTGTCGCATCAAGTGACGTAAGGAGGAAAGGTATGAAGAAAAAGAAAGCCGCTTTGATTTTGGCAGCGCTCATTGCTATGACCACGGTGTCCGCGCAGGCGGCCATCACGTCGGAGGAGCAGGAACAGATTGTCACCGCCGTTCTGGAGAAGCTGGAGAATGAAAAGAAAACGCCGCACTATGTTTCCGTGAGCAGTACGGAAAAAGGAGCGGACAGCAATGTGATGAACGACGGAGCATTGGCGAAAAACAGTATCGCCATCGGGCCTTCGGTGAAGACGGAAGGAAAGGATAATATTGTCATCGGCTCGGGAGAAATAGAGGGCCAAAAAGGGGTGACATCCGTTAACGGCGACAGGGTTGTTGTCGTCGGTCACGGCAACTATTTCCAGCCGGTATCGGACCGGAACGGAAAACCTGTTTCCTACCGGGATTCTGCCATTATCGGACATAATAACAAACTCCTGCAAGGGGATGAACATGATGCGGGCGGAGGAACCCCGGCGTACCAGATTATTCACGGGTGGAAAAACACACTTAAGGGATCTTTTACGGGAGCTATCGGGTATGAGAATGAAATAAAAAACAGCTCCCGTCCCGGTCATACGAGCCAGAGCATGGCGTTCGCTGTCGGTACGGAAAATACGATTGACGCGACCGGGTACTATATGGGGGATAAAAACAGGGTCAATACGCTCGCGGATTACAAAGAACCCGGGGAGAATCCGAATGTCGTCGGTGCTGATTTATATGTGGTCGGACGGCATAATATCATCGGCTCGTCCAAGGGGGGAGAATGGTATGTCGACAGCGGACGGATTTTCGGATCGGAAAATGTCGTCTATACCAGTGATGCGAATGTATTCGGCTGGTCTAACAAAGTCTATGGCGGCGCCGGAGCCATGGCAATCGGTCACGGCAACAAAGTCGGTATCGATGAATCGGGTCAATTGGTGAAAAATGACAAGAATCAGGCGATTTATAATCCGGTGGCGGTCGGAAATAGTAATACCGTGACAGGAAATTACGGCGTTGCTGTCGGGAGCAGTGCCATATCACAAGGAGTGGAAACCGTGGCAGTCGGCTCGAAGACACAGGCCTTGAGCGATTACTCCAGTGCGGTAGGAAGCAATAACAAAGCCAAAGGATACGGAAGTGTCGCCATCGGTTCTTTAAATAATAAATATGATTTTGAAGCCAATAAGGGAAAGGGCGACTGGAAAGATTTTGACTCCGGAGAATATGCCAATGCGATGGGCGTCATGAATATTTCCACGGGAGAAGCGTCCAGTGCGGTCGGTACAAAAAATAAAGCATCGGGAGAAAACGCTTCTTCTTTCGGGTTTCTCAATACGGCTGCCGGCAAGAAATCTTCCGCCGTGGGTTATTGGAACAAAGCGGAGGGCGAGAGTTCTTCTTCTTTCGGCTATCTCAATACAGCTACAGGCAAGCAGTCTTCCGCTGTAGGTTTCAGGAACTATGCAACCGGTGAAAACAGTGCGGCAATCGGGATTTACAATAATAAATATAACGTGGTTGAAAAGAAGTGGGAAGACCAGACTGCCGGAAAATACTCCGTAGCAATCGGTTCCAAAAACCACAGTGCAGGCAATCACTCTTCCGCATTGGGCTATGAAAATAAAAGCGGCGGGCTTGCCGCTTCCGCTGTGGGCTATAGAAATATCACCGATGGACAGAGCGCATCGGCTTTTGGATATGCCAATCAGGCAACGGAAGCATACAGCTTTGCTTCCGGCACTTCCAATCAGGCGAAAGGACAGTACAGTTCCGCTGTGGGCAATTTAAACGAGGCGGAAGGAAGAAAAAGCCAGGCGGTCGGCTATCGGAATTTTGTGAGCGGCTACGGAGCTGTAGCGATCGGTTCGGAAAACAATCTGAATTTTGTAAAGCAATATCAGGCGATCGGGTTTGTACAAACCGGAGATTTATCCAGTGCCTTGGGAATCAGCAATGTGACGGCAGGACGCAATTCGTCCGGTTTGGGGAACGGCAACTACGCGTTCGGTACCAAGTCCGTCGGTGTCGGAATGAGCAACTATGCGATGGGGTATGAAAGTCTTGCCATCGGACATTATTCCGTGGCGGGAGAGGAAGATGTCAATCAAATCGACAGAGTGAAACGGTCCGCGGCGATAGGCAGTCGTGCAAAGAGTGCGATCACTGATGCTGTGGCGATCGGTTCTTTCTCGAATGCAACCAGAGATAAAGGCAGCTACGGATACCATCCCGGTCTGGGAAAAGCGGCAACGGAAGCAGATATCACAAAGGATGCGAATATAGGCGCGTACCGAACCGCTTTGGAAACCGCACGCACAGAATGGGAGAACTCAGTCGTGGCGGCGGAAAAAGTACTGCACAAGATTCATACGCAGCAATATACATCGCAAGGAGAATATCAGCAACTGGCGACGGAATATGAAAAACTGAATGCTGAAAGTGATACCAAACGGAAAGTCTACGACGAGGCGCAGAAAAAAGTAAGCGATCTCGTAGGCGCATGGCAGGGACAGCTGGCGGCTCTTTCCGTCGGTGACGAAACATCGGGACGGACAAGACAAATCACCGGCGTTGCGGCAGGGTCGTCCGACACCGATGCGGTGAATGTGGCACAGCTGAAAGCGCTGAATCAGAAAATCGGAGAAAGCGGCGTAAAATATTACGGCGTCAATGAAAATGTTGTTCCCGATATTGAATTGGATTGGGCACATCTCGTGATTTACGACGGCAAAAAAGAACTCAATGCGGATTTGGCAGGCAAAAATATTCATGGAGAAGGCGCGCAAAAAAATAAGGGCAACGGTTCGATGAATGCGAATTACGGCTCGATGGCGGCCGGTTACAATGCCTATACCAGTCACGGATTCTCCACGGCGCTCGGAAATGAAACCGTTGCTTATGAAAAGTCGATGGCGGCGGGATTTGCCAGCTATGCCCATGCGGAGTCTGTAGCACTCGGTGTGAATGCTTTTGCTAAAGACAGATCAGAAGCGATAGGACAATATGCAAGAGCGGATCAGGAAGCGATTGCCATCGGATACAAAGCGACAGCCGGCGGATTTAACAAAGATGAACAGACGGATAAGATACCGAAAGCTATGACCGGTATTGCTATCGGCAAAGAAGCATATGCCAAAGGCGGCATGGCCTTCGGCAACGGAGCGGAAAGTTTGAGTCTGAATGCCATGGCGTTCGGCGTCCGTGCCAAAGCGACCGGAAGCGGTATCGCACTGGGATATCAGGCGCAGGCCAATGTGTCCGGCGGTATCGCCATCGGCATGAATTCCCGTGCGGAAGTGGGAAGAGGTATAAAAGGCTATCTGGCTCCCGGCGATATAGATAATCAGACAGATGCGGAAAAGAGAACATGGATTTCCGGCGGAAGCGCCGTTTCTTTCGGAAATATCAAACTGACGCGCCAGCTGATGAATGTGGCGGCAGGCTTGGAAGACACCGACGCGGTGAATGTTGCCCAGCTGAAAGCTTTGAATGACAAAGTGGATAAAAGCGGCGTTCATTATTTCTCTGCTGCGAGCAAGAAACAAGAGGCAGGCTCTAACTTTGCCAATGACGGGGCCAAAGCGGACGACAGTATGGTTGTCGGGATTTCCTCAACTTCAAACGGTGTCAACAGTACGGTCTTGGGCAACAATAATACCTTGACGGCTAAAACCGGTTCACGAAACAACAGTATCGTTGTCGGTCAGAGCATTGAAGTTGAAGGGGATCAGAATGCGGTCTTTGCGACGGAATACCAGAATAATCTTGATCGTAGATTGACGAAAGTGGCAGGCACCCGCAATACAGTCGTCGGTATAGGCAATCTGGCAGGTTATACAGCGGAAAGAGATCCGAATGACCGGAACAAATGGATTTATACGAAGTGGAAAGACGGATTGGGCAGCGAAAACGTTGTTTTCGGTCTGAATAATACCGCCAACGGAGGCAGTATCGTTGTCGGAAGTGATTCGGAAGTGTTCGGTCTGGGAACGTCTGTCGGATATCACAATAAGATTATAGGCGATGAGGATTACGGCATTGCTTTAGGAAACAATCTGGTTGTAAAAGGAGAGCAATCGATTGCCATAGGTTCGGCATCGGAAACCAAAGCGGAATATGCGACGGCGATCGGACAGGAAGCGATAGCGGAAAAAGCATACTCGATGGCGTTCGGTTCCTCTGCTAAGGCGGAAAATAACTATTCTGTCGCAATCGGTGCCTTTGCAGATGCAAAATCAAGAAGCGGTGTCGCGATCGGCTCCTCCAGTTTGTCGGACAGAGAAAAAGGAATCAAAGGATATTTGGCAGGCAAGGACGATGAATCCGAAATTTGGAAATCCACCAGGGGAGCGGTATCTGTAGGTAATAAAGAAAAGAAATATACCCGTCAGATTATCGGCGTAGCCGCAGGCAGTGAAGACACTGACGCGGTGAACGTGGCACAGCTGAAAGTCGTGAATGATAAAGCGGATAAAAATAAGACAGACATTACGAATCTGACGAACACCGTCAATAACATCACACAAGGCACAACGGACGTCAGCAGTTGGAAACTCCAAGCCAACGGGGAAAATGAACGAATCATCAAGAAAGACAGCATTGTCAACTTTAAAAACGGAACAAATACAGAGGTTACCGTAAATGGAAATGACATCACCGTAGACCTGAACGAAGCCACCAAAAAACAAATCAACGACAATACAACGAATATCACCAATATTGATAAAAGAGTGACCACAATTGAAAACAATATAGACCAGAAGATTGAAGGCGCTAAGATTACGGTAGAAGGAAATAAGGACACCGGCGTCAAAGCGGAAGAAATCAAGACCGGCGATAAAGTCACGGGATACAAGATTTCCTTGGACAACAAAGTCAAAGTAGGAAACGTCACCATTGACGGAACGACTGACGGAACAAATAAGAAAGGCGAAATCACAGGACTGACGAATACGACACTTGATGGTAATGACTTTGCTAAAAAAGGAAGAGCGGCTACGGAAGAACAACTGAAAGCGGCGATGGATCAAGCGGTGGCGCAAGGAACAACGACCGTCAAAGCGGGCGATCAAAATATTTCCGTTGTCAAAACAGAAAACAAAAACGAATACACCGTTAGCCTTGCCAAAGATATTAATGTGAATAGTGTGACCGCCAATGAATACAAAGTCGGCGACAAAACCTACATCAATGACAAAGGCATTAATGCAAACGGAAATAAAATCACAAATGTTGCCGATGGAGTCGTTTCCAAAGACAGCAAAGACGCCGTCAACGGAAGCCAGCTTTACGGCGTGGAACAGAAAGTCAATCAGAATACGACAAATATCACCAATTTGCAAAATAACATTTACGATATGGGAACCCGTGTGGGCGAACTGGACAACAGAATGAATAAAGTCGGTGCAGGCGCCGCCGCGCTCGCTGCTCTTCACCCGCAAGATTTCGATCCCGATGATAAATGGGATATTGCCGCAGGCGTAGGCAATTACAAAAATGCCACCGCCGCCGCAGTGGGGCTTTTCTACCGGCCTAACGAAAGAACCATGCTGAACTTGGGCTGGACGATGGGCGATTCCAGAAACATGGTGAATGCCGGCGTTTCCGTAAAACTGGGAAGCGGCAATGAATACATGAAACTTTCCCGCGCCGAGATGGCACAAAAACTGGAAGAGCAAAATAAAGAAATCCGGGAAATGAAAGACAAAGACAGAGAAAGAGATGCACAGATGCAGGAAGTAATGAAGCAGCTGGAACTTCTCCGGAAACAAGTGGAAAAATAAAAAGCGGCCATACAAAAATTGAAAAGGATCATCGTGTTAAGCACGGTGGCTCTTTTTTGTGGAAAAATACATTTTATACGAGAAAAAATACCGAAATGGCTCATATAAGAAAGCTGTCCCCGGACACGGGGAAAGTGTCAACCGTCAGGTTGACGAAAGGGGCAAGTTGGAGCAGACACGTAAGAATAGAAATAAGTGTGAGCAGACACGCAAGAAATAGTTTTACAGACTGGTATTAAATACCTGCCCGTCATTCTTGAACGGTCGTAAAAAGCGGTCGGGAATACAATAATAAAAAAGTACGAGGTAGAGTGAAGAATCTAGGCAAAGAATGTAGGGGTTAAATGCATTTTCCGATATCCTCTGCCAGATTCTTCGCTAAGAGTCATAATCTGGTTTTCTTTCATCATCATTCCGATTTAGTTCATCGCTCAAGAATGACGGCAGAAGTGAATTGCGTTTTGCAAATGAAATTAAATGGCAGTTGACACAAAAGGAAAGAATATCATCCGCAAGCTTTCCCCGGACACGGGGAAAGTGTCAGCGGAGCTGACGAAAGGGGCAAGTGTGAGCAGAAACGAAAAAGCGGTTTCTTACAGAACGATATAAATACTTGCTTGTCATTCTTGAACGGCGGTAAAAATCTGTATGACTGTCAGATGATAAATAGGAATTGCCTCTGAGTGAAGAATCCGGCAGAGGATACAGATATTAAATGTTGTTTTTAATATGAGTAAAAACGTAAGAATGCATAATCAGTGTGAGTCAACACAAAATAACGGAAATACCTATTTCTATAAAATCAGCCGGACTGCGAGCCCGCAGCCTTTCTGGTGATAGATTAAAAAGAAAAGAGAAAATAAATGATAGAAAGTATCAGCCACTATGTCATGCCCGGTGAATCGGAAGAAGAAACGACAGAATTGGTTCACTCCCTCGGCTTGGACGGCATCGAAAATTTGATTTACGGAACGACCCCGTCCGCCACGCCCTTTACAAAATTGACGGTAGGGGCGCATTTAAAATTCTGGCCGTCATGGATGGACTTCTACCTGGGCGATAAAGAACGATATCAAAAGCAATTCCCGGATACCAATTCACTTATATCCTTCTACGGAGCGGATACGCCGGAGGGATGGATAGAAGAAATCAAGAAAAATATCCGTGCCGCTCTTGCGGAAGAACCGTCATATCTCGTATGGCATGTGGCGGACTGCCTCATAGAAGAAACATGGACAAGGAAATTCCACTACACATCACGGGAGGTGCTCGCCTGCAGTGCGGAAATTTATAAAGAAGCGGGCAAAGAAATCCCGGAAAATGTAGAAGTCCTTTTTGAAAATATTTTCTGGCCCGGACTTTGCACCCTCACACCGGAAGAAGTGGACTATTTCTTTTCCCGCCTGCCCGGAAAAAATGTAGGCATCCTTTTAGATACGGGACATTTCATGAATACCAATCCCGACTTGCAAACAGAAGCGGACGGAGCGGACTATATTGCGGGCATGATCCGCCGCTTGGGAGAAATGAAATCCCTCGTTCGGGGAATGCATCTGTCCTGCTCATTGTCAGGGGAATACCAAAAAACATATACGCCTGTTCCGCCGGCAAATATCACGGGAGAAGTGATTATGAAGCATATCACGTCCATCGACCGACACAGACCGTTCCAAACGGATGCCGCCGCCCGTATAGTGGAAACCGTAGAACCCGAATTCTTGACGCATGAATTGTTCGGACCGCAAGCGGAAATCCCTGTCGAAGAAGTGAAAATGCAAAAACAGGCGTCAGGAAAAAGAAATAAAAATAAATAACTTTATAAAAAGTGAATAAAAAATAAAAATAAGTGTGAGTAAAAATAGAAGATTTCGCAAAACAGTATGTACTGCCTGACTGTCACCCTTGAAAGAAGTGAAGAATCCGGGCAGAAGAGAAAAGCGTTTTGTGAATGGTAGTAAAACCTGTTTTGACAAAATAAAATCCGCGAACCTTCGGGAACGCGGTTTTTAGTTTACAAATACAGATTTATTTAAGATAGAGAAAAAGAATGAAAATCAGAGTTGGACAGGTACCGTTATATATTCCGGAATGGATTCTCCGTCAGGATTTTTCGCGGGAGTAAATGTCCAGTCACGAACGCAGCTTTCCGCATATTTGGCAAGTGTTTTAAAATCGGCGGCATTCAAAGTGTCGTTTTCTTCCGCTTTGGGCTTTCCGTCAAGGCTTCCATCCGCTGTCACATAGACAGATACGTAGATGACGGGGTGATGATTTCTTTCCATGGCGGTTTTTATTTCATGAGAAGGATCTTTCATAGGCTGCATTTCCGGTTTGGCGGAGTCGGTGACCATCATGGAAGTAAAACGAATGGGAATCTGGACTTGGCTGCTGATGACTTTTTCTCCCCGTTTTGAAGGAATAAATGTCCATGCCTGCACGGAATCCACAGCGTATGCGTCTAAAATGACGGAGCCGGAGCTTTGCGTTACGACCGGCGTGACAGGGATTCCGTCTTCATTAACGGTCAGAAGAATCAAAGTGGAAGAAGAGTTTGGAAGACCGGCCATGGCATCATGAACAGCCTGACTCATGACAGCCATCGGATGCGCTTTAATGGCGGGACGTGTCGTCTTCTCTTCTGACAAAGGCGTACCGTCTTTATCCAAATAATAACCGTCCTGCGGAACGGCGGCGTCCGTCAATCCGGAACCGAAAGCCAAAACGGCAGTAAGTGCGACTAATATTTTTTTCATAGAAACCTCGCTTTAATATTAATTTATAGATAAATAGAACAATTACATTTTAATGCATCTGAAAGAAAAAAGAAAATAGAAAAAACTTGATAAAAGAAATATCTGAAATTGTATGATTAATAACTCTAGAAAATAAAAGCAAAACAATATTGACACAAATTATTAGCAAATTATATAATTCTGTTGAGTAAAATTAAAATATAATAAAAGGTTTTTATGTAAAATAAGAACATGCTTTAAGTTCATCGGGAGGAATGTATGGAAAAAATAGTGATGCTGACGTGTCCGCATTCAGAAACCGTCTGCACGGGGGCAAGCTGTTTCAATGCATTTTACAAGCGTACCCATTCTTTCCGGCGGTATGGAAAAGAAGAATTGGAAATAGGAGCATTCATGAAATGCAGCGGCTGCGGACATTATCCCGGAGAAGATAAAGGACTGGATGAAAAAATAGAAAGAATTATCGATATGAAACCGAAGGCGGTACATTTGGGAATATGCTGCTGCAAAGACGGGGAAGATAAAAAAAATTGTGATGAAATCAAAGCCATTACCGACATATTTGAAAAAGAGGGAATCAAAATTATAAGAGGAACGCATTCGGAGTTTTGACACCATGATTTCTACTCTTATCACGGGCGAAACAGGGAAAGACCGGTGATAAGAGATGAAATAAAAAGTTTCAGTTATTCATAGTATTTCAGTTTTTAGAGAGGAGAATCACATGAAGAGAAAAGTATATGTAATGGCAGCAGCACTGGCATTGACAGGTTTTTTAGGGGGGGTGCCGGTAGAAGCCGTTTATGATTTGGATGAAATCCAGGTGTATGGAAATCGGAACAAAGATGTATTTGGAAATGAAATTACTGAACAATCTTATTACCGTACAGGCGGAGATGTACAGGTTATTGATGCAGAAACCATAGAAAAACGGCATTATGCTCAGGTTGGAGATGCCTTGAAACATTTACCCGGCGTACAGATACAGACACCGGGAGGTTATCGCGGGGGCGAATACGGATATACACAAACGCATTCTATTGTAACCATTAATGGAGATGCAAGGGTTATTATATTGATTGATGGACGTAGGATGGACAATACGGCGGGGAGTTCGATTTCAGATTATGCCTCCGGCTCCAAGGCCATGGTTGACATTAATCAGATTGTAGGTATTGATAACATTGAAAAAATTGAGGTCATAAAAGGACCGGGGGCATCAGTTTATGGGGCGGATGCTACCGGCGGAGTTATTAATATCATAACAAAAAAAGGGGCACTAAAGCCTGTCGGAACAATAGATTTTTCGATGGGATCATGGAAACGATATAATTATGGTATAAGTTATTCAGGGAGTAACGATACAGGAAAGTTAAGATATTTCATGTCTGCCAGAAGGGAACTGAGTGGAGATTCTCATTATCATGATGGAATTACCGATAAAAATTATAAATGGAATCAGACAGGATATAGAGATAATACTGTTAACGCACGTGTAGATTATCGTTTTGACAAGACACATGCTTTAGTTTTTTCTTATAAACATATGCAGGGAAATGACGATTATCCGCTAACGGCTCCTGACTATAGATATTTGAGTGATGAAGAGTGGACCCGAATAAAAAAAGATTATTTCCATAATGATAAATATGGCAATTTTGATAATCCGGGATATAGAAATTTATGGATAACATGGGTTGGGGCTTATAACATTTACAATAAAAACAACTATGACTTGACATATCATTTTAGTGAAGATCATGGTATGGATAGTTTTGTACGTTTCTATGACCAACACGAAACATATTTCGGATCTTTTGGTGCAGGAGATAGAGAAGATGCACCGACACCATTTACACCGGCTTGGGATGAGTGGGCACGAAAGAATCATAAAGGCAAGGATAAGAAATCTTATCTCACACAGTTAAAAAACCGAGGGCTGCAAATACAATACGGAAAAGCACTCGGAAAACATGATTTACTAACAACCTGGACATATGATAAATCTCGTTATTACGATACAAGTATAAAAAAGAAAACGACATCCAGTGTGGAACGTGAAAGTGTTCTCGGATACATACAGGACAAGATACATATTACAGATAGTTGGGAGTTGACACCGGCTCTTCGCTACTCATACTATAGCGATTTTGCAAAAGTTTCAAAAGAAGGAGTTCACGCCGAAGCAGGGAAATCGACTTCCGTTATCACTCCTTCTTTGGTGACACAATTTGCATTTAATAACGATACAAGCATGTATTTGGGGTGGACTAAAGTATATCGACCAATACGAGTCGGAGACTACCATTTAACAAATAAAGATTCTTTAAGCGGAAAATCTGTAGATGCCGGGCTTGAGGATGAAAAAGGGGATGTAGTAACTTTTGGCGTACGAAAGCGGTTTGGTAAAAAAACTTCTGCCTCTATTCATTATGACTGGACTGATATGAAAAATGCGATAGCCCGATATAGTGTATGGGATAAAAATATACGTGATTTTAAACTGAAGTATATTAATGCAAGAGAAAAAAAGACTTCAATTAACGTTACGGTAAAACATGATATAAACGATTTTTGGTCAATGAGTTTTAATTATTCACATGCAAAGGACAAGTGGAGTGCAAAAGGGGATATGATTTTTGATCCTGATATATCAGGGTTAAAAGGAAATGTAAATAGTGCTATTAATAAATTGAGACCACAAAATACATATACGGGTATATTAACTTATGATAATCATAAGTGGAATGCTTCGCTTTTATGTAACTATTATACAGGCTTGAATCGGATGGCTTATACCAGTAACAGGTTCTTGGTCTTTGATTTTTCAACGAATTACTACATTAATAAAGACGTGTCTATTTATGGAACGATTACAAACTTAACCAATGAAGCATGGGAAAATACTTATACCGCTTACTTGGGAATGGGTGCATGGCCCCAGCCCGGTCGGGCATTCATGGTAGGAGCTAAGTATAAGTTCTGATAAGCTTGTATATGAATGGCAGGGATAAAGGTGGTAAAAATTGTTACCACCTTTATTTTCTCTTAATGGAGCATAAAATGAAAAAATTTGTTGTATTATTTACAGTATTTCTATTTTTTCTATTCACAGGATACATATATAAAGAATATACAGGGGATTTTATCGTTCATAAAAAAGATGCAAGCGTGGCAAGTTCTCACTATCCCGTTACTGTTGAAACTTATAGTTCTTCAGGGAAAAAAATAAAGCAAGTTTTCACAAAAAAACCAAACCGGGTAGTTACTCATGAATTAAATACTTTTGAAACGCTGGTTGCATTGGGACAGGCTGATACTGTAGTTGCTACATCAGTTAATCAAAATGGAATGACATGGAAACGAATGATGGAAAAGTATCCGCAGGAGTTAAAAAAAGTACAAGTCATTGATAATTACGAGCCGAATGCAGAGGGAGTATTGGTTGCCAGTCCGGATCTTATCATCGGTTGGAAATCCACATTTACTTCTGTTTTGGAGAAATCAACAGAGTGGTGGAATGGTCGTGGTGTGCGTACATATATTGTTTCTACCAGCAATCATATGACTAATAAAGGTACAATTGCTGATGAATGCAAATATTTGCAAGATATGGGGAAAATATTTAATGTAGAAGAAAAAACAAATCAGATGGTATTGGATATTGAAGAAGAGATTGATAACACCCGCAGACAAATTAAAGACAGACCGCCACAGAAAACGGTTGTCATAGAAATGAGCGGAAAGGCGTTCATGAATTATGATAACGGATGGGTTGTAGGAGATATGGTGGAGCAATTAGGCGGCTATATGCCGGTAAAAAGTAAAAGAATCGGGTATGAAGATCTTATTGCTGAAGATCCGGATGTCATATTTGTTGTTTACTTTAATGAAGAGGGCAGACTGCAAATTATAGATTTATTTAAAGAAGCAAGGTTTAGCTCTCTCCGGGCGGTAAAAGAAGCGAGAGTTTATCCTATTCCCTTTGACCATATGTATACGCCTGCAACAAAAACGATAGAAGGGTTGCGGATGATTAAAAAAGGTCTGTATCCTGATGTGAACTGAAGCATAAGTGTAAAAAAGATCATGAAAAACTTCATGGTCTTTTTTGTTGGCAAAGATAAATAAATAATCATAAAAGATGTTTAAAGAGTTGGCAAAACTAAAGTAATAATGAAAATAATTGTCAAAATTAATTAACAAATGATATAATCGGGGAGAATTGTATTAAAATAAAAGTCTAACTATATTTAATAAATGTGATTAGATTTTTCATGCTTTGGAAAAAAGTAATAAAGAAAATCTAAAATTTATGTGGAAGATATATAGTATTTTGTTACTATGATTTCTACTTTTATCACGGCCGAAACACGGAAAGACCGGTGATAAGAGGTGAAATAAACAGTTTCAGTTATTCATATTATTTTATTTTCAGAGAGGAGAATCACATGAAGAGAAAAGTATATGCAATGGCAGCAGCACTGGCATTGACAGGTTTTTTAGGGGGGGGGTGCATCCTGCTGAGGCAGCATATGATGAAAATTTAAATATGTATACTTTAGATGCTGTTTATGTAGAAGCAGACCGGACAAAGAATAAGTTCGGGGATACGATTACCGAACAGTCTTACTATCGTACCGGTGGGGATACAAAGGTCATTACCCGCGAAGAAATAGACAAACGGCATTATGCAGATGTTACGGAAGCCATTAAGCGTATTCCCGGTATCACTTTTCAAAATCCCGGATACCGTGGGGGAGAGTATGGATATGAATTCTATAATAATGGAGTGTCGATTAATGGGGATTCCCGAGTAGTTATTTTGGTAGATGGACGACGTGTTGATAACAGTGCCAGCACCAGAATCAGTAAAAGCAGTAAGAGCGGAAGTAAGTCTACCGGTGTTAATTTAGATCAAGTCACCAATATTGAAAATATTGATAAAATTGAAGTTATAAAGGGGCCGGGTGCATCAGTTTACGGAGCAGATGCAACAGGCGGAGTAATTAATATTATCACAAGAAAAGGGGGAGAAAAGAACAAAGGAACTTTAGATTTATCCACAGGCTCTTGGGATAAGCATAATTACGCTTTTTCATATTCCGGATCAACAGGATCAGACAATTCATGGCGATACTTTATTTCGGCAAACCGGAATATGTCGGGAAATACAAAATTTAAAGATGGTACGATTGGAAAAGTGGCAACACTTCCCATTTCTGCATGGAAAGAAGACGGTGTCAATTTCCGCGTCGATAAAGATTTTGATGACCAGCATAGTTTAAAAATCTGGTATAACCATAAAAATGGGGTGGATGGGTATCCCGTAGCTACACCGCGACTTCAATTTTGGAATGAAAAAGATTGGTATCGAATTTTATTTGAAGTAGTTGTTGGCAGATATGATTCCAATAATAAACTGACTGAAAAGGGTCGTGCTTGGACAGATTCAAAACAACCGGGGTATCATAATATTTATTTAACAAGAGCAATCAATGATGTAAAAAGTGAATTTAATAATAATGACTTAGATATTTCATATACTTTCAAGAAAAAGAATGGAATGGACAGTTTTGTTCGTTTGTATAATCAGCAACATACTTACCGTACGAGAAGTAAATTTGCTTTTAATAACTTTAATGGCAAGTACTTCAATGGAGTCGGTGCAGGATATGATATTTATAATCAAGAATATCCGAATGGAGCAACAGACGAGCAATTATATGCATGGATGAAAAAACATTTGGCACCTTGGCCTGGAAGTAGCGATAAAGCTGCCATTGAGGCTTGGAGAAAAGGTGTAGGAGGAAATGCTCCGGTCACTGATTGGCATCAGGAAAAAAACAGAGGAATAGAGCTTCAATATGCTGATTCAATAGGTAATCATGATGTCATAGCAGGCGTAAATTTTGACAAGTCGAAACAGTATACCCGAAGGACGAACAGAAAAACGGATAAACTGGAAACTACGATACTGAAAAGAGATTCTGTACGTGCCTTTGTTCAGGATAAAATTCACATTACAGATAAATGGGATTTAACACCTTCTGTCAGATATTCACACTATAGCTCCTATGAAGACAGCGACGTAAATAATAAAAGTAACGGTAAAGGAAGTACAAATACTTTTACTTATTCTTTAAATACGCAGTATCTGCTTAATGATAGTACAAGCATGTATTTTGGGTGGTCGAAAATCTTCAGACCTCTTCGTGTAGGAGATTATTCCACTAGTACGGGAATCTACAAAACACCGTTATGCGATGAAAAAGGTAATGTTTGGACTGTTGGTATAAGGAAGGAATTATCAGATAAAAGCGCAATTGCGGTACATTATGATTTGACAAAAATGAGCAGTGCTGTAGCAACCTTACCGATTTGGGATGATGCATCATCTGATTTTGTTAGAACGGCATTAAATGCAAAAGAAGATAAAAAATCATTTAACGTTACGTTTGACCATCAATTTAATAAACATGTGATGATGAGTGCATCTTATTCCCACATGGAAGATAAATGGAAAGCAAAAGATGGCTGGATATTAGATCCTAATTGGGGATATAGCAATACCAGTGATATCAATACGGCAATTAACAGTCTCAGACCGCAAAATCACTATGCACTGAACCTTTCTTATGAAAACGGAAAGATTTATACAGGGCTATTGACGAACTGGTACACAGGGAATAACACCGAAGCATTTTCTGCAAGACGTTTTCTTGTAATGGATTGGAATGTGAATTATCAACTCAGAGAAGATTTAAATATCTATTTACTGGTTAGCAATTTGACAAATCAAGCCTATGAAACGTCCTATAACTCAAGAAACGGAATTGCTGCCGCAGCAATGCCTGCAAGAAGTTTCTTAGTTGGTGCAAAATATACGTTCTAATTTGAAATAAAGTATAAAAGAATGCAAACAGGCTTGTTTTTGAGTTTGTTTGCATTCTTTATATACTTAATAGTACTGGGTTAAGGAAATGAAGAAATTAATAATAGGATTATTTTTTGTTACTCTGATAATGGGACTTATGCTGATTTGGCAAGATAAAGCCTATATATATGGAATAGAAATAAAAAAAGGTTTATACAATAGTCATTATCCTGTTACTATTTCCACATTTGATTCGTCCGGAAATCCTACAGAAGTGATTTTTGAAGAATCCCCCAAACGTGTTGTTGCTGATAGAACAAATAATGTAGAGTCGTTATTAGCACTGGGGTTAGAAGATAAAATGATTTATGCTTCAATGCGCCAAGGCAATATTTCTTATGATGATATGGTCAGAAAATATGGAGAAAAATTAACAAGTCTAAATGGTATAAATGATATAGAAACAAGCTTAGAATATATTGTGGCGTTACAACCGGACTGCATATTGGGCTGGAAATCCACATTTTCTCCTAAAAGATGGGGGACAACAGAGTGGTGGAATGGTGGAAGCAAAGGGGCGTAAAAACATATATAACCGGAAATTCAAATCACATATTAGAGGAAGGGCAGATAGAAGATGAATGTAAATATTTATCGGATATAGGTAAAATATTCAATGTGGAATATAAAACAGATAAAATGATTGAGGAAATCGAACAAGAATTATCAAGGGTACAAGAAAAAACAAAAGATAAAACAGTACAAAAAACTATGGTTATTGAGTTGAGCGGACGGAATATCATTAATTATGACCAAGGCTGGCTCGTAGGGGATATGATAAAAAAGTTAGGTGCTGAAATTCCTGTAAAGTCAAGAACTATAGGTATAGAGGATATGATTCATTATAATCCTGATGTAGTTTTTATCATTTATTTACAAGATAACCAAAAATCAATAATAGAAGAGTTTAGTAATAAAACGGAACTGCAAAACGTAAAAGCGTTTAGAAATAGACGTATTTATTTACTTCCGCTTGACTATGTGTATGCTTCTGGTGTAAAAACGATAGAAGGGTTGCGGATGATAAAAAAGGGTCTGCATCCTGATATGAACTGAGGAGTTACTTATGAAAAAATGGATTCGTCATTTAGAATTTACGGCAGTGCTTATTTTACTTGCCCTGATTTTAGTCATCTCTCTCTTTTGGGGGCTCGGAATCGGTACGGTGAAAATACCGTTGGACCAAATTTATCAGACAGTGGCGGAACAACTGACGGGGGACCTTCCTATCGAAACTGTCGGACGGGGACCTGTTCATGATATCGTCTGGCTTCTCCGTTTTCCCCGTCTGATTCTGGCCGCTCTTGTCGGTTCGGGACTTGCGGTATGCGGCGTTATCATGCAGGCTATCGTAAAAAACCCGTTGGCAGACCCGTACATACTCGGGATTTCCTCCGGCGCTTCTTTGGGTGCCACATCGGCCATTCTTTTGGGTGTCGGCGTTTCTCTGGGCTCTAATTTTGTAGGAATCAGTGCATTTATCGGGGCATTTGCCTTATCTCTTGCCGTCCTTTTCATTTCCAATCTGGGAGGCCGCTCCAATTCCATTAAATTGCTTTTGGCAGGCATGGCGTTATCGGCGGTGTGCAGTGCATTTTCCAGCTTTATTGTCTATTTTGCCAATAATAAAGAAGGAATGCAGAGTGTAGCATACTGGATGATGGGAAGCCTTGCCGGGGCAAAATGGAATGAAATCATGGTGATAGCACCGGTAGTTATTATTTCCATTTTATTCTTTTGGACGCAGAGCCGTGTCCTGAATCTTATGCTTCTGGGAGATGAAACGGCGATAACGATGGGAACGGATCTCCATGTATACCGCCAATGGTATCTTTTAATCAGCTCCCTCATTGTCGGATTTGCCGTGTATGCCTCAGGTATGATTGGCTTTGTGGGTCTTATTATTCCTCACGTGATGCGCATGTTTATCGGGCCGGATCATAAACGGCTTATTCCTACCAGTGCCCTTGTGGGAGCCATATTTCTTGTCGTCTGCGACGGATTTTGCCGGATCATTATTCCTCACACGGAATTGCCGATTGGTATCCTGATTTCTATGATTGGTGCGCCCTGCTTTATTTATCTCATGATTAAGCGGACTTACGGATTTGGAGGGAATGACTGATGGAAATATTAGCGGAAGCGGTAAAATTCTTCGTCGGTAAGAAACAGATTCTAAAAGGAGTGGATCTCCATTTATATCCGAAAGAATTTTTAGGAATCATCGGGCCGAACGGGAGCGGTAAGAGTACATTTTTAAAATGTGTGTACCGTGTACAGAAACCGACGGAAGGAAAGTTAGTGTTTGACGGAAAGCTTTTGGATGAAATGTCCTACCGCGAATCAGCCCTTAAGTTAGCCGTCGTGGCACAGCATAATTTTTATAATTTTGATTTTACCGTTCTCGATGTAGTGCTCATGGGACGTTCTCCCCATAAAAAGATGATGGAGCGGGATAACCTGAAGGATTACACCCTGGCAAGAGATGCCATAAAGCTGGTGGGGCTGGAAGGATTTGAAGAAAGAAATTTTTCCACCTTATCTGGTGGCGAGCAGCAACGTGTCATTCTCGCCAGAGCTTTGACGCAGGAAACGGAGTGCCTTGTCTTGGACGAGCCGACAAATCATCTGGATATAAGGTACCAGCTGGAAATTATGGATATCGTAAAAAGTTTGGATTTGACCGTGGCGGCGGCTATTCATGATTTAAATATTGCAGCCATGTACTGTGACCGTCTGATAGCTATCCGTGACGGACAAGTGGCAGGTGTGGGCACTCCGGCCGAACTTTTGACAGAAGAGTTCATTCATGATTTATACCAGGTGGACAGTAAAGTAGAAATCGATGAAACGGGAAGGATGCACATCATATATCTGCCGAAGCACTGGAAAAAAGAGGGTGCGCTGCAAGGCTGATTTTTTGAAATTGTGAGAATTAAATAAAAAGAACCGGAAGACGTATGTCATAAACCGGTTCTTTTTTATATGTTACATACATTTGAATTGTGTACGCAAGCTTGCCCCTTTTCCGAGGAAAGAAATTATAGTTTTTATATAAATAAAGAGATGTTCTTACCGATATATTTTAAAAGAAAGAATAGGAACTGTAAGCAGTCCCCGGACGCGGGGAAGGTGTCAGCGGAGCTGACGGAAGGGGCGAGTGTAAGTAGAAACGAAAAAAACGATTTTTACAGAATGGTATTAAATACTTGCCTGTCATTCTTGAACGAAGGCAAAAAGCGGTCGGGAATAGAGAAACAAAAAAGTACGGGGTAGAGTGAAGAATCTAGGCAAAGAATGTGGATGTTAAATGCATTTTTCGATAACCTATGCCGGATTCTTCGCTATTCACAACAATCTGTTTTTTATATTTTATTTCTTTATGTATGCTTGCCGTCGCTCAAGAATGACGGCGGGGGTACTTTTGGTTTTTCTATGATATTCTGACCGTGTACGCACCCATGCCCCTTTTGCCTCGCTTTGCTCGGCATTTCCCCCGAGGACGGGGGCAGCTGATATTAAGGAAGAAAGAAATTATAGTTTTTATTATTTAAATACGCTTTTTGCGATTATCCTATGCCGGATTCTTCGCTAAGAGTCATATTATATTCTTTTTCTTATTACCATTTCGGTTTTGCCTACCGCTCAAGAATGACGGCAGGAATGAATTGTGTTTCGGTATGGTATCAAATAACTTCTTATATAAAAGAAAGAAAGAATAGAGAATGTAAGCCATCCCCGCTTGACAGAAAATAAAAGAAAGAATGCAGGTCTTTAAGCTGTCCCCGCTTGTCGGGGAAAGTGTCAACCGACAGGTTGCCGAAAGGGGCAAGAGTGAGCAGAAAGGTAAGAATAGAAATAAATATGAGGAAAATCGAAAGAACGATTCTAACCTGTGTACACATCCTTGCCCCTATCGTCTCGCAAGCTCGGCACTTCCCTCCGCGTTCGGGGGAAACGTACATTAAGGAAGAAAGAAATCATAATTTTATCATTTTATATTCTATTTACCGCCCCGGAATGACGACATAGGTTGCGAACCGCTTTCTTATAAGCCAAAAGAAACCGCCGTTAGCGGCGCATTTTGTGGACTGAATTTTCAAGAGGATTCTTTGAGGGTTTTCCAGTCATCAAGTTGTTTTTTGATTTCTTGTACATTTCTTTTTATATTTTGCATCGTGTTTTTGACGCCTGTTACTTGCGGCAGAATGTTTGCGGCACTGTGGGATTCTCCGGTGAAGTTGATGGGGTCTAAATATACTTTACCTTTCCGGATATGAAAGGCATCGGTGGTGAATGTGCCTGCTTTTGTTTCGATGGACACGTTGTAGAAGTCGAGCGCTTTGTCTTTGTTATGGAATGCGCCGCTGATTTTTTGGAAAGGAATTAATTTATAGTGACCGCTTCCGGAAGAAAAGGTGCCGAATGAAACGACTTTCTTAGCGTTGCCGTTGCAATGGATTTCTCCGTCAAGGTCGATGTAGCATGACAGCTCTACCATTTTGGCAGGATAGCGGGCGTCAAGATCAAAGCCTTTGACGTAAATGTCGTAAGCTCTTGTGTCAAGGTGATAATTTCCGTGGGCTTCAAGTCGCCCTCCGTAGACACGACCGGTGACGCCGGTGAAATCGAAACGGCCTCCCCGGTAACGGATATTTCCTTCCACTTGGAAGAAATCAAGGGTGGGAATGGAAAGTGTTTTCATGGAGAGATGTCCTATGGCAAGGGGGCGTTTGAGCGGGCCTGTAGCGGTGGCAGTGAGATTCATTTTGTCATGGATATTGTCGCCGAAGCCGAGGGAGGACGGATCAATGCCTGAAAAGACGGCAGTCATATTCACATCATGGGAGGAGTGGGTCATGTCGATGTCCCCGTAAAGAGAAATATTGTCTCCTACCGCCGTGCCGCCGAAAGAGCCGGAACGGAAATCAATGAAAAGCGATTTTTCCGTATCAACGGAAGCGTGGAGGTTTACATGGGAAAGAATGAAATGCCGGTCCTCATAAAAGGCTTCGAGTCTGCAATTCTCGAGATGTAAATTCAGTTTTATTTTATTTCCGTTTCGTGTGAAATTTCTAATATGGTCATCAAGGGTCCGCTTTTCTTTGCGGGGGTGATCCGTTTCCGGCGGCCCGGCAATGAGATCGACATTCATGTTTTTATCGAAATGCATGGCAAAAGAAGCGTCTTTAAGTTCGATATCGGATATGGCGGTGGCCCGCAATTTACCGCGCAGGATATCCCAGGGACGGACTTTCATGCGGACTTCGGGAACAAATAAGATGGGACGGTTCGCTTCATCATTCCACTGTAAGTTTTTGAAAAGTACGTAACCTGCAATATCGGCGGAAATTTGTTCCGCAGTGATCGTTCCTTTCAGCATGTCCTGTTTTTCCACGGCATAATTAAAAATCTGCGCCGCCGCAAAAGCAACGATTTGCGCCACCACAAGAAGCCCCACGGCGGCCGTGAGGAAAAATAAAACGATTTGCCGGATTTTTTTCTTATGGCGGGCATAAAAGTTCATAGACTACCTTTCCTTTGATCTCTTTTATTGTAATGCAAACATATTCTGAAAGATAGGACGGGCAGAAAATGTAGAAAAGAAAGTAGATGTCCTGTCCGTCTGGAGTATTCGGGGTATATTCTGCTATAATACAGAAAAGGGAGGGAATCATTATGGACAAGGTACATATTCATTTAGATGCAAATTCCTATGATGTCATCATTGCCCCCGGGCTCATCGGCTGTGCGGGAAAAGAAATCAAAAAGCTCACCGGTGCGGGGAAAGCGGTCATTTTAACGGAGTCGGGACTGGACGAGCTTTATGGACAGAATTTGAAAGCCCAGCTGGAAGCGGAGGGGCTTGACGTTCTTATGATGGTGCTCTCTCCCTACGAGAAAACAAGAAATTTATCGGTGGTGAAAAGAGTATATGAATGCCTTGCGGATTTTGGGGTGGAAAGAACGGACCTGCTGATTGCCCTGGGCGGACGTGTTGTTGGTGACGTCACAGGATTTGTCGCCGCTACATTCCACCGGGGAATGAATTATGTCCAAGTGCCGACGTCACTTCTGGCACAAATCGGAAGTGCGGTGGGCGGAAAAGTTTCGATTGATTTAGGGAAAAAGAAAAATCTCATCGGCGCGTTTTATTACCCCCAAGCCGTCTATGTGGATCCGGATTTGGTAAAAACACTGCCACTGCGCTACATTCATAATGGACTGGGAGAAGCGGTGAAAGTAGGATGCGTAGCTGATAAAGAGCTGTTTGAGATTTTTGAAAACGCTCATTCCGAAGAAGAGCTGACTCCGAAGCTGCCTGAAATTATACGGCGCTGTATTGAAATCAAAGCACGTCTGATAGAAGATGACCCGTTTGACAGAAAAGAAAGGCGGGTGCTTGACTTCGGTCATGCCATCGGACGGGCGGCGGAAAGTTACTACCGCTTTGACGATGAGACGCTCACCCACGGAGAAGCGACGGCGGCGGGCATGTATATGATGACCGTTGCTTCGGAAATGCTGGGGCTTACGGAAAAAGGAACGGCAGAGCGCATCGAAAAAGTGCTGAAATTCCTCGGTCTTCCCACATCACTCGATATTTCCCCAAAAGATTTGGGCATACTTATGGATGCCAACGGTCGTTTCGGGAAAGACACCGGAGAAATTCCCCTGCTTATGGAAATCGGGAAAGCCTATCTCTACAAAGGGGATATAGAAAAAATAAAAAAATATCTGGGACTGGACTGAAATACAGTTTTACAAAAGAAGAAAAAAGGGCAGGCGTAAACCTGCTCTTTTTGTGTATCCTTTGCCGGATTTTTCTCTAAGATTCACATCCCATGTAGTTGTATTATTCTTAAACGATCATAAAAGAGTGATTTTTGCCGGAATGATTCATTTCTCATGGAAAAAATGAAATGCTTCCGCGGGAAGAGAGTATTTTCTTTATATTTCTTTATAAAAACTATCTATAGGATACGGCGGAGTCAAAAGTTATGACAGACTTTCATAACTTCTTATATTTATTTTATTTTTTTGTCGCTTTTTGCAGATACATTCTTTTTGGGAATTTAAATTATAAAAAATATAATGGTATGTAAAGAAAAGCATAAGTCCTATATATATCGGTTATTTTATGCCATCTGATTGTTCATGATATTATTTTTAGGAAAGTAAGAGGCGTAAACAACAATAACAACAAATGCCGCAAAAATGAGAACTATACCCATGAATTTCAGGTATGGAGGAAACATATGGCTTTATTATCGTTAGCTTCTTTGGCAGGTGCTATTTTTCTCGGCTTTTTCCGTAAGATGAATACGGGTCTTGTTTGTATCGGTTTTGCCCTTTTGCTCGGTAAAATGGCGGGCATGGCGGATCGTGACATCATCGGCGGATTCAATTACTCTTTATTTCTTATGCTTCTCGGCGTGACGTATCTGTTCGGTCTGGCGGAAATTAACGGAACGCTCAAACTCTTAACACGAAAAATTACCGTGCTGGCGGGAAAGCATACCTATATGATTCCTATCGTGATGTATATTTTTGCCACCGTTTTGTCCGCATTGGGGCCGGGAACGATTCCGACAACGGCGATCATGATGGTGTTCGGCATGACGCTTGCTGTAGAAATGGGAATCAATCCGGCGATGCTGGCGGCCATTATTTTCCTCGGCGCGGCAGGAGGCGGCATGTCACCTTTGGCGGCCACGGGCATTATCGGACTGGATCTTTGCGAAGGTTTTGGACTGACCGGAATTGAATTGCCCCTTCTTGTGAACGGTATTTTGTCCTCCACCGTCTATGCGGCGCTCGTTTATGTAGCGTTCGGTGGTTATAAATTGAAATCCGACGTGGTTTTGAAATTTTCAGACATTCCTGCTTTTAATAAAGAGCAAATCATTACACTTATCGGTATTGCAAGCATGGTGGGACTTGTCATGCTTTTCAAAGTGAATGTGGGACTTGCCAGCTTCACGGTAGCGATGATTCTTTCTTTCCTGCGCGTTTCCGACGAAGAGCAGGCATTGAAAAAAATTCCTTGGGGTACATTGCTTCTGATTTGCGGCGTCGGTGTACTTATGAATGTGATTATCGCTCTCGGCGGAATTGACTTGCTGTCCGCATCGCTTGCTTCGGTGATGAGTGCCAACACGGCGACAACGATTCTCGGCGTGACGGCGGGCGTCATGTCCTGGTTTTCTTCCACCTCCGGTGTCGTCATGCCTACACTCATACCGACCATTCCCCATATCATCCAGCAAATGAGTATTTCCGTAAATCCCGTCGAATGGGTGACGGCAATTTCCATGGTGTCGAATACGGCGGGGATCAGTCCGCTTTCCACGGGAGGAGCGCTGGCTCTTGCCGCTTACTCCGCAGAAGCGGGGGCCGCTGCAGGAGAACTGGACAGGCTCTTTATCAAAATGTTCAGTATTTCCGCCGCAGGAGTCGTTACGCTTTCCATACTGGCCTACTTCGGATTTTACCGCTGGCTTCTCTGACGAAATGAAACGGCCGCTCTGCATAAGGGCGGCTATTTTTATTGTAAAAAGAAATCAAAAACAGTGCTTCCGGTATTTGCGAATAGAAATAAAAGAAAGAACGGTATACAATAGAAACAGGTTGATAACAGGTAAGTGAAAAGGAAAGGAGCAGAAATGAAAAGCAACAGTAAAGCAATCGTGGCGGTGCTCTTTTTGTGTGCAGTGCTTCCCATAGGAATAGGAGCAGACGCACGCAGAGAAGAACCGAAAACCGTTCCGGCAGAGCTGAAAGGAACGGAACCCCACAATCCGAAAGTGGCGCATTACTATCTTGACGAACTGGTGAAGGAAGGAAAAATGACGAAAGCGGAAGCGGAAAAAACGGAAGTTTACATGATTTTCCGCCATGCAAGACGCATGCAGGATCTGAAAGAGGTGCAAGGCTATACGAAAGAAGCCCGCCGTGCCTATATGAAGAAGAAAAGAGAACTCCGGGGAAATCCGCTGGAAGAATACGCCGGCTACTGCGGTTTCACCATGGAAAGAGCCAAAGAACTGATAGACCTCATGCATGATTCCGATAAGGGAACAAAACAGTACGAGGCTTATAAAAACAAGAAATAAAAGAGGAATAGAGAAAAATCTTTTGTTTCCAAGAAAAAAGCACTATCCTTGAAAGTAGGGTAGTGCTTTTTCTTGGGTGTATTTAATGGGTAAAGCAGGAAAATTTCTTATTTGGCAGGAGCGGAAAGGCGTCCACTGTCCACTTCTTCTTTCAGGTAGAGGAATACGGTTTCCAAAGGAATGCCGGAAGGAATGTCCGACCATTTGGCACTGCCGGCGGAGTGGAGTTTGATTTTTCCGTCCGGTGTATATTCCGTGGCGGATAGGGTCATGATTTTTTTGTAAGCCATATTCATTTTTACCCGATAGACGATATTGACAGGACCATTTTCAGTGTGCGGGTAGTGGGCATGAAGCCAGAAGACGGCATAACCGTCTTTATAAGTGGTCCGCTTTCTGTCGATGGAGTAAACGGATTGGGTGGCGGGATCTTTGTATATAAGAAGCCAGCTGCTGTTTTGCGGATCGGGCATCATCGTTTCAATATAATGATGATAAATACTTTTTCCCACGGTACCGGGAACGATGGGATTCCACTTGGGCGGAGGATTTCCTTTTTTCTGTGCAGAAATCACTTGTCCGTCTTTGGTGCGGGTCAGGAAGGAAATGGAACGCCACTGTTTTTTAACGGGGTCAAATTCAAGGGTGGAGAATGTAGATTTCTCTTCGTCAGTCATGCAAATGTCGATAGAAGACAGATTTCCTTGCGTCCGGTAAGAGTCGGTGTCAATGAAAATGTGATCCGATCCGGAGTAGGCAATCCAGTTTTCCGCCGATACAGAAGCACCGGAAAGAAGCAAAAAAGCGGATAAAAGCAAACAGTATTTTTTAGGCATGGTCTTTGTCCTTTCGTACACGGAGATTTCTTTTTTGGTATACAATAGAAAAAGAAACTGTATGGTCAGTGAAATCACCGGGAGCTGTTTTATAAAATATTTTTCTTTAATTATACAAGACGGTCCGGGTTATTCAAAATGGAAAACTCTCTGCAAAGCGGGAAAGGAAACGGGATGGAAATCGTTTATGTGCGTCATGCGGGTCCGACGGCATGGTCGGTCTATGAAAGTTATCTGCTCGGAATTTTGCCTGAAAAAGGAACAATCATTGAGCATGGGAAGGCGTTTTACGTAGAAGAAAGCTGCTTTGAAATAGCGGGTCATAAAGTGGCGGATACGCCCGTTCCTGTGGTAACGACTCTGGATAGGGAAGAAAAGACGAAACTTTCGGTGCAGGCCTTTGTGAGCGGCTGCCGTCTTCCTGTGGGGGCGGCTGCCGCGCTTTCACCCAAGGGAATTTTTATTTTCGGCGAGAACGAGTGGACGCCGCAGGAATCGTTCGAGAAATTGCTATGGCCGGAAGATATAACAAGGTGGGTCATGACGGCGGAAGAGGCGGAAGAAACGTACGGGCTCTCTGATAAAAAAGCAAGAAAAGACTGCCAAAACGGTTTATTTTCTCCGAGGGAAGCAAGGAAATCGGGAAATGCATGGCTTATCAGCCGAGAGGCGGCAGACAGAGTCTACGGAGAAGGGAAAGAAATGCCCGCGCCTGTGAATCCTTTTCTTTTTGTGTTTTCCACTGCGGAAGCGGGCGTGTTGTGGAATCGTGACGGAGGTGATGTTCGTGCGGCGGCGGCGGGAGCGGGGCACAGAGCCGCCCGTCTTTCAGACGGAGACCGCCGGCATGCGGGACGGATATGGCTTGTTACACGAATGGCCATGAACCGCCTTTACGGACCTGCTGTTCCCGAGAAAATGAAAGCGCTGTCGGAAACGCTTCGTCCCGTGAAAATAAAATGCCCGGAGAGGAATGATTGCCGTGATTTTATATAGATGAATTTAGATATAGAATGTGATAAAATATAAGTAGTAAAAATAAAATAAGCAACTTACAGAAAGGATACAACCATGAAAAAACATATCGTATTTCATTTGGATAACGAAAGTAAAAAGAACATGAACGGTGCTTTTTTGACCTACGAAATGAAAAATGACGGCGAGCTTATTTTTTCTGCCGATACGGAAAGTCTGAAACAACTCGGAGAAAAACTGCTCCACATGGCGGAAGAAGGCGCTAAAGAAATGACGATGACCGTTGACGCCGATACGACGAAAGAAAAAGCGTACAAAGAAAGCAAAGAAAAAGAAGGCAGACTGTTCCTAGAAAAAATCAAAGACATTGTCCCCGGTACATCAGACATCATGGTGCTTTCCGCAGACGGAAAAATGTACAGCCTCATTGTCACCAGACGCCCCAACGATGACGGATACCAGGTAGCTTTAGAAATCGGGCATAAGAAATATTTCCTCGGCAAACCGGAAGGGAAATACATGTACAACGAAAGACCGCTGAGTCCTATGAAAGCACGCATGACCTATGAAGACGTAGAAGCGGCCGTCAATTATTTCGTGGAAAACAGAGGAAATACCGTTCCCCGGGGAGAATAACACCAGGAATCCTTAAAAACAGAAAAGAAAAAGAAAAACTGTCTATCAAAAAGGCGGTTTTTATATGAGTAAAAACAAAAAATAAAGAAATGACTCACACAGAAAATCTGTCTTGACCGTAACAAAAACAAAAACCTCCATTTCACAAGCCGTCCCCGTTGTTTAAACACGAAAGGAAGAATACGAAACGTAAGCCGTCCCCGCTTGTCGGGAAGCAAGCGAACCACTTTTCGGGGAGCAAAGAAAGAATAGGGAACGCATGCGGTCCCCATTTGTCGGGGAAAGTGTCAGCGGAGCTGACGAAAGGGGTAAGTGTGAGTAAGAAACGAAAATACCGATAAAATCTGAAAAAACCGGGTTGACAGAAGAGAAATAAAATGGTAGGATAATATCCGCCGTCGGTCAGGCGGTAAACGGCACGAAAAAAGCGAAGAAAAAAGAGAGAAATTTGCTTGACAAAAGAAAAGTGCCGTGATAAAGTAATTAAGTCGCTTAGAGCGATGGTTCTTTGAAAACTGAACAGTACAGCGAACAAATGCC